>Ga0256827_10002280_pt1 | contig 12378 bp, 14 predicted proteins | sample CV84metaG_FD_185977 | JGI IMG/M metagenome (GOLD analysis project Ga0256827, IMG submission 185977) | Hydrothermal vent microbial communities from East Pacific Rise, Pacific Ocean - CV84 | ecosystem: Environmental > Aquatic > Marine > Hydrothermal vents | place: Pacific Ocean: East Pacific Rise... | reverse complement strand
AAATGTCCAAAGAATATCATTTGAATCCAAGATTCCATTGACATCTGTTCCTGGGTTGACCTGCATCTGCATCGCCATTGTTCCATCTTGTCTAAAGAGACCAAAACCATAGACTAAATCACGACTTTGAACATCAAACTCAATAGTCTCTTCACACTGCACTGTAACTTTTTTAGGCATATTAACCCACTTGTGGTTCTCTATCTCAAATTTGTAACTAGCATCTGGTGTAATCTCATGACGTATAATATCTTGTGATACCCATGGAATGGTGTTGTAGGTAAAGATGTGGTGTCCTACCCCTCCTGCCACCAAAAATCCTATATAGGTATAAAATGGTATACGGACTATTGATTTAGCCTTCTCTTTTCGTGTTAGGTTGTACCCAAACCATGCAATCACTGAGATAATGAGCAGTGAGTAGATGGAGTAGACAAACCAATGAAACGATAACAACTCAGCTGAGTTTGTAAATGTCATCTTCTTCTCCTTTTTGTAAATTATTTCACATATAATTTATTGGTTTCAAGATTACTAAAAACTATAAAAAATATAAGAATAATATATTTTAGACATTTATCATAATAAAAATATTGATACATATCAATATTAAGTCACTACATTGATTAAAAAATAATCATTATATAGATATTAAAATTATATTTTGTATATAAAATATATTTATCTTAAAAAAAATATTAATTTTGATTATAATATATTAATAAAGGTTTTATTATGTATAATAGATAATAAAAATATTTGATTGGAGATTAGCATGGGAAGTAAATTAATACTTTTATTGGGTTTGATAATTGGTGGAGTTTTTATATTCTTCTGTGTCAATGATGATAAAAGAGAGATTGTGTTGAGTTATAAAAATAGTTTTTTCAATAGTGGTTTAACTGATAAAAGTAAAATATATCAACAGAATATCAACAGTAAAAGTTTAAATAAAGTAGAAGATAAAATTGTAAAGTTATTAAGAGATAACCCTATATATTTTAAAATCAATAGTACAAGTATCAGGGATGATAGTAAAAGTGGATTAAATAAAATTATTTTACTATTAAAAGAGTTGCCAAACAATATTGTAGTTAGAGTAGAGGGGCATACTGATACTACAGGAGAAGCCTCTTTTAATAAGAAGTTAAGTCAAAAAAGAGCTGATTCAGTTAAATTATATTTACAAGATGGTGGTGTTAATAATTTAAAGATTATAGCATTGGGTAGAGGAGAAGAGCAACCACTTATAGAGAGTAGTGATGATAACGTTAATCGTAGAGTTGAGATATATCTACAAAAAGGAGAATAGTAATGGATAGTAGAGTAGTGTATATGTATATTTTTATGCTTTTAGCACTTTTAATAGGATTTTTGATAGGTTGGATATTAAGACGTTCTGCTTATAAGAAACATTATAAAGAGGAGAACTATAAGCTTCAATATATAGAAGAGGAGAAGTTTAAAATACTAAACAGAGAAAAATTGGATTTAGAGAGTTTACAAAATTTATATTTGGATAACAAAGATAGTTTTCGTATTAAAAGTGAACGTTTGGATAAATATATTGACCAAGATAGTAAATTGAATATAGAGATTGATAAAAGTAAAAAAGAGCATGAAACTTTGGTTAAAGATATACCTATTGTAGATGACAAGATTAATGATGCTTTAGTAAACCTTGAAAAGGTAAAAAGTGTAAGAGAGCCATTTCTTGAACAGATAAAAAAGGTTGATGGTTATGAAGAGAATATATCTGAAATAAAGAGTGATATTGATAGTATTGAGCTTCTAGTTCCCCCCTCACTTGAACGAAAAAATGAGTTAACTAAAAATTTTGAAAAGCTTACTGAACGTTTTGAAGCAGAGCATAAACAGTTACATGATATTGATATTAAAATTGTTGAGGCAAAAGAGGAGTATGCTATAAAAAAAGCATCTGTAGAATCAGAACTTAAAGAGAGTATGTTACAAGAGGATGTTTATGCTAAAGTATTAGTTAAAATAGAAGATAAAATAATTAATGGTAAGGATTTATTAGATTCTGATTTTGCTGGGCTACTAAATGAAAAAAAAGCTAATAATCTTGGTTTGATTAATCATATTAAAAATATATTTAAAGGAGAAAAATAGTATGTTAAATATAATTTTAGAAACAATCAATACATTAAAAATTTGTCTACTTATTGCACTTTTTATAGGTTTACTTTTTGGTTATCTATATACAAAACTAAAAGCTTATGAGTTATACTCTCCAAATATAAAAAAGTTTAAAAAAAATATTAATAATCATACTCAAAGATTAAAAGAGATAGATAGTGAGCGTAAAAATATTAAGGAAAAGATTGAAGAGTATGAGAATAAACTAAAGAGTATTAATCAGTCCATATCGGAGTATAAAGAGCGTTTTAAATCTCGAAAAAATCTACAGATAGAATTAATGTCAGATATTAGAGAGCTTAATGCAAAATTTAAAGAGAAAAAAAATATTTTGAAACACTATAGTAATGAGATAGAGAGAGTTAAAAAAGAGTGTAGATTGGATGATGTTGCTAATATTTCAAAAAGTAGAGATAATCTGGATAAATTAATTAAAGAAAAAAAGACTCTTTTAGATGAAGAGAATGAGAAGTTTTCCTTGATACAACGTAAGATAAAAGATTTAGATGCAGATAATAATGAGCTTGAGAATAAGTTTGATGAGTTAAATAAAAAAAGTGAAAAGATAAAATTAAATATTATAGAAAAAGAGTCTAAACTAAAATCCTTAGAAAAAGGTTTTATAAAAGAGTATGGAGTTTTATATAAAGATATTTCACTAAGCCACGATAGAATAAAAGAGCTTAGAGGAAAGCTATTGAAACTAAAAGAGTCTTGACTTTTTTAGTTTTAATAAGAGCCTATTTCTTAACACACAAATTAAGATAAGAAAAATCTACACTAGTATCATTTTGAACTAAAATATCAAGTAGAGAATCACTATTTTTTAGCATATCCAATATTGAACCATCTCCTCCCTTTGTAATGTTAATATCTGCTAAATTTGTCTGTAACACTCTCTCTCCATTGCTAATCAAAATATCTCTTTTCCACATATTGGATACACTATTTTCATCAAATCCATATAGTTGAAATTTAGCATACTTACCAAACTCATAGCTTCCAATATTTATTGTATCATTTTGATATAGAAAATTTTTTAATGGTTTTATACCTATTGAGAACTGTGCATCTGTAATTGTCAAATCAGTTGGTCTATTTAATGTATCAAGAAAAAATTTATTATTAGACAACTCATCATACTCTATTGTTGGTCTATCTATAGTAGATAAAAGCAGTTCAGAAGGTGTTGCTTTTTTCTCTTCACCAGTAGCGAAAGCATCAACACTACCACCTATTATTTTGATAAGTCTCTCTCCCTCTTTACACTTAAAAATATTTAGAGTCTGTTTAATCTCTGCTTCTTTATCTTTTTTGGAACAGATTGCTACAGATATAAAATCTACAGAGGTATCTCTTCCTACAACTACATCAAAACGATTTCTTCTATCAAGATAATCTAAAAGAGTATCATTATTATCTCTAAATATAATATTTTTAAAATCATTATAATATATCTCTGTGGTAGGATTCGCATTATTAACTGTTTGATGTGACCATCCTCGACCGTGAAGAGTTGTTAGTTTAGCAGAAAAAAGTTTATCAGCATTCTCTTTTTTATACTCACCGATATGGATTTTGTTATTGGGTGCAACTCTTCCATCTCTCTTCTCTAGCCCAATAAAAAATCTCCCTTTAGTAATTCGTCTAGGCAGTCTCCTAACATCCTCAGCAAAGAGTTTTCCACTCTCATTTTCATCATAATTAGCCAATTTAGCTTTACCTATAATATTAAAAACTCTTCTTGTTGGATGTGCCTGTTCTCTTCTATTTTTAAGATTAAAAATATCCTCAAAACCATAATGTTTGATAATCTTTCTCTCACTATCCTTACATTCAAAACTCTCAATAAGCTTATCATTTACAAGTTTTACTCTTCTACGTTTTCTTGCTATATCATATATATTCTGCTCATCAGTATTAAGGTTTACAGGGAATTTTTTTATAAGCTCTCTTCTACAATCAATATCATCTTTACACTGTTCTTTAATTAGTTTAGATAACTTTTTTAATGGAATATCCTCTTTAAATACGCGTCCTAGCTCTTTTAGATTGACCTCTCTAGCACTCTTATGCTCCATATCATTATTCATATAACCATTGAGATTTTTTATCATACTCCCAAGAAGAACATCATAAAAGGTATCTTTACCCTCCATCTTATTTACATCTTTTACCTCATCACTACTAATATCATTAGCATCCACCATAGATTGTAAAATAGATAACTCTGTAGATGTTCCTCTATACTCCAATGAGAAATTACCATCATTATAATTCATATCTTCACTCTGAAGTTCCATTATAATTTTTTTATTAGGGTCATAATTTTTTAACTCATAATGATTATTCTCTCCTAATATAATCTTTGCTAAAAAATTTATTTTTTCTAAAGATACATAACTTAGTTCAATAGAGTCACAAAATCCATTATTATTTCCATCTTGACAGATATTAACAATCATATTTTGAGGAATCCCTACAATAGTTAATATTTGAGATAGTAACTTTTTTCCTGCATCACTGCTTCCACTTCCACAGTTAGTTAAAAAAATTGTAATAAGTATAAATATGATAAATACTATTTTTTTCATAAAATTATCTACCTCTCCTTAATTAAATTAGATGTTCTTCTCTCTCTTTCATAATCACATTAAACTCACCCATAGCTACCACTCTCTCATCAGAAAAAAGCTCAAAAGTAAAAATACAAAAACTATCTAATTGAGCAGATATTTTACTCTCTATTTTGTATGTTCCCATCTCTATACTCTCTTTAAATGAGATATTTTTCATCCCTGTCAAAACACCACCATCATAAACTCTATATAGTGATGCTATAAAAATAACATTTTGAGCTGCTGCCTCTACAATAGCTGATAGAGTTGGTTTCTCTTTAAATGTTACCATGGAGATAGAGTCAACCTCTCCATCTTTTATCACCTCACTTACAAATCTTACAGGTGCTTTGTGTGGTAGTCTATCTATATCTGCTATCATATTTCAACCTCCAAAATAGGATTTTTTGTACTATTTGATTTGTTAAATACCTCCAACATCTGCCATAATGAGGGAGATATCTCTCTATATTCTTGATTCTCTATAAAAATATTTGGTTTATCTTCTGTCACCTCCACCAAAAGAGCAACACCACTCTCTAGTTTAGCTACAGAACAACTATTTATCTCATCAACTCCCTCAAAGTTAAAGGCATCTACATTTAAAAGCAGTAGCCTATCACCCTTTAGAGCTTTTATTGCTCCTGTTTTGAGTACAGACCAAGAGGTGTTGTATAAATCAGAAACGGTAGTCACCTCACCACTATTTTCAGAGAGGATAGATAGATATGAGGCAGGTGTATTATGTACAGAGTTTTGAAAAGCTGTAGGGCTAAGTAGTGTTTTATTGTAGATAGACTCTACAATATCCACAGTAGCCTTTACCTCACCATATGCCGAACCAAATATAATTCTCTCACTCTTGTAATTAACCTTGGAAGCTAAATATATGGCAATCTTTGCTCCTCTTGTGAGCCGTCTACGAAGCATCATCTTCTTTACTAATATCTTCTCGTTAAGCTCTTCACACTTCTCTTCATCAGAGACAAAGGCAGATGATATAATTTTTAGATTAATTTTCATTCTCTACCTCTTCTGTTGTAATTTTTTTTAATATAATCGAGACGTTATTTCCACCAAAGGCAAAAGCGTTTGATAGAACATACTTTATATCTTTTGAAACTGTCTTGGTTGCAAGATTTAGACCATCTAACTCTCTGTTTTTTAGGTTAAAGTTAGATGGTACTTTCTGCTCTCTTATTGCCATTGCAGAGATAATAAGCTCAATAGCACCACACGCACCAAGAGTATGTCCTGTTGTTGACTTAGTAGAGCCAACTATGGGTCTATCTCCAAAGAGTTCAACTATCGCTTTACCCTCTGCACTATCATTTGCTACTGTTGCTGTACCATGTGCATTTATATAGTCAATATCTATAGATTTAATATTGGCATTATCCAACGCATTTTGCATCGCTTTTTTTGCTCCAACTCCATCAGGATGTGGGTTAGTGATATTATAAGCATCGGAGCTACATCCTACTCCAACTAACCCTATATCAGTTGGTCTATCTCCCAAAAGTATAACTCCTACACCCTCTGCCACATTCATTCCTATTCTATCAATATCAAAAGGGGTAGCACACTCTGATGAGAGTACTCCTAGTGCATTAAAACCATTGACTGTTGTATAGCTAATAGAGTCAGCACCAACGACTAGAACATCGTCATAAGCACCAACCTCTATTAACTCTTTTGCAAAAACTATAGCATTTGAGCTAGAGGTACAGGCTGTAGAGAATGTGATACTATCTTTGAAATTAAATTTTTTATTGAGTGTATGAGCAATAGAGTGAATGGACTGCTTTTCAAGTTTGATATTTTTATACGAGCCATTATCCTCTATAAACTGATTTTCAGCCCATGACATACCACCAACAGATGTACCAACTGCCAAAAAGGTGTTGTGAAAATTCTCCATCTCCACATTGGCTAGAATCTCCTCCACTCTCTCTATCATCAGACTATCAAAACTCTTGGTAGAGTCTATCTTACCTATAGCACTTAGAGATTCGTCATTTAGGTAGCCTTGATGCTTTTTTACACCACTTTTACCCAAAAGTGTAGATTCAAATATCTCATCACTACTTAATCCTGCCGAACAACAGCCACTCATCGACTGTAGATATACTTCTCTATTTTGCATTAGCATTGATATAGTCTGTCAAGACTTGAATGCTAACAAAAACATTTTTTGTCTCTTCCATATTTTTAAATTTAATACCAAACTCATTGTCCAAGATTACTACCAACTCTATGGCATCTACAGAGTCTAATCCTAGTCCATCATTAAAAAGTGCATCATTATCTTCTATCTCACTTGGGTCGATATCCTCTAATGCCAACCCATCTATAAGCGTTATCTTTAACTCGTTTGTTGTTATCATTTATACTCTTCTATTTTATATTTTCATTGATATAGTTGGTCAAACTCTGTACCGTAGCAAAGATATCTTTTAACTCTGACATATTTTCAAATTTTATACCATATTCACTATCTAAAATTACAATAAGCTCTATCGCATCTACAGAGTCTAATCCTAACCCCTCATTAAAAAGAGCATCATCATCTGATATATCATCATGGCTCATATCTTCTAAGTTTAGACCTGCTATTATTTTCTCTTTTACATCTTTTGTTGTTACCATTTTTCACTACCTTCTGATACTATATAATTAACACATTATATCTAATAATACATACTAAACTTCTTGCTTTTATTATAGTAACTAATAGAATTTTCAAAAAACTTTTTAAGATTTTTAGATACAATCATCGTATAGTATATATGCAAAAATATAAGGTCAAAATTATGAAAAAAGTATTAGTAACAGGGGCTACAGGCTCTTTAGGAGAGGCCATAGTTAAAGAGTTTTCAGAGCAGGGTTATTTCGTATACATCCACTACAATAGTAACAAAACGAAAGCAGAAGAGATTTTAAAAGATATAGATAACTGTGGTGAGATTTTAACTTTTGATAGTAAAAGTAGCCAAGATATAAAAGATAAATTGGTAGATATAGAGATAGATGTGCTTGTAAATAATGCTGGTATAACAAGAGATAATCTATTTTTTTGGATGAGTGACGAGGAGTGGGAAGATGTAATAGAGACCAATGTAAACGGAATGTTTAGGGTTACAAAAGCGATACTACCAAAGCTTATCAAGAGAAAAGATTGCTCTATTGTCAATATCTCCTCTATCTCAGGAATAGTTGGTAATGCTGGTCAAACCAACTACTCAGCATCAAAAGGAGCAATTATCGCTTTTACAAAAAGTTTGGCACTAGAGGTTGCAAGATATCGTATAACAGTCAACTGTGTAGCACCTGGATTAGTAGAGTCTGAAATGACAAAAGATTTAAATAAAGAGATAAAAAAGAGTATTCCTCTAAAACGATATGCACAACCAAAAGAGATAGCTCATGCTGTATTTTTTTCAGCAACAAATAGCTATATGACAGCCGAGGTGATTAATATTAGTGGAGGTCTAGCTAGATGAGACGTGTAGTTGTCACAGGTATTGGATTTCTCTCTCCATTAGGAGATGATATCTCTACCCTAAAAGAGAATATTCTTCAAAATAAATCAGGTGTCAAAGTTATAGAGAGTTGGAAAGATGAGATATCTGGTATGGCTACTATTATAGCCGCACCAATAGCCAAACAAGATTTCAAAGATATTCCTAGAAAATATAGACGCTCCATGGGAAAAGTAGCTCTAATGAGTGCTAAAAGTATGCAAAGTGCTATTGATGATAGTGGATTGGAAAAAGCAGAGATTCAAGATATAAAAACAGGTCTATCTTTTGGCTCAACAATGGGGGCAAATGAGACACTTATGGAGTGGATTAGCACAGTCTACACAAACAGAAGCTTCAAAGGTCAGAACTCCATGCTATTTCTAAAAGCTATGAGCCACACAATCTCAGCTAACTTAGCTGCTATGTTTACAATAAAAGGACGAAATATCCCAACCTGTTCAGCTTGTACATCATCATCACAAGCTATAGGTACAGGGTATGAGTCTGTTAAATATGGTATGGCAGATATTATGTTTGTAGGTGGAGCTGAAGGATTACACTATCTATCAGAGGGTGTATTTGAGGTTATAGGAGCGACTAGTACAGGCTACAATCATAATCCTCACTTGACACCAAAACCATTTGACAAGGATAGAGACGGATTGATTATTGGTGAGGGGGCAGGAACTCTTGTCCTAGAGGAGTATGAACACGCCAAAAGAAGAGGAGCAAAGATTTATGCTGAATTAACAGGGTATGCTACCACTTGTGATGGAAATCACCTAACCACTCCATCAAGAGAGGGGATGGGAAATGTTATGAATCTAGTGCTAGAGAATGCTAATCTAAAAGCAGATGATATTGGCTATATTAATGCTCATGCAACCTCTACCCTAAAAGGAGATATAGAGGAGTCTCATGCTACCTATAAAATTTTTGGAGATAGAACCCCTATTAGTAGTACAAAAAGCTATATGGGACACCTTCTAGGAGGTTGTGGTGTGGTTGAGTCTATTATCTCTATAATGGCACTAAATAGTGGAACTCTTCCTGCCAATAAAAATCTTGATAATATAGACCCAGAGTGTGCAGATTTAGACTATATTAGAGAGCATAGAGAGGTAGAGATTGACCATGTAATGAGCAATAATTTTGCTTTTGGAGGTATCAATACCTCTTTAATATTTTCAAAAATCTAAAACAATAGATATCTTGCAAAACTCTTTGAAAAAAGAGTTTATCCTCTACTGCAACCTATAGTATCTTCATTTCCACCTGCAAAGTAATCTCCATTAAAACTTACTAAAGAGTAATTTGTATCATCTCCTAGGGATTTTTTTAGACCCTCTATAGAGAGAAATCCTAATGAGTCAGCATCCATACTTTTTGCAATCTCATCTGGTGAGAAACGTGCTGATATAAGCTCTTTTGTAGTTGGAGTATCTATTCCATAACGACAGGGGAACTTAATCTCAGGGGCTGCTATACGCATATGAACCTCTATAGCTCCTGCCTCTTTTAGCATCTTTACTATCTGTTTAGATGTTGTACCACGAACCAAAGAGTCATCTACTATGGCTACTCGTTTTCCCGAAATTAACTCTTTTATTGGAGATAGTTTTAGTTTTACTTTTAACTCTCTTATCTCTTGGGTTGGTTCTATAAAAGTTCTTCCTACATAGTGATTTCGTACTATTCCCATTTCAAATGGTACACCAAGACCTTCAGCAAAACCTCTAGCCGCAGCAACTCCTGAATCTGGAACGGGAAGAACAAGGTCTATATCAGCAGGTGTCTCTTTTGCCAACTGTTTTCCCATCTCTAAACGTTTCATATATACATTTTTACCATCTATCATAGAGTCTGGACGTGCAAAGTAGATATACTCAAAAGCACAAGGGTGTGGGTCTGCTTCAAATATCATTTCAGATTTTGGCTCTTTACCCTCCTCAAATACTAGCATCTCCCCTGGTTTCACATCTCTAATAAACTCTGCACCGACTAGCTCAAACGCACAAGTTTCAGAAGCGACAATCCAGCCACCACCTCTTAGCTTTCCAAGGCTTAAGGGTCGAATACCAAAACGGTCACGAACTACAAACATTTTACTTCTACTTTGAATAGCAAGACAGTATGCACCCTCAATCCTCTTTAGCATATCCTTTATTCGTGCTTTGAGTTTGTTTTTTTGGCTTTTGGCAATCAGATGTACTATATTTTCAGTATCCATTCCTGTCTGAAAGATTGCACCTTTATCTATCAAATCATCACGAACCTCATTTTTATTGACTAAGTTTCCATTATGAGCTACTGATATTTCCCCCAATTTATACTTAGCAAAGACAGGTTGTGCATCCAATATAGAGTCATCTCCTGCCGTAGAGTATCTATTGTGACCAATAGCACAGTTACCATGAAGTTTACTCAATCTATCTTCTCTAAAGACATCAGTAACCAAACCTCTTTTTTTTATAAGATGAATCTTTTTACCATCAGCAGATGATATACCTGTAGCCTCTTGTCCTCTATGTTGCATAGAAAAAAGAGCATAATAGGCTATTTTTGAAGCATCTTCTCTCCCAAACACTCCTACAATGGCACACATACTATATCCCCAAACAGTCGTTTATCGAGTAGAGTCCATTTTTTTGTCCTACCAACCATGACGCTGCTCGTATTGCACCTTTTGAGAATGTTTCACGGCTTGTAGCTGTATGATTTAGTTCCAAAAACTCGCCATCATTATAAAATCCAACAGTATGTCGTCCCACAATATCACCACCACGAAGAGCCATAACAGCTATCTCATCTTTTGTTCTAGCACCAATTTGACCATCACGACCTGATATACGAACTTTGTCAATATCTAAATCCCTTCCTTTTGCAGCAAACTCTGCTAGTGTAAGAGCTGTTCCACTCGGTGCATCTACTTTATGTCGATGGTGTTGCTCTACAATCTCAATATCAAAATCTTTTAGAGTTTTAGAAACTTGTTCAACTAACTGTTTTAAAAGAGCAATTCCTGCTGACATATTTGAAGAGTATAAAACAGGCATCTCTTTAGAAGCCTCTGTCAATAAATTCTGTTGGTGAGCTGTAAAACCTGTAGTTGCAATAACTAATGGAGTTGGGTTTTTAATTGCACTCTCTACCAACTCTTGAGTCGCAACAGGAGCAGAAAAATCAATAACTACATCAGCATTTTCTAAAAAAACTTGCATACTATTTGTAATTAAAACAGTATCAGGCACAGATATTTTCAACTCATCAAAAACGTGTAATACATTTAGCTCTAAACCCTCTGTTTGAAGTACATTATTGATAAGATGCTCACCCATTCGTCCTGTACTACCCAATATGCCTACTTTTATCATTTTCTCTATCCTCTCTGTTTTATTATGGCGAATTATACACGGTTTTTCATAATGTTGGGCTAATTAGCAATGCTATTTATTTTAAGTAGTGTTCTATCTTAGTAAAGTTCTGTATTCAATTTCATTAAAATATGTTGTTACTTATAAATAACTTTATGATATAATTATAATTATAATAATTTAATTTAACTTACAAAAAGGTTCTAGTGATGTTTGACTTTATTTTTCTTACGAAAAATCAAAAATTGGTAAAAAAATGGACTAAAGAGCATGAAAAAATAGTGTCACTTACAAATATGGTTATTGCTGAATACTCTAAAAATAATCATAAAAAAGCCAAAAAACTTTTAATAGAGTTAAACAGTTTGGTTGTAGACCATGTTACTGATGAAAATATTGAATTTTTTAAGCTTCAAAGAGACACAGAGAATAAGCTTTCAAACAAAAATACTCTTTTGATGAATGAATTTGTAAAAACATTTGCAGATGTAAAAAAAGATTTAATGAAATTTTTAACAAAATATACAAAAAAAGATACCCCGTTGGATGATACTTTTTTTGATACATTAAACAAACTAGCAGAGATATTACTTGAACGTATAAAGTATGAAGAGTCTAAACTATACAACGTATTAAAACTTTCAAAAGAAGAGCAAAAATGGCAAAAGTTTAAAGAGGGCTATTAACTAAGATATTCCCTTT
>Ga0256827_10002279_pt1 | contig 12379 bp, 6 predicted proteins | sample CV84metaG_FD_185977 | JGI IMG/M metagenome (GOLD analysis project Ga0256827, IMG submission 185977) | Hydrothermal vent microbial communities from East Pacific Rise, Pacific Ocean - CV84 | ecosystem: Environmental > Aquatic > Marine > Hydrothermal vents | place: Pacific Ocean: East Pacific Rise... | reverse complement strand
TAAAGAGATATCTGATCGTTATCATTCACAGCTTAGATATTCTACAATTATAGTTTCTAACTATGTTACTTCTGCTCTTGAACAAGATGAGATGTTGTTGAGTTTTATCTCAAAAGAGATCTCTTCGTATGCAATATATAAGAATAAAAAGCATGTTGTTTCTTTGATTGATAATTTTTTATATCACAATAAGCAAATTGTTGGATTTGTACTTGTTGATACAAATGCTAAATATATATTATCTAGTAGTCATATTTCTGAAAAACTTTTAAATTTAGTAGATAGTTCTTCCCCCCCCCATTCCCACTCAAGACATAATTTTAACTTAGCGTTGAAATCCGATAGGATGATACTCGGTAAATTATATTATTCTGATTTTGTAAAAGCTTGGATAATACCTTTACAAAAAGCTGTAAAAGACAAGGATGGGAAAGTTATAGCTGTTATGGTAGCAGGACTGAAATTGGTAGATGCAAAACTTTCAAAACTTTATGCTTCTAAAAATAGATATGTAGCAGTATTAAAAGATTTCAATGGATTTAATCAGCTTTGCATACAATATTATTCTAAACCAAATTCTGATTTAAAGGAACTATACACAACACCAATTTATAAGAAAAATATATATTTAACCCAGAAAGTTATAAAAGATAAGTATGGATATACTCTTGATGATTTAAGAAAAAATGGAGAAACTATCACTTATGATATGGAAAATGAAGATGGTAGAGATATGTTTTTTGGGTTGAAATACAATGATTATTATGATTATTGGATTTTACTTGAAGGTGAAAAAATCGCTTTTTGGAAAGATTTTCGTAATGTATTTTACAGATATGTATTTATATTTTTAGTTGTTTTTAGCGTATTGTATCTATTGTTTAAAAAAATTGCTGAGGCAGATGCTAAAAAGAAAAAAGAACTCATATATCAGGCTGAACATGATATTTTAACCCATTTACCAAATAGAACATATCTTTATAAAAATATAGATAGATGGAATGTAAAATATAGTGATGGATATTATGTACTTTTTATAGATTTGGATAATTTTAAAAACATTAATGATAAATTTGGTCATTCTATTGGCGATAAAATTCTTATAGAAGTTGCTAAAAGATTGAAAAAATATTTTTCAAATGGTGAGATGTTAATCAGACAAGGTGGAGATGAATTTATAATTTTATTTCCATTAATAAATTTGAAAAAATTAGAAACAACATTAAAAGATTTGATGTTAGATTCTTCACAAGAATACATTATAGATATTCAAAAGTTCAGGATAGGTTTTAGTATAGGAGTATGTGAATATCCAAAAGATGCGACAAGTATAGAGGATTTATTATCTTTGGCTGATATTGCAATGTATGATGCTAAAAGAAGAAAAAATACATATTCTCATTATAATGATAAATTAAATAAAGAGATGATGTTTAAAGCAGATATAGAACAAGAACTAAGAGGTGCTATAAAAAACAATGAAATATGGATGGTTTATCAACCTCAAGTTTATGCTAAAAATGGTGCTATTTATGGTGTTGAATCTCTAGTTAGATGGAAAAACAAAAAACTAGGTTTTGTTCCACCTGATAAATTTATAGAGGTGGCTGAACAAAGTGGCTTAATCCTTGAACTTGGCGAATATATATTTCGTAAAGCTTTAGGAGAGATAAGCAAATTAAAAACTGAAATGGGGATTGATTTTAGATTATCTGTAAATATTTCAGTAGCTCAATTTATGGAAAAAGGTTTCTTGCCAAGACTGTTAAAAGTTATAGAAGAATTTGATTTTGATAAATCTTTTTTAACTTTAGAACTAACCGAGTCTATGTCTATTGAAGCAACTGATCATATTTTACCTGTTTTGAATGCCATAAAAGATGAGGGTATAGAGATATCTATGGATGATTTTGGAACAGGTTATTCATCATTAAGTGTACTTCGTGAATTACCAATAGATGAGCTTAAAATTGATAAAAGTTTTATAGATGTTATTTTAAGTGATGAAAAAGAGGGAGCTTTGGTCAGTGGTATAATAAATATAGGGAAAAATTTTCAAATGGTAACTTTAGCAGAAGGTGTTGAAGATGTTGAACAACTTGAGATATTAAAATCATTTTCATGTGATATTATACAAGGATACTATTTTTCAAAACCTTTAAAAATAGATGAATTAAAAGAGTATCTTTTATAGTTGATTTAAGATTTATTAAAGTATCATATCTAAGGAATTATTATAAGGTGGTTCGTTATGAGATATGTTTTTATGTCTTTGTTACTTGTCTTACTGTCTGGTTGTGGTTCAAATGTGGTGTTACCACCATTGAAACAAACTTTAAACACCACACATAATGGTAAATTTAAACCTAAGCATTATAAAAGTGATATACCATATCAAAATTTAAATAAAAAAAATATACAGATGCCACGAGAAGGTGAGGAGAATGCTTATTTGATTGTTGTCTCAAAAGAGTTGCAGACAGCTTATGATAACTATCTTGGTGGTGATCCCTACAAGGCTTTAAAAGCTTTGGATATTGCAAGTAAAAAAACAAACGATACTCTTGAACTTTGGCAAATCTCTTTTTTAAAAGTTAAGCTTTATATGCTTCTTGGTTTGGATGCAGATGCACAAAGTGAGATTTCCACATGCCAAAAGTATGAAAAAATACATTTTGGGCATACTTTAAACTCAACTGCTCTTAGAGGTGAGATATATGTTATGGAGGGTAGATTTGATGAAGCTAGGAGTGATTTTAACTCTGTTTTGTTAAGTATTGGTAATTGGGAATTGCCAACTTCTTATACTTTGCCACCATCAAATATGGCTGAACTTGTAGCTGTAGCAACTGCTCAATTACGGGCATATACTGGTATGGCTGCTTCATATATTATGGAAGGAAACTATAAAAAAGCATATTTTTGGGCAAAAGAAGCAGAAGCTAGATTTAATGCTATTCACTATGTTGGTAATGATAGTATATATGGGATGTTTTTTCATACACATTTAGACAGTTATTATGGCAGAGCGATGAATATGGCAATCCTTGCTTCCTCTATCCTTACCTCATCACAAGATACCAAAAAAGCAGAGTTTTATTATACACAAGCAATAAGGTTTTTTAATGCGATAGGTTATAAAAAAGGAAAGATTATAACTCTTGCATTAAAAGCTCAAACTTTGGCAACTATTGGAAAACCTGATGAAGCAAATAAAGTTGCCTTAGATGCTATATCTTTAGCAAATACTACAAAGTTATATGATTTTATCTGGAGAATTGAAACATTAAGAGGGAAAATTCTTCTTAAAGACGGAAAAACAGATGAGGCTAAAAAAGCATTTCGAGATGCTGCTAATGTTATAGATTTGGTTAGTGGTAATTTAAAAACAGACTACTCAAAAAGAAGATTTGGAGTTGGAAAAGAGGAGTTGGTTTTAAATCTTGTCAAGCTTGATTTGGCAGATAAAAATTATAAAGAATTGTTTTTGGATGTTGAAAAAGGCAGGGCAAGGGCTTTTGTTGATGTGATGAGAAACAGGGCTGTGTCTGGCAGTAAATATGCAAATCTTTTAAATGAGATTCAAAAAACAGATAAAGAGATAAAAAAACTGACTATTGAGAGTTATGCTCCACATGCCAAAAATAATTCAAAGAAACAAACAAACTTAATGTTAAAAAGAAAAAGACTTGTAAAAGAGCTTATTCAAAAAGATGTAGAATTGGCATCTGTTGTAAGTACTTTTAGTTATTCTCTTGATGATGTTCAAAATGCTTTAAAAGATGATGAAAATATTTTATATTTTTTACCACTTAAAAAAGATGAGGATATAAAGGCTCTTTTAATTAAAAAAGATAATGTTGAGTTGAAAAAATTTCATCTATCCCAATCCAGATTATCAACTATTATGCAACAATATCTCGAAGATATAGGTGTTTATGGTGAATCATTATCTGAAAAAAACAGAGCTTTGAAAAAAAAGATAAAAAACAAAACATCTTTAAATATAAAAGAACCTCTAAAACAGCTTCATTCGCTTTTACCTCTGGATGATATAAAAGCAAAAAGAGTTTATGTTGTTGGAAGTGGAGCAACAACATATATACCGTGGTTGAGTTATGATAAATCTTTAGAAGTTTCTATTTTGCCAAATGCAAGTTGGATTTTACATAATTTTAAAGATAATAAAAATAAAAATATTGTAATAGTTGGAAATCCAGACTTTGGTGGGGAGTTGCCTCAGCTTGATGGAACTCTAAAAGAAGCTAGGGCATTGGGAAGTTTTTATGGAGAAAAACCTCTGCTTTTTAGAAATGCAACTTTGAAAAATGTAAAAGAAAATATAGGAAGTGGTGCAAAAGTTTTACATCTTGCCACACATGGGGTTTTTTACAGTGATGAGCCACTAAAATCAGCTATATTTTTATCTAAAGATTCCAAACTTTATACACTTACTGCAAAAGAGATATTTGCATCCCCTTTAAAAGCAGATTTGGTGGTTCTCTCGGCATGTGAGACTGGTATGGGTGTAAATGTTGCAGGTGATGATCTGCTTGGACTTCCAAGAAGTTTTTTTCTTGGAGGGAGCAGGGTAGTTGTTAGTAGTTTATGGCCAATAAGTGATGATGGAACCAAAGAGTTTATGCTTGAGTTTCATAAGTTCGCAAAAAACGGTGAGTATGAAAAAGGGTTACTAAAAGCTAAAGAACTTTTAAAATCAAAAGGTTACAGTGATTCTGTGTATGGAGCTTTTGTTCTTTATGGTATATAATCTCAGTGGAACTTTAAAAAATCAATGAAAGGTTTATTTATGAAATATTTACTTCAAAATCGTTGGCAGGTTAGAGAAGTTGATGATGGATATAAACTCGTTTATTATGGTTTGAGAAATTGGCCAAATAATAAAGAACAAATCATCCCCCTTGATGAGAAAGAGGCATCACTGTTAAAAACACTTGATAAATCAAAAGAATTAACTCAAGAGGATAGTGTTATGCTTGAGAGATTTATCAAGCAAAATATTGTGGTGGAAGAATCTGATTTTAGAAAGGACAGTACAAAAGAGGATTACAAAAGTTGTGTACGATGTGTTTGTAATGATTATGTTATCGCTGGTCTTGAATTTGACGAAGATGGAGTTTGTGCTTTTTGTCAATGTTATGAGAAAGAAAGTCCTGAAAACATTAAGTCTTTGATGACTATTGAGGAAGAGGAACTTGTTAAAAATATCAAAGCTCGCAATAAAAATGCTCATTTTGATGTAATGGTTTTCTTTACAGGTGGAAAAGACTCTACTTACCTTGTTTGGCATCTGAGTAAAAATCTTGGGCTAAGAGTACTTGCAGCCTTTTGGGATATGCCTTTTACCAATGAAAGCTCACGAAAAAACATGAAAAAAGTGTTAGAAGCTTTGCCAAATGTTGAACTGCTTCAATGGACACTCTCAAAAGAGATGTTTGAAGATGCAATAAAAAAACAGTATGATACAATGGGAGTGTTTTGTTTATGTCCTGTTCCTGCATACCCTCTTTTTTATCCTATCGCTCAAATGTATGATATCCCTTATGTGATGTGGGGTATGGAAGATGTTCAGGCATCAGTTATTGAGTATATTTTTCCTGCTCCAGCTAGTCAAAAAGAACTTAACGAGAGGGAACAGACTATCCAGATACTTAAAGGCAGAGCATTACCTGGGAAACTACAAGAACCGATAACATGGACTTCAGAGTTTCATAACTATCATACTTCTTTACAGCAAATATTTAAACCACTTTTTACTCCGTTGCAAAAAATTATAAAAGAAGCAGATGAGGATAAAACTATGCCTATCCCAATTATAAAACGGTTAAAAACAAAAGATTCTTATGGTTCATGGGATAGTATAGTAGATTTGCTTGAAAAAGAAGTTGGTTGGGAGATGCCTTCAAATCAAAAAAACAAACTTCACACAAGTTGTGTCATAGAAAATGTTAAAGACTACACTCAGTTTTTAAAATTTAAAAATATGGAATCAGTATTTTTTCCTCAAGCAATGGTAGAACTTAGTGCTGCAGTTATTTTTGGGCATATAAGTAGAGAAGATGCACTAGAACAGATGCAAGAACTCGGCTTTTTTGAAGCACCTGAAATGTATAAACAGCTTGTAAAAAGAACAACTGGAAAAATTATAGAATAGTAGGTTTATGGTAGTGTTTTAACTACCATAAACTTTATTGTAAAGCTGAACTCTTGTATAAACTTTTTTAAGATAGTGTTTTGCTTCACTATATTTTAAATCTCTTAAAAGTTTGTTGTAAACTTCATCTGGTGTCATTGTATTTATGATTTTTGAAGCTGCATAAACCGAGTTTGTTCTAACAAATGCTCTGGCTACATTTCCTGCACCTGTGTTGTAAGCTGCGATAGTACAGTATAGTCTGCTTTGTGGATCTTGTATCGTGCTTAGGTATTTGTAGTAAAGTATATGTAGATATGCACTTCCAAGAACTATATTGTTTTGTGAGTTGTAGAGGTAGTTTCCAGATACAAGCTTTTTTCTTTTGTAAAGGTAGTTATAGGCATCTATTCCTGCAGTTCTTGGGACAATCTGCATAAGTCCATATGCTGGAACATATGATCTGGCTCTTGGGTTGAAACTGCTTTCAGAATGTATGATTGCAAAAACCAAAGAGATTGGAAGTTTTTGTTTTAGTGCCTGTTTTTTTACAGCTTCATAATATTGTTGTGATTTTCTTACAAGTGCATTTTTTGGCATGTGGATTTGAAGTGTATAAACTTTTGATTTTTTTACGATTTTGTTCTCTTGCACCATTTTGTCCACATAGTTTGTCACTTTTGTTTGGGTTGGTTTTTGTGAAAAAATCATATTTGAGATGATAGGTTCATCATCTAAAGTGCCTTCAACAACATCAAAAGGTTTTTTTACTTTTGAGAGTTTAACTTCAAGGGGATCTGTTTTTGTAAAAGTTTTGTTATCTATAGTTACAACTTTTTTTAACATCTCTTTGAGCTTTTTCTCACCTTCTTCTTTTGAGGATGCAATGGTTTCAACTGTGATAGTTTTATTTTTAAAATCAACATCACTTCTTGTTTTTTTATCTTTTGAATATGCTACCCATGAAGTTTTTGTGGACATTTTTGGAGTTTTCCAAATAGCTCCGACCTCTTTTCTGTACTCTTTAAAAATCAAATCTTGTGCTTTTTTATAGTTTTCAAACTCTGCATCTTGAGATTTTTGATGTTTTGCAAACTGCTTTTTCTCAGCTTCAAAAGCTTGAGTTTGAGCTTTGTTATAATCCTCAAAACTTTGAGCAAATAAGAGTGAAGTACAAACAGATACAAATAAGATTTTTTTAGTCATTGTTAAAAATGTCCTTTAGGGTCTGCATCACTAAAGTGTTCCCATTTTAATTTTGCACCACCGAGTATGTGGAAATGAAGATGTTTTACTTCTTGACCACCATTTTCACCAATATTTGTGATAACTCTATATCCAGTTTTATTGATGTTTACCTCTTTTGCAACTTTTTGTATAAAAGGTGTCATCTCTTTCATCACTTCGCCATTAAGTTCATCAAAACTATCTACATGTTTTTTAGGAATTGCTAAAATATGTATGGGTGCTTTTGGATTGATGTCATGAAAAGCTATAAAATTTTCATCTTCTAAAATAATATTTGCAGGTATCTCTTTGTTTACGATTTTACAAAATAAACACATTTTTTTATCCTCTTTTTTAGTTTGTTTTGTTGATTATAACATATTAAGATGTAGAGTGAAGCTATATATAAATTATTTTTGACTATAATCCTTTTAAAATTTAACAAGTATGGTGACTAACTTGAAACAATGGTATGATGCAATAAAAGAAGCACAAAGTGTTGAAGCTCTTGAAGAGATTCGTATATCTGTGTTTGGTAAAAAGGGTGTTTTAGCTGCTGAGTTTGCTAAGATGAAAACTGCTCCAAATGAGCAAAAAGCACAAATAGCAAAAGATTTAAATACTCATAAGAGTTCGTTGATGAACGAATTTACTGCAAGAAAGATTACTTTGCAAACTTTAGAGTTAAAAGAAGCTATGAAAGCTGAGGCTATTGATGTTTCACTTTTTAGCTCAAATACTCAAGCAGGTGCTTTGCATCCTGTGATGGAAACGATGGATAGGATAGTTGAGTACTTTTCATCTATGAACTTTGCAGTTAAAACTGGAAATATAGTTGAAGATGATTTTCATAATTTTGAAGCATTAAATTTGCCTAAATATCATCCAGCTAGGGATATGCAAGATACTTTCTATTTTAAAGATGAGAAATTACTTCGTACCCATACTTCACCAGTTCAAATAAGAACTATGCTTAGTGAAAAGCCACCTATTAGGATGATAGCTCCTGGTGCAGTGTTTAGAAGAGATTATGATCTAACACATACTCCTATGTTTCATCAAATCGAGGGATTGTTAGTTGATGAAGAGGGAAAAGTTTCTTTTGCAAATTTAAAATTTATTTTAGAAGATTTTTTGAAGTATATGTTTGGTGATGTTGAAGTTAGATTCCGTCCATCTTTTTTCCCTTTTACAGAACCATCAGCAGAAGTTGATATAAGTTGTGTGTTTTGTAAAGGTGAAGGGTGTAGAGTATGTTCTAAAACAGGTTGGTTGGAAGTTTTAGGATGTGGTATAGTTGATCCAAATGTTTTTGAGGCTGTAAAGTATAAAAATGTAAGTGGTTATGCTTTTGGTTTGGGTGTTGAGAGATTTGCAATGCTTATACATCAGATAGGTGATTTGAGGAGTCTTTTTGAAGGAGATATTAAACTATTGGAGCAGTTTCAATGATAATTACTAGAACTTGGTTAAATGAATTTATAGATTTAGATGGTATTTCTACTGATGATTTATGTAAAACTTTTAATTCTATAGGTTTGGAAGTTGATAGCGTAGAGAGTTATAATGTTCCAAAAAAGATAGTTTTTGGTCATGTTTTAGAGTGTGAAAAACATCCTGATGCAGACAAACTCAATGTTTGTAAAGTAGATATTGGTACAAGCATTCGCCAGATTGTTTGTGGTGCTTCAAATGTAAGAGCAGGGCTTGATGTAGTTGTTGCTACCATCGGTGCAGTTATGCCAAACGGTATGGCTATAAAACCTGTAAAGCTTCGTGGTGTTGAATCTGAGGGGATGATATGCTCTGCAAGTGAGATAGGTTTACATGATTGTCAAGATGGCATCTTAGAATTAGATTCTAGTGTTGGAGAGTATAAATTAGGGCAGGAAGTTTGTCAAAATGCAGTTTTTAGTGATGATATCATAGAGATTGAATTGACTGCCAACAGAGGTGATTGTCTAAGTATAAGGGGTGTTGCAAGAGATTTGAGTGCTGCTTATGATAGAACCATTAAAAAGAGTACATTTAATGAAGATGAAGACAGAAGGGTTGGAATAGGTAGAATTTTAAATCTTTCATATGATAAATCTTTAGATGTAAATCTTCGTTTTAAAGCTGTTGATTTAAAAGAGTTAAAACTACCATTGATTATAAAACTGAGATTGGCTCAGATAGAGGAAAAAAGAGAAACAGATATAGAATCTTTGATGCTTTATGTTACTCATAGTAGTGGTGTTATCTTGCGAGCTTATAATTATGCCTTTTTCTGTAAAGAGAATGAAGCGATGGCTAAAGTAGAGTTAAAAGAGGATGAAAAAGGGTATGCCTCTATCGTCTCAAATGGTAAAAAAGCTTCAACTATAGGGATTTTGCAAGAGGATGATTCAAAAGTTACATATGATGAAGGTACTGTACTTTTAGAAGCCAGTTATATCCCACCAGATATTATTTCTAAGAAAATGCAAGAGGTCAAAATGTCTTCTGGTCCTATGTATTACAGGACTTCAAGAGGAAGTGAACCAGAGTTAAATCAAGGGCTTTGTCTTTGTTTAGAGTTACTTGAATTAAATTCAGCTTCATCTATTTTTGGTGGTAATATTGAACTTTGTGATATCTATAAAGAGCAGATTGTAAGTGTAAGTAAAAAAGAGATAGATGATATTATAGGTGATAATATTGATAAAGCAAAAATAACCAAGATTTTACAAAACCTTGGATTTGATACTACTAAATCATCACTTGATACTTTTGTTGTTTGTGTTCCAAGATATCGCCATGATATTGCAAATAAACAAGATATTATTGAAGAGATCGTCAGGATGGTTGGGATTGATAACATAACTTCAAAACCTTTTTCTCTTAAAGAAGAGAATAGATTAAAAGATGATTATTTTAACTATAAAAAAAGAAGTATTTTTAGACATCGTGCTGCACAGAGTGGATTTTTTGAGAGCATCCATTTTGTATTTGATGAAAAAAAGGTTTTAAACTCTTATGGATTTGAAACAACTCTTGAAGAGTTGGAACTTTTAAATCCTATTGTAAACACTTTAGATACTTTAAGACCAACACTTTATACAGGACTTTTAAAAGCTGCTTCACAAAATGTAAAAAATGGATATTCATCTATCAGGCTTTTTGAGATAGGTTCAGTTTTTTCACCTTCAAGAGATGAATCATTAAAAATGACTATGCTTTTTAGTGGTGCTAGAGAGGTTGAGAGTATATCAAACTCTGGAAAGCCAGTTAATGTTGATTTTGCATATTTTGCTCAGAAAATATCAGATATTATAGGTGATTTTGAACTTAGCAGTTATGAGACTAAACACTCTTTATCTCACATCTATCAGTGTGCAAAATTGAGTATAGACGGAGAGATGATTGGTGAGTTGTTTAGAGTACATCCAAATGTTGAAAAAGATTATGACTTAGATGTAACATTTGTGTGTGAACTCGATTTTGAAAAGATACCATATAGTTTGAAAACAGCTAATAAAACTTCAAAATTTCAAGCCTCTTTTAGAGATTTGAGTATAGTTATGCCAGAAGATATGCCTTATGAAAAAGTTAGAAGTGCAATACAAAATGCACAGGTTGATGAACTTGTAAGATTTTATCCCGTAGATAGATACAGTGATGAATCGCTGGGTGATAAAGTTAGTCTTTCTATCCGTTTTGTACTTCAATCAGATGAGAAAACACTTCAAGAAGATGATATTACATCAGCTATGGATAAAATTTTAAATACTCTCAATGATGAACTTGGAGTTGGACTTAGATGAGTAGTGTCAAGATAACTCCAACCAATACTTTTTCACTAAATATTGCAGATATAGCTCCTGATAAATCTATATCTCACAGAAGTGTTATGTTTGCTATGTTGGCATGTGGGAAGAGTGAGATAAGAAACTTTTTAAGGGCAGAGGATACTCTAAACTCTTTAGAAATTGTAAAAAATCTTGGTGCTGAAGTTGAAGATGATGGAGAGGTTATAAAAATCTCTTCTGATGGTATCAAAGAGAGTTTTGAAGTTCTTGATTGTGGAAACTCAGGAACAGGGATGCGTCTTTTTTGTGGGCTTTTGAGTTCTGCAAATGGTCATTTTGTTTTAACTGGAGATAAATATCTTCGTTCTCGCCCTATGAAAAGAGTTACTTCCCCTCTTATGAGTATAGGTGCAAAAATAGATGGCAGAGATGATGCAAATCTTGCTCCACTTAGTATAAGAGGTGCTTCACTAAAAGCCTTTGATTATGAATCTAAAATAGCTTCTGCTCAAGTGAAATCCTGTATGATTTTAGCAGCTCTTAGGGCTGATGGTATTTGTACATATATAGAACCAGAACTCTCAAGAGACCATACAGAGAGGATGCTTAAGGGTATGGGTGCCAGCGTAGAGGTTGATGGACTTAAAACTACAATCACACCTATGAAAGAGCTTTTAAATCCATTGGATATTAGAGTTCCTGCTGATCCCTCAAGTGCTTTCTTTTTTGCAGTCGCAGCAGCAATAACTCCACATGCCAATGTAACTTTGGAAGGTGTTACACTAAATCCAACTCGTATAGAAGCTTTTAAAGCATTGGAGAGGATGGGAGCAGATATCACTTATGAACTTACAGATAATAAGTATGAACCAATTGGAAATATAACAGTAAAATCTGCACCTCTAAAAGCTATAACAGTTGAAGAAAATATCTCATGGCTTATTGATGAACTTCCAGCACTAAGCATTGCAATGGCATGTGCAGAAGGGGAGAGTATTGTAAAAAATGCTGAAGAACTTCGTGTTAAAGAGAGTGATAGGATTAGTACTGTTGTTGAGGGACTTTGCTCATGTGGAATTGAAGTTCATGAATATAAAGATGGTTACAAAATTGTTGGTGGAGAGCTTAAAAGTGCAACAGTAGATAGTGATGGTGATCATAGAATTGCTATGAGTTTTATCATTGCAGGGCTTAGATGTGGTATGAATGTTAGTGATTTGGAGTGTAT
>Ga0256827_10002278_pt1 | contig 12380 bp, 4 predicted proteins | sample CV84metaG_FD_185977 | JGI IMG/M metagenome (GOLD analysis project Ga0256827, IMG submission 185977) | Hydrothermal vent microbial communities from East Pacific Rise, Pacific Ocean - CV84 | ecosystem: Environmental > Aquatic > Marine > Hydrothermal vents | place: Pacific Ocean: East Pacific Rise... | reverse complement strand
AAGAACCTTTCCTAAATCGAATGCTTCTTGCGAAATGTCGTGACTTTCTTCGCCACCTTCGCCGGCACCTGTTCCTTCGCCCTCGCCTTGTTGTGGATTTACTTTTTGCTCTCCTAAAACTTCGCCTTCGCCCTCATCGCCACTACCGCCTGTTTCGCCCATATCGTTTGGGTCTTCGGAAATATTGCTGTCGTGATAAAATTTAGGCTCGGTTGTACTTGGCACAATTATTACCTGACCTTTACCATCTTTCGAAGGTTTCACAAGTTTACCAAGTCTTATTCTGCGAGGAAAACCATCTTTTTCGCGTTGCTTGTCGCGTTCAAGTAGCTCGTCCAAAGTCTGTAACGACATATAAGGAGTTAGCGTAGGCAAATGCATTTGTAAGATTTTCTCAAAATCGTTTTCGTAGTATAACTCACTAAACTTTTTGAACTCCTCTTTTGGTGCAGTTTGCTCCTCAGGCACGAAGTTTATTTCTCTCAAAATAAGCTCTTCTTGCTCTTTTGTAAGTCCTTTCTCTTTTAGTATTTTATATAGTTTTTTTAAGTTCATAATGTATATTTTTTGCCTTACAGCATACATTTTCCATTCTTCTGTTGATTATTCAGTTATTTTTTTGAATATCCAACCGACGAGCAAGGAATATTCAATATCCAATTTATCAATCCCCCTGCCCCACTCCTCCAAGTGGGAACGCATTGTTTTTAAACAACCTGCGTACATTTGACTTTTAGAAAGTTTCAAGTTCGAGGCTTGCGAAGTGTTAAAATTATGAGTTTACAATTGTAATCGATTTAATTTTAATACAAGCGTAACGAAAAAATTGGAACTTCTCTATAAGTCAAATTATGAGGCATCGTCTTGTGTACAGAAATACTCTATGGTTTTTAGCGCACAAGTCTTACAATACCCAAGTTTACCAATCATAGTATCAATCATACGGTTATAAAGTTTCTGATTTTCTTCGTTTGTACGATTAGATAAAGCACCAACAAGGCTACCTGCTCCGGCAACATCAGATTTTAATCTAACATCGGTTACAGCTTTAACCAAATCATTGTTATCCATAAAGTTATACTGCGAATCTTGAATCATCTTCTGACCATAAATTTTTGATATAGTTGTACGGAAACTTTGTTTCTGTTCTTTACTCTTTAATCCAAGACGCGATTCAACACTATCAACAAAATTTTCATCAATTTTAATTGAAATAAGTTTGCCTGTTTGTGGGTCTTTGTAAGTCCAGATTTTATCAGTACCAAGGTTTTTAGCATCCATACCAATAATCATATTTACATAATTAAGCACATCTTTTTCAATAGCATCAGGCTCGTCCATATATGCGTTGAAAATAGTTTTCATTATGTTTTTGCGATACAAACTTTTCGCAATTTTAAGGTCGTTTAAATATTTTGTGCGATCGTTTGTTTCTTGCACATAATCTAAAATTACACTTTCGAGCGATTTAAATACATCGCCGGCATACATACATTGTCCTTCTTGGGTTTCGTTTGTTTCTAAAAGTATTTGAATTGCACGTCCAAGATTACGATGACCTAAACCTTTTTGCCCAAAACGCTTAGTAATATCAGGATCACGATTAAGTTGGTCGATAACCTCGATAAGAGTTTTTATACTCTTTTCACCTGCAACTTCACCTGCCGAAAGTTTCATCATTTCGATAGGAGTCAGCTTATCCGATTGAGGTAAACGTGTAAGTGTAACCGCTGTTGATAATGCATAGTTTAGGTTAGGGTCTATGTGTAATTTCTCGTTCATTAAGGTAGTTTTTTCTTTACTACCAATAGAGTATTGTGTTAACTCTTGTTGCTTAATATAATTAGTATTGTGCGACATATATGTGATACGACAACGGTCGATAATGGGCGATTGCTCTTTTTCCTCTTGGAAACGTGCAAACTCCGAGTTATTACTTGTTGCCACAACCAATGTGTCCAAAGGCCATTTAAATCCTTCTATATCGATAGTTCGATTTTGAATTACTCCTAAATATACTTGAACCAAGTCGGTTTTATTTTTGAAAATTTCATCAGCAAAATGAATACCACCACCGGCTACACGAGCCAAAGCGCCACGACGTAAATCAAAGCGATAAGGGTTATTTGTATCGGTAATATGAAGCAATCGCGAAATACTTTCCTCGCCAAGTAAATCGACAGCCGATGAAGTAATTTTATCTTTTGCAGCATATTTTCCTGTAAGCGTACCACGCGATTCACTAATAGGAATTGGCACTACTTCAATAAATTCTGCCATTTTTTTCATATCGCCATCACAAAAATTACGTATTTGGTCGAACATATAATCAGTACAAGCACCAAGTGGGCGGTAATTTTTATAATATTCTTCAATCTGCTTGTCCTTTGCACCAAGATTTCTTAAAAATTTATACGAATCCTCACGATTTGGAAACATATTCATAGCAAGAATCATTGGGTCTTCAAAAGTTTGTGATTCAGCAACCATAATTTTCCCATATCCGCCTAGTTTATCAAGATTTTTGAAACGGAAAGTATATTTCATATTCTCAGGAATAGAAACAAAGTTGCGGTAAATATGGCTCAAATAATCGATAAAAAAAGTTTTACCGTTACCCGGCTCACCAATAAGCACAAAAGCCATTTCTTTTGAAGAACCACCCTCGGCTGCATCTTTTACATATGATACAAAACTGTTAATTTCGTCATACATTCCAATAATATGCTTTTTGCCTTGGCGGAAAACTTTGAAATCATAAGTGGTTTTACCGTTTACATTTACTTTCTCAATTTTAGAACTATCGCCAAGAATCATTCTTGTAATAGTCTGAAAAACATTTTCGTACCTTAAATTTCCTTTAATTACATTTTTGATGTGACTATCAAATGTATTATCGATTTTCTTTGCCATAATATATTAATTAAGTTTTTTTACTCTGTTAATTTTGTATCTATACCAAAAGAACTGCTAAATTCATTTAGTATTATTGGGTATTTGTACGGAGTGTTATAGGTTTTGTTTTAGTTTAATCCGAAATAAATGTTAATTAGTGGGGCATTTTTGTTTGTTTATGGAGTGGGTTGAATATGCTAATTAACTGATATTAGTTAAATTATATATGTGCATTAGACTTTTAGAAAAATTTACATTTTAAAAGTATATGAAATTTTTTAAATATTTTTTATTATGACCAAACAGTGTCATAAATTATCTTAAATTACTAATTTTGAGAGAGCTGTATTTGTTTCCTTGTATTTGTTTGTGTTGTGCAATAATATAAAAATAAAATTATAATAATAAAAATGCAAAGTATCTCTAAGGTGCTTTGCATTTTATAAAATAAATTATTTTTAAAAATCATATTAATGTTTTACAATAAACTTCTTCGTTATAAGAGAGTTATCATCGAAAGTTATTTTTATAAAATATATTCCGTTTTGTAAATTGGAAATATCTATTGTGTTTTCTTGGTCAAAAATGTTTGAGTTACATATTTGTCCTGTAACATCAAAAATTTGTAAATTTTGAATATACTTTAAGGTTTCATTTGCAATAATAATTAAATTATTTGCAGGATTAGGATATAAACTAATATTGTTTTTGTTTTCAATATTGTTTACCGAGCTACAATTTTTTATTTCAATAGTAATTGTATCTTCTGTTATACAGTTAAATATAGATTCTTTATTTACAACTGAAACAATAAATGTGTGTAACCCAATACCATAATGGGCTGAATCTACAATTAAAGTATTTGTTGTATCGCCTGTATTCCAGTTAAAGTTGTATTCGTAAATGTTTGCATTATTAAAATAATCGTTTCCTGTTAATGTAAGAACATCATCACCGCAAATAACGGTGTCTGTTGGAGCTTCAACATGTTCGTTAATAAAAATATGTGCAGGATGAGAATATACTTCGGTATGTATTTGTACTTTATTTACACAACCATAATTATCAGTTACAATTAAATATGGTGTATTATAATAATTATTTATAGTATAGTATTGAGTTGTATCTCCACCTTGCCATAAATAAGTTAAATTAGGTTCGGCATATATAGTTATTGAACTTCCATATTCTAAACAATAATCGGTTTGTGCAATAGCAGTTGGTAAATCGTATAAAATATTAACAGTATCACTATAAGTATAGGAACCAATGGTTACTGTTACAGTATAAATGTTGTTTCCAATAACAGAGTGTAAAGAATCAACTAATACTGATGATGAATCAGATCCGTTTGACCATTGATATGAGTCGTATCCATCTCCAATATCATAAGTATATGTATTGTATGGGCTATAAGTATCGGTATTATAGCAAAATAGAGTGTCGTTACCTGCGTTAAATACAGGGTTTGTAAACTCGTCGGCACCAATACAAGGTGGATTGTTTCTTGTTTCGCCATCTATATCGTTTGTTATTTCGGGTAATGTAATTCCTGTTTGATATAAAAGAGCTGAATTTGTATGTAAATCAGTATCAGAAACAAAATCGGGCATAAACGAAACTGAATGAGCATTACCTCCAATTGTATTTATATATGAATTGTAATCTATTCCTGGTGAATATAAATTATTATAATTTGATGTTAATATACTATAATCATTATTACCTTGATAAATAAGTTGATTATTATTATAATTTATTAAACAATTATTAAAAATATAAGTTGGAGAATTATTTATGTATATACATGCGGGTGAATATCCATCTGCAATAATAGTATTGTTATATATTTTACCAGAACCTACATCAAGACCAATACACCAATGATTATCATTTGTTACAGATATAAAGTTATTAGAAGTAAAGGCATTTGTATATGGTATATATATTCCATATTCACAGTTTCCTTTTAAAATAATATTGTTTTGTGAAATATTTAACGAATCGGAACAATAAGCATAAATTCCATATGTTGCTATATTAGAATTAATATTATTATTTGTTATTATTAATTCTTTTGGATTTAGGTAAATAACTTTATCTAATTGATTGTTAAAACTATTATTATTTATAATTAAACTTAAACCGTCAAATACAAGACCATTATCTAATCTACTAATTCCTGCTTTTCCATTATTTATTGTATTACCTGCAAATGTTATTGTCATTATAGAATCTATATCGAGGTCTCGTGTAGAAATACAAGTTGTTTGATTGGTTGTATTAACACCATTAATTATATCATTAGAAATAAAACAAGAATCAACAACTCCTTCAAAAGTAATAACTTGACCAAAGCTTGTGTCTATTGCTTGTATTGTAATACCATCGATAGTTAATTGAGAAATATCTTTAAGCTTTAACACAAAATTATTAAGAGTATCAGCATCATATTCTAAAATTACATCTTCAGGATTACCCGATTGAGAAGTAAATTTTATAGGTTTAATACCGTTGGTATAATTTATTAAGTTATTATAAATTATTATTTGTTCATTATATGTGCCGGCTTCAATTTCAAAAGTAACTGTATCTTGAATTCCACAATCTGTTAAAGCAGCTATTGCATTGTTAAAGTTTGTAAAATCGCCTGTTGTTCCTACCGAATAACTTCCTGCTAATGGGCCAGAACAAAACGATGTGTATTCGTCTGCACCAATATCAGGAGTAAGTGCATCACGAGGTTCTCCATCAATATCAGTAGTTATTTCCGATACAGGTATTCCGTTATTATCAATAAAATAGCTACTTGTGTGTAAATCTGTATTACTATTAAAATGAGGTAAAATAAATATTGAATTAGTATCTTGATTTAAAGTTGCTTTCCATTGGTCAAAATTAATTATATTATTGCTTCCTTCGTAAGAACCGAATACCGTATTTTCACTGTAAAAACAATTGTTATTACTTGTAAAATTATCAATAGAAAATAAACGAATTATTTGTTCACTAATATTAACTAAAATATTATTAAATAATTTTAAAGTATCAATATTATTTCCAAAAAATGAACAATCACTATTTTGTAAACTAATGGTGTTATAAATTATTTGATAATTATTTGTATACTCCCACCCACCGGTTGTATAAATAGCACTACCGCCATATCCTCCTGTAATACTTCCTGAAATAAAATTATTATAAATAATTACATTTGAACAGTTATTAATATCTATTCCTTTTAAACCATTTGTCAAATTTATTTTATTATTACCTATACTTGTAATATCACAATTTAAAACTACAATTCCTGTACCAATTACAGAAAAGTCATTTTTACAAATATCTATATAATTTGAGTTATTGGCATATACCGAAATATTTGTTTGTGTTTCAAAAATATTATCAGAAATAATAGAATTTGTACCTTGTGCTACATTATCGTAATTTAAGTTAATAGCGGTATTTCCTTTTATGAATCTGTTTTTTTCTATGTAAATATTATAATTATTAAAATTTTCTGATGAATAAATATATGTTGTATTATTTGTATCAGAGATAAATAGATTGTTTGTAAATACACAGTTATTTGTAGTGGAATCAATAAAAACAGTTTTTTCAACAGAATCAGCTTTAAAGCATATATTTTTAAATATTATGTTTGAAGCATCGTTTAATTTTAATAAAAAGTTTGTAGAATCGGTTGTTAAAACTACACTGGTACTATCGCCTGTTTCCGATTGAAAAGTAACAGTATTTGATGTTGAAGTACCCCAAACATTGTTTAATACATATTGTGAATTATAAGTTCCTGACTTAATATTAAATGTTACAGCTCCATTTACACCACAATTATTAAGAGAATCAACAGCATCGTTTATTGTTAAAAAATCAGAAGGCGAAGTTCCTATGGTATAAGTTCCTGCCAATGGTGAACAAGCTCTTATTGAAACTTTAAATGTATCATTATCGTTAGTATAATCTGGCAAAAAATTAGGATTATCAGTCCATATTTTTACATTGTGTGTGCCATAATTTAGATTACTTGTACCAATGTTTAGGTTTGTAATTTCGTTTTTAGGATTAATATTTCCATTCCAATGATACGAATTAGGAGAGTTTTGGTCGATACTGTATTTAATATCAACATCTTGCAAAGTATCAGTACCAAAATTTTTGAAATCGATAATAAAATCGTTATTTCCTGTAAAAATAACAGGGTTTAAATTTGTTAAATTAGTAACTCCGGCATCTTTTGGGATAGAAAAATAAATTCGTAAAGCAGGAACATAGTCCGATACATTAGTAGTAGAATTTGTTGGAAAACTACTATTATCATAATTATAAATAGCATTAGTATGTTGCCATCCTGTTTTAAAATGTATATTTTGAGAAGTTACACCTGCGTGATTTTCATACAGAATCATTAAATTTTCTGAGTTATCATAAAAAAAAGTGGTGTCTAATTTTATTATATGCCATCCTTGCGATGAATAATCAATAGAACCCTCAAAAACTTTAATAAATTGATTAGTATCAGGATAATTTGTTGATTGATTTGTAACATCAGGAGTTGTTCGCATAAATATTTTTTGATGTGAAATATTAACATTTGTTGGACCATTTACATAATATGCGATAGAATGTATTTGTCCTGAAAGGTTAATAGAATCTTTATAATAAATAGATGCAGACCAACCAAATGAATAGTATGGAGCAAAAGGTATTTGATTACTTGAATAATTTTGGTAAGACAATATTCTATTGTCAGAAGCATCAATATTAATTAATAATGTATCGTTTGTATTTAGCTCGTCGGTTCCGCTGTTTGGGTTTGTTGTATTAGCTTTTACAATATATTGACCAGGTGCAAACGTAAAATTATTTTGTAAAATAATAGATGAAGTTTGTTGTCCACAATAATTATTTCCAGTCCAATTTATTGATGGTTGTGTTGTTCCATTTATTTTATATTCAATACTAGCAGATGTTATTGTATCGGCCATATAGTTGTGTATTTTGCAAGTTAAATCGGCTTGCTGAGGTAGTATATATGTTTTATTCTGATTTATTGATGAAATACCTGCATCTAAACCTGGTGAATATCGTAAATAAACAACAGGCATATCAGCAGAATAAGTTCCTGCACCTGACGGAAAACTGCTGTTTCCATTATTATATACTGTATTGTTAATGGTATGATTATGTTCTGCCGGATACATTAGAAAATAGTTATTATCGGTTTGTGCTACACCATTTTTATTAATGTATAAAATCATTAAATTATGATTTTCATCTAAATCAAAAGGTGTATTTAAATGAATATTAGCTAATTGATAATTTAAAAATTCAACAGTACCAGCAAAAACTAATGTCATTTGATTTGTATCAGGAAAGTTATTTGATGTCATTTCGTTATCGGTAACTAATTTCATAAATATTCGTTGCTTTGTCATAAATGTATTAGCTCCTGGTCCAAAACCTCCGAATAATTCTGATTTATAGTAAATATCTGTTATTTGTCCGTGCGATTGTATATCGTTTTGAGTATAAATCGTAGCAGACCAGCCATATTCATATTGATTGTTAGATGGTTCGAAACATATTGTTCCTGAATCTTCATTTCCTACTTTTACACTATATTGTGCAAATAACGATATTTGAAAAAAAATACCGATTAATAAAATCATTAAAACTTTCATACTGTGTTTTTTACCTTATGAATTTAAAAAAAATCTTTTCATAAATTTATTTAAGAACAAAATTACAGTATAAAATAATTAAAAAATATGTTTATGAGCAGAAGATATTTTGGCCTTATTTTTCTTATAATATAAGGGTTAGATAAACAGAATTTTCAGAAACTTGGTAATATTCTCTCATAAAATTAACTATTTTATAATATGTCTATAATACTATTAAAACAAGAAGTGGATAATATGAAAACAAACCAAATTTGATATATAAAAATAGATTGCATAGAAGTTATACTAAATTGTTATATGTATTAGCATTAACAACTTCCTCGGGAATTTGCAAATGTATACAAACTAAATCAATAGATAAAAAATAAATGCAAAATTTTGTTGAAATAAATTGTTTTACAACATATATAAGTATATTTTTGCGGTTTGAAAAAAACAAAGTTTAGTATAACTAATTGAACTACTTATGGATAACGTATTATTTTATTTGCCTCTAGCAGGTGTAATCGGACTAATTTTTATGTTCGTAAAATCGTCTTGGGTAAAGAAGCAAGATGTAGGTACTGAGAGAATGGCTACAATTGCAAAAAACATCTCGGAAGGTGCAATGGCATTTTTGAAAGCAGAGTATAAAGTACTTTCAATATTTGTGGTAGCTGTTGCCGTGTTATTAATTTTTAAAGGTAATTCAGAAGCTAATTCACATGCGTTAGTTGGATTATCTTTTGTTGTTGGTGCTTCAATGTCTGCATTAGCAGGTTTTATTGGAATGCGTATTGCAACAAAAGCAAATGTACGTACAACACACGCAGCTCGTACTTCGTTAAATAAAGCATTAGAAGTTGCTTTTTCTGGTGGAGCTGTTATGGGACTTGGTGTTGTTTCACTTGGCGTAATAGGATTATCGGTACTTTTTATATTATATGGTACAATGTTCGATATGGACACAAAAGATGGTTTAACAACTATTTTAAATATAATTTCAGGTTTCTCATTAGGAGCCTCATCAATTGCACTTTTTGCACGTGTTGGTGGTGGTATTTATACTAAAGCTGCAGATGTAGGAGCTGACCTTGTAGGAAAAGTTGAAGCAGGTATCCCTGAAGATCATCCTCTTAATCCAGCTACAATTGCCGATAACGTAGGTGATAATGTAGGTGATGTTGCAGGTATGGGTGCTGACCTTTTTGAATCGTTTGTAGGTTCTATTATTGCTACAATGGTTTTAGGAGCTGTATTTTTTAATGTTGATGCTTTTGCAAGTTATAAATTAGGTGCAGTAATATTACCATTAGCACTAGCAGCCGCAGGTATAGTAATTTCTGTTTTCGGAACTTTCTTTGTAAAAGTAAAAGAAGGTGGTAACCCACAAACAGCATTAAACATTGGTGAGTTTTTATCAGCAGGTTTAATGATTGTTGTTTCTTATTTTATGATAAATCAATTTTTACCGGAAACTTGGATACTTGATGGTACTGAGTATTCATCAATGGGGGTATTTATTGCGACTATTGTTGGTTTACTTGCAGGTTTAGGTGTTGGCAAGATTACAGAATATTATACAGGTACAGGAACAAAGCCTGTTATGAGTATTGTTAAGCAATCCGTTACCGGTCCAGCAACAAACATTATTGCAGGGTTAGGTGTAGGTATGATGAGTACTGCAATTCCAATTTTATTAATTGCTGCTGCCATTATTTTATCATTCCACTTTGCTGGTTTATACGGTATCGCAATTGCCGCTGTTGGAATGTTAGCAAATACAGGTATTCAATTAGCTGTTGATGCTTATGGTCCTATTTCTGATAATGCCGGTGGTATTGCTGAAATGGCTGAGTTACCAAAAGAGGTTCGTGAAAGAACTGATAAATTAGATGCTGTAGGAAACACAACCGCTGCTATTGGTAAAGGTTTTGCTATTGCATCAGCTGCTTTAACAGCTCTTGCTTTATTCTCAGCATTTATGCAACAAGCTAATATCGAGAGTATAGATATTGCAAAATCTACCGTAATGGCAGGTTTATTTGTTGGTGGTATGTTACCATTCGTATTTTCTGCTCTTTCAATGAATGCAGTAGGTCGTGCAGCTATGTCAATGATTGAAGAGGTTCGTCGTCAGTTTAAAGATATTCCTGCTTTAAAAGCAGCTTTAGAAGTAATGAAAAAATACGATGCTGATATATCAAAAGCTACTCCAGAAGAAAGAGCAATTTTTGATGCTGCTGATGGTGTTGCAGAATACGATAAATGTGTTGATATTTCTACAAAAGCTTCTATCAGAGAAATGGTTTTGCCAGGTTTATTAGCAATTATTACTCCTGTTGCCGTTGGTTTTTTAGGTGGCCCTGAAATGCTTGGAGGTTTATTAGCAGGAGTAACAGTAACCGGCGTTTTGATGGCTATTTTTCAATCTAATGCAGGTGGTGCTTGGGATAATGCAAAAAAAATGGTTGAAGAAGGTTTTGAGCACGAAGGAGTTCATTACGGGAAAGGTTCTGAACCACATAAAGCTGCTGTTGTTGGTGATACTGTGGGAGACCCTTTTAAAGACACATCTGGACCTTCATTAAATATTTTATTAAAACTAATGTCTGTTGTAGCTTTGGTAATTGCTCCAAGTATTGCAATGACTTTATCAACTGATAATGTTGTTACTGAAACAAAAGTTGAAGTAAATGTTGAAACTGTTACTAATAGTAATGCAAACAATACAGAAGAAGCTAAAATATTAACAACTGATACTATTACAGTTTCTCAAGGAGATAGCGTTGTTATAGATATTAAAACCACAAAACTTTCAGCAAATGGTGATACAATTGTAGAGGTTAAAAAAATGATAAATAAAGTTGAAACAGAAGGAGAAAAAGAAAATACAGAAGAGTAGATTCTTTATATTTATAAAACAAAAAAGTTCAGAAATTAAATTTCTGAACTTTTTTGTTTTACACTGCCCCATTTTAAAATATTAAATGTAATAACTTTCATTTATTCTATTATTTTGTATCTTCATAGTAGTAATTTTTTGAGTATGTTACAAATGAAAAAACTTTATATATTATTGATTTTAATTACATTTTTACTTAGTTCTTGCTCAAAAACTGGAATAAATAAAAATTATATATTTGTTGTTAAAAATGAGACAAAGTATAATTTAGATAAAGTTAAATTTGATTGGTGTAATAACGATAATTTTATTACAATAAGTCCAAATTCAGTTTCACCTGAGATTACACTAACATATAAAATAACAGGATATAACCTTTTTGATAGTGGTAGTCTATGCGTAACTGTAGAGTCTTATTCTGATAGTATTTCAAATTTTGAAAACAATGAAGGTCATTCAATAACCCGCACTGTCTTAGACACTAAAAAAATCAATACGATAATACTGACAGAAATTAGTGATACGTTATATCAAGGAACAAACCCATTTAAAATTAAGTTAAATTAACTTGTGATTCAACAAAAAATATCGGTATTTTGTACTAAAATTTATCACAATAACCCTCTGTTACATAGTGATTTTCAGTAAAACATAAATTATTATTCCTTTATTGTGAGCTGAATCTTATATTGAACTCACATTATATTTAAAATTAAATGTATCTTTATTTTTTAAAATAAAGCATTCAAAATAATTGAATAATTTTCTTAAGAACATATTGATAATTATTTTTCTTATTTTTTCGTATAATGCGAAATCGCAAGAAAATATCGATAGCTTATTATTATTGCTAAACACAACAAAACAGCCTAAGCAATTAGCTAGAATTAACAATT
>Ga0256827_10002277_pt1 | contig 12381 bp, 9 predicted proteins | sample CV84metaG_FD_185977 | JGI IMG/M metagenome (GOLD analysis project Ga0256827, IMG submission 185977) | Hydrothermal vent microbial communities from East Pacific Rise, Pacific Ocean - CV84 | ecosystem: Environmental > Aquatic > Marine > Hydrothermal vents | place: Pacific Ocean: East Pacific Rise... | reverse complement strand
GGAATACCATTAAGGATTATCAGCACTTTGTGAAGAAATAAATGGTCAGTGTAAACTGACCCTATAAATCTTCAAGCCAAATAGTCATATCTGCATCGCTAGGCATTTTCCAGTCTGCTCGTGGGCTAAGTGAAATGCTTCCTACTTTTGGTCCATCTGGCATACATGAGCGTTTGAACTGTTGGGTAAAGAAACGCCATAAGAACTTTTTGAGCCATTTTTTAATGCTCTCTTCATCATATTTGTCAGAGTCTTTAAAGGCATGATTGGCTAAAAATAGAATTTTACTTGGTTTTGCTCCATACTTTATAAAATGATACAAAAAGAAGTCATGTAGTTCATATGGACCTACTATGCTCTCTGTCTCTTGGACTATCTCATCACCTTCGTGAGGCAAAAGTTCTGGGCTTATAGGGGTGTCTAAAATGTCATCTATTATATGTGTTATTTGTTCATTACTCTTAAAATACTCTATGACATACTTTATGAGTGTTTTAGGAATGCTAGAGTTTAGAGCATACATGCTCATGTGGTCGCCGTTGTAGGTACTCCAACCTAGGGCTATTTCACTCAAATCACCAGTACCTATGACCAAACCACCTTCACGGTTGGCTGTGTTCATAAGTATGCTTGTTCTAGCCCTTGCCTGTACGTTTTCATAGGTTACTGAGTGGTCATCTACATCGTGTCCTATGGCTTCAAACTCTGTAAGGGCTAGTTTTGTAATATCTATGGTTCTAAGTGTTACCCCTAATGCTTCACAAAGCTCTACAGCATTATTTTTAGTTCTGCTTGTGGTTCCAAACCCTGGCATGGTAATGGCGATGATATCTTTTATATCCCAAGACATTATCTCAAATGCTTTGTGGGTAGAGAGTAGGGCAAGGGTAGAGTCTAAGCCACCTGATATACCGATAATGGCTTTTTGTATGTGGGCATGGCTCATACGCTTTATGAGTGCATGGGCTTGTATATTGACTATCTCTTCACATCGGTGGGTTTTTTCTTGGTAGATAGAGGGAACAAAAGGCATGGGGTTTATAAAACGTTTTAGCTCTTTTATTTGAGGGGTCTCATTTATAATAACAGTTCTAAACTCTCTCATCTCTTCCTCTGCATAGCTAGACTCTGAAAGTCGTTGAAAGTTTAAACGCTCTAGGTCTAGGTCAGCAGTTATGAGTGAGTTTTCCATAGAGAAACGTTCATTTTGGGCTAGGGTAGAGCCATATTCACTGATGATACTATGCCCTCCAAAAACTGTATCGGTTGTAGACTCACCCACACCTGATGAACTATAAACATAAGCTCCCATACATCTGGCACTTTGAGTTCTTACCAACTCTTCACGGTACTCTGCTTTTCCTATGAGTTCGTTACTGGCACTGAGGTTAAAGATAATGTTTGCACCATTAATAGACATTTGGTTAGAGGGAGGTGTAACAGCCCAAAGGTCTTCGCAGATTTCTACTCCAAAGGTCATCTCTTTGTTATCAGTAAAAAGTAAATCTATACCAAAAGGAACTTCTTGACCCAATAGAGAGATATTGCAGTTTTTAATGTTGCGTCCAGAGATGAATTGACGTTTTTCATAAAACTCTTTTTTGTTGGGTAAAAAACTTTTAGGGATAACACCTAGTATCTTTCCATTTTGAATAACAACAGCTGTATTGTAAAGTCGTCCTTGATAACGTAATGCTATACCTATAATAGCAATGGTAGAGATGTCTTGTGTTCTACCTAATAGAGATTCTAAAAGCTTATTTTGTTCATCTAAAAGAGTTTGATTAAAAAATAGGTCAGAGGCTGTGTAACCTGTTAATGTTAACTCGGGAAAAAGGATGATAGAGACATCATCTTGGTAAGAGCTGTTTAGCAAAGCCAATATTTCTACTGCATTTGCTTGTGGGTTGGCTACGATGGTTTTGTTGACAGCTGCTGCCACTCTGTGAAATCCGTACATGGGTTGCCTTCTATAATTAAATTAGACTTTTTAAAGTCTAATTTTAGCTAAAAATGTGAGATTATTGAAGTTTGAAGGTTTTGTTGAGATATTTAATACTGTTTTTAGAGGTAATTTTTATTCTATCCCATAGTAGTTTTGTGTATATTTTATTATTGTTTATGGTATATTTACCACTTTTAGGAAAAGATTGTCCCCAAGACTGCTTTTTCTTTAAGATACTAAGTAAATCTTTTGATGTTAGTTCTTTTGCAGTTAACGTATCTGTTCTATTTGTATAAAGATGATAATACATGCCACTTTTAGTAAGTAGTAAGAAATGATAGGAGTCACCTATTCTGTCACTTCTATAAACCTTATTGTAACTTGGGTTTAGTATTGTTGTATCTTTTGCATTAACAACTGTTGTTGATGCAAATAGAACAAAACTAAAAATTTTCATTATTATTAATATTGTTTTCATACTTAAAGTATAACTAAGATTTTAGAAGAAAAGCAAGATAAAATAGGATAATATTAAAAAAATATAAAATTATATAAGTAAAGTAATTATTATAGTTATTTTATGTTTTTGCTAATTATAGCAAAAACTATTTATAACAAAAATAATTATTTTGATACTATTTTATAATGGGCGATGGCATTCCAAGGTAAAAACCTTGTGAATAATCAGCCCCTAATTCTTTAACAATGTTATAGATTTCTTCACAATGTATGAACTCTGCAATGGTCTTTTTCCCAAGTTTTTTAGAGAAGTCAATAATGGCTTCTGTAATAATACGAGCATTTTTATCTGTATCTATATTTTTAATGAGTGAACCATCTATTTTAATAAAGTCAGCATCAATACTTATAATATGCTCAAAGTTTGCATAACCAGAACCAAAGTCATCTATGGCAATTTTAACACCATGCTTTTTTACATTTTCTATAAAACTGTTAATGGTCTTATAGTCTCTAACTTCTTCTGATTCGGTAATTTCAAAAATAACACGGTTACTATTTTTGTAATGTTTTAATTTGTCATATATAAACTCTGTAATCTCTTTAGAGTGGATATCTTCAACAGTAAGGTTAAGAGAAAAGTCATATTGTGGAAAGTCTTCAAATGCTTTAAATGATTTTTCTATAACTATTTTAGTAACTTGAGGGTAGAGTTTGGATTTTTGTGCTATCTCTAAAAAAGTCCATGTAGGTACAGTATTCCCTTCTTTATCTAGCATACGTACTAAGGTTTCATATTTAACTATTTTGCCTGTAGTATTGTCTATAATTGGTTGGTAGTAGGTAACAACTCTCTCTTCTATTAATGCCTCTTTTATTTTGTTAATCCACTCTATGTTTTGTGCGTAGTTTTCACTTTTTCTCATGCTGTGGTCAAAGAGCACAAACTTTTTCTGTTGCTCTTTAGCTTTTTTACGTGCTATATTTGCATAGAGTATGAGGTTTTGATAGTTGTCATGTGCATAGTAGTTGGCAGCACCACTAGAGAGCGATATACTAACACGATTTTGATTTTTAATTTGAAGCGTTGATATTTTCTCTTCTATATCACTAATAATCTCTTCAAAGAAAAATTGGAAATTAATCTCTTCAAAATAACTCTCTTCAAATAGTAAAATAAATTGGTCAGATTGAAATTTGTAAAGTTGAAAGTGTTTTTTCTCTTGAAGTTTACGTAAAATATTTGCAAGGTTTATTAGAACGCTGTCTCCTATATCTGAGCCATAAAATTCATTAAATCCAGAAAAATCATCTATATTCATATAGAAGATAGTAGGATTAACAGCACTTTTTAAATCTTCTACCAGTTGGTTTCTGTTAGCTAGTCCTGTTAAAAGGTCTGTTTTCTGTTTTTTTATCTCTTCTTTACTCTTCTCTAGTTCTGTTATATCATGTCGTACAGCAATATATTCAATAATTTTTCCATATCTGTTTAAAATAGGAAGAACAGTTGCATTGACTATGTAGGTCTCTCCACTTTTAGATAAGTTGCTAACCACACCTTTCCATACTTTTTTCGCCTTGATGGTCTCCCACATATCTTTAAACGCAGACTTTGGCATATCTGGATGTCTTATGATGTTGTGAGAACGCCCTAAAAGTTCTTCTTTGGTATAACCAGAGGTATCACAAAAAAGTTGATTGACATAGGTTATGGTTCCTTTAAGGTTTGTTTTTGAGACAATACTGCTGTTGTCGATGGCTGTTTTATAACCATCTAAAAAAGAGATGTTTTCATTTAATTTTTCACTCATGGTATTAAAAGCTAAGAGTGCATCACCTATTTCGTCTTGTCTGTCTACTTGTAGTTTTATTTTGGTTTGACCTGATGAAATCATCTCAGAGGCTGTTTGTAGTTTTTTCAAATTTCTTGTAATTGATTGGTAAAATGCTATAAAGATATAAAGAGCAATAAAAAGAATGCCTAAGAAGAGTAGAAATAAAGACCATAACTCTTTTTTTAGAATATCTTTTTGTTTTAGGGTACGTTCTCTATATGTTTTTATATAAAGTTCATAAAGTTCTTCTTCAGCACTAATAATTTTTTTAGTCTCTAGTTTAAATTTTTGGTTATTAAATATAGTATTTTCATTTTTATCTATGTCATTATTTATCATATCAATAAGTGTCTCTAACTTATTTGTAATAAACTTTGTATTTTGTGTTATTGTTGCGTAGTTATCAAGTCCATTTAATACCTCATTCTCTTTAATTGTTAACTCTATAGCATGCAGATTGGTTACTAATGAAAAAAGAATTTTTTGCTTTGATTGTATCTCTTCTTTGCTTATATTTCCAGCAGAGACGTCATGTAGTTGTCGTGTATACTCATAAAGATATAAGAGTTTGGACTGTAACATATCAGCTAAATAGTTAATGGTTAAGTTTCTACTTTTATAAAATTTAGTTTTTTGGGATACCTTAAAAATATGTTTGGTGAACTCTTCAATAATTTTTCCATGATTTTCTAAAATGGTTTGATTGGAATGAATGCTATCAAAATTATTGGCATCTATGATTTGAAAATCAGAGATAATATTATTGAAATCTTTATTTTTAACAAGAATATTTAAATGACTTGCATCATAATCTTTTAATCTTTTTGTAACCACCATATAAAATTTTTCTTCTAAATCAATAATATCTTCTCGTATATCTTTGTTACCATCAAAATACTCTTTTGTTAAGCTGCGATGCTTTTGTATGGTTTGAATAGATTGATTCATAAGTTGAATATAGTTTAACCCAATAAGTCGTTGGTCATAAATATTCCCTTTTTGATAATAGGCTAAAAATACAGTCCGAGAAGGAAATAGCAGTAATATAGATAGTAGTACAATAGAAAAAATAATCTTAGATTTAAAAGAGAGCTTATTCATAAGATAAAGTGCAGGAGATAATAGTTGTTTAAATGTCATGTGAATTCTCCACCTTTTTAAAATATTATAACATAAAAGCTAATATAAACTAATATTTTTTATAATGAGAAGTGATTATTTAGGTGAATTGTTATATTTCCTCTCACATTTTCTTATATGAGAGGATTAGGCGTTAATTTTTAGTTGCTACAACTTCTACAGATATGATGTCATCTTCTTGTGCAATGTTATCAAGTACTGCAAAACTTTCAGCATCGTCAAGCTCTATAGCTCCATATACTGTGTGAACACCATCTAAGTGTGGAGTTGGAACAAAAGTAATGAAAAACTGACTTCCACCTGTGTTTGGTCCAGCATGAGCCATAGAGAGAGTTCCTCTTCTGTGTGGTTGGGTGCTTGTATCTGTTTCACAATCTATTGACCAGTCTGGTCCACCTGTTCCTGGCATACCTCTAGCACCTTCAGCAGTGTTAGGGCATCCACCTTGAGCCATAAATCCGTCTATTACTCTGTGAAACTTTAGGTTGTCATAAAAACCTGTCTCTGCTAAGTGTGCAAGGTTTGCTACTGTGTTTGGTGCATCTTGTGGAAAAAGTTTAATCCAAATAGTCCCTTTTGAAGTGTTAAACTTTGCGTAGTTGTAAGTCTCCATAACATCTTGTGCTATATCATATCTTTTTGACATGTTAATCCTTGATTTTTAATAATTTTGGTAGAATTATATCAAAAATTATTAAGGGGCATATTACATGGAATTGTGTGTAGCATTAGACTTACCGTCAGCAGAAGAGAACTTGGCACTAGCCGAGTCGTTAAAGAGTCACAACATCTGGATGAAAGTAGGGTTTAGAGCCTACATAAGAGATGGGAAACCTTTTATAGAAGCACTAAAAAAGATTAACCCTGAGTTCAAGATATTTTTAGACCTAAAGCTTTATGACATTCCCAACACCATGGCAGATGCAGCAGAAGAGATAGCCAAACTGGGTGTAAACATGTTTAATATTCACGCAAGTGCAGGAGCCATAGCCATGAAAACTGTTATGGAACGTCTTTCTACTTATGAGAATAGACCTTTAGTTTTAGCAGTAACAGCTTTGACATCTTTTGATGAAGAGAATTTCTCTCTTATATATGAAAAGAGTATAAATGAAAAAGCAGAGCAGTTTGCAAAAATGAGTCATGAAAATGGTCTCGATGGTGTGGTATGTTCGACCTTTGAGAGTAGAGCCATAAAAAATGCCACTTCAGATGAGTTCTTAACCCTTTGCCCAGGCATAAGACCTTTTGGTGAAGATGCAGGAGACCAACAAAGAGTTGCTACTTTAGAAGTAGCCAAAGAAGAAGGGGTAGACTTTCCCGTGATTGGTCGTCCTATCTACAAAGATGAAAACCCAGTCGCAAAAGTAGAGAAAATTTTAAATATTATTTAATCAAAAAGTATTTTAAAAAAATCTTTTACTTTTTTTTGGTCCTCTTCGTCTATACCTAATTTTTCAAGGTCTTTACTGTGTTTGTCTATAACACTATTGACCTCTTTTTGAATATAGTTAGAAGAGTCTATGCTTATATCTGGAGAAGAGATATTTCCTTTTATTTTTCCTCCAAAGTCTTTTTTACCTACTACTATGTTGTAGTGAGCGTCTATCTGCTCGGTGTCACTCTTTATACGTGCAGGAGAGAGTTCTATGGTGGTATGGTCATTTTGAGCTAAAAATTCTATATTAATAAGCTTTTTTTCTATGGTTGCCGTTAAGTTGCTCTCTTTAAACGTCTCTTTGCTTAGGTCAAGTCCATTAAAGTTTTTGACCAGCTCTATAAAGTCGTTAGGTAGTAACTGAGCATCGACAAGTGTACTCACAAAAACCCCTCGTTCCTCTTTTAGCTTATACTCTCCTTCACCTATAATCGAAGCTTTAAACACAGAAGGGTAGTGAAGCATGTTCATTACTTTCTCCATAGAGAGTCTATCCATTTGCATGGTAAAGTGACCATCATCTAACTGAAAGTTTAGCTGACCATCCAGCTCTTTTGTCTCTCCTGTTACTCTCTCTTTGTCTATTTGACCTTTTAAAAACATAGAGCCATAAAGCTTCTGTTTGGTTATGGGTTGTAGCTTACTTAGGTCACTAATGTTTACATCGTAAGCCATCTGTAGTGCTTTGTCCGAAATATTGTAACTTCCCACAGCATGACCTGTAGCGTCTACTTGCTCTTTTAGCTCTATGTTTTTGTACTTAAACTCTTTTAACGATACCCTATATTTTAGGTCAAAACTCTGCATAAGCAGCGAGTAACTTCCCACCACGTCTATGGTAGAGGTTTTGTTATAGAGTAGGGTAGCTTTTATGCTGTTAAGGTCAACAGAAAAGTTTGCTATGTCCACATGCTCCCCCTCAGAAAGTTGCTCGTTTAGAAACTTCTCTAAGTGTGGTTTGGTGAGTGCATTTCCTTTGTCATTAAAAAGAAGAAATGAGATGACTATAACGATTAACATTATAAAAAGATAGAAGTTGGTTTTCATGGCTTTGCCTTTTTTTACTTTTGTGGTTGGTATTATAATATAAATATATATTGGGTGGTTTTAAATTTAATGTGATGTTGGGGTGATTGGTTTAATATATATGTTATAACAACTAAATATCACTTCGACCTTGCTAGGAACTTCATAACTAATTATATATCCCCCAAAGAAAACGCTCTATACTCCACAGTATACTTTTTATACTTAGCCGTCAGCTTCAAAGCCTTCTGCTCAACCTTATGTAAATCTATCTTTTTAGGGTTTCGCTTCACTTCACCAATCAACATCCTCTTCTCATCTTCATTAATTGCCACAATGTCTATTTCGTTTTGGTTACCTCTCTCCCAATAGTTACCAATGGCTGAGTACTCATAAGAGAGTCGAAGTTTCTCTTGAAAATATCGTTCTAAAAATAGCCCACTATATGTCTCATAATCTCGTTTAACAATGTTCTTAACATATTCATAGTTCTCTAGCTCTATGGCACTTCGATACTTATAGATAAATCGAAACCAGAAGTTAAAGAAGTTGTCTATAATCTCATATTTAACCGTTCGGCTTCCCTCTTTGGCAAAGATGGGTTTAACTTTTTTGATGATGCTATATTCAAGCTCTAACTTTTCAAGATAACCTCCAATATTTCGTTCCAAAATTGACTCCATTTCAGAGCGTGAGGTTTTAGAAGAGGCGATAAGTGAAAGAATCGAAAAGTAAGTGGTATACTCTTTCCCAAACTCTTCTATGAGTAAGTTTTTCCCCTCTTCCAAAAACAAAGAGTAGTCATCAAATATCAAATCTAACTGCTTTTCTAAAGTAAATGCTTTGGCATCGACAAATATCTCTACATACTTCGCTACCCCACCTGTAAGAATGTAAAATGAGAGTAAATCATCATGGGTATAGTTAGGAGCGTAATCCTCTAAAATCTCTTTGAGTGTCACTACTGTAAAAGCTTTTAGCTCCATCTTATTATTGGCTCGTCCAAACAGAGGCTCTTTTCTGTCCTCAAATATTCGTTTCATTAGCGAATAGATAGACCCACTCAATACAAGATTCATTTGGCTTCTATCCTTGTAAGAGTCCCAAATATTTTGCATATCTGAATAGAGCGATTTGTTAATGGTCAAAAACTCTTGAAACTCATCTATGATAAGTGTAAAAGCTCGTTTAGTAGAAAGCTCCATAAGGTACTCAAACAGCTCTCTGAACTTTTTCATCTCTCCAAAGATTTTAACTTCTAATTGTTGCTCTACTATTTTAATAAACTCCTCACAAAGTAGGGCTTCATTTTTCTTAGAGACAAAGAGGTAGAGCTTTTGAGGGTAAGCTTCTTTAATGAGTGTCGTCTTACCAATCCGTCTACGACCCACTATAATGGTCATTTTGGCAGATTCTTTTGAGGCTTGTTCTATGCTTTTTAAGTTTTTTAGCTCTTTTTCTCGGTTGTAGAATTTCATGGAGTTGCCTTTTATTTATAGTAATGGTGGTTACTGTAATTTAGATTACTATAATTTTTATTAAAAATGACTTGATTTTTGATAAGTGCAGTCTCTTCGTTGCTATCTGATATTTTGGCGTCTAAGCTGGATATTGTGGATGCTTTTAGATATAATTGAGGGGTTATAGATAGATGTTCCCAATTTAGAATTGGGATACTTATTTCTAAAATATTGAGACTTTATGGTTGAAATATCAGTTTATTTATATTTTATTCCCTCTTCAAAAACAAAAGTAGCTTGTCCTAAACTTTTTTCTCCTGCAAATGTTAAATATTTATTGGCAATTTCAAAACTACCAAATTTTCTTGATAATGAAGCCATATCAATACGCTTTAAAATATCAACAGTGATGGCTCTTTTTGAATCTATAAATAAAATAGAATTTAAAAACTTTTTCATCTCGCTAGAGTTTAAAAGAGTTGTCCAATACTCTGCTTCTTCTTTTGAATGGCAAGAGATAAAATAACATGTATCATCTAACATCATTGATTTTTCATGATATGGGGGAATCATACAAAACTCTATATTCTTATATAGTGCAGAGATACCTACTTTCCATTTTGAAAAACTATAATCTCCAATTCCGAAAATAGAAAAGAGAGGTCTATTTTTATATATTGAACTTTTTCGACCATTTAATTTTAAGATATGTTTGTTTAAATATTGCCACGTTTTTGGTGCTGTACTTTTTATAATCTCTGTATCTTCTCCAACTTTTTTTTGAGTAATAATTACAAATTTTCTAGGAGAAATACGACCATTCCCAATGTCAGATGATTTTAATAAAGGGTAAATATAAGTGTCTTCAATATCAACAATATCTCCAAATCCATTAATTAATTTATCATCCTTTATAGTCAATTCCATTACTTTGGAAGCATCATGTTTTATTCCAGAACGCCATTTATAGTTAGAAAATCCATCTAAATATGAGTATTCCTGATAATTATCTAAATTTGAAATAAGTTGGTCTTTATACATTCCAAATTTATAAAGAAGTTTTTTATCTTCTGAAAGAGACGAAAAAACAGATGCTTGTTTAGTATTTTCTTTTGTAAATTCTATAATGAAGAGAGAAGCATCTACTGAGACATTAAAATCTTTTTTTGCATCAATTTGATATAAACTTGATTTTCCAATAGGTATGTTTTTTTCCCAGAAATAGGTAAGAACTTTTCTCGCTGTACTATTTTTACAAAGAAGTGCTAAAATACCTGGTGATGTTTTCATTGCTTCACTCAGCTCTATTATTATCCACTCTGCAATATCAAAGTTTGCTTTTCCCATTTTTGCTTCAAAACCTTTAAGTTTTTGAAAGTTGGATTTTTTAGGAAGGTTTTCTCCTCCTATCATACCTATTTTAGAATTATTTACCCAAGGAGGATTTCCTATAATAAGTATTTTTTTATCATTAAATTTCTTTAAATACAGATTCCAATCAAATGTAAAAAAGTTTTGTTGTTTTATCTCAACATTATCATAGTTAGAAAACCTTTTTGTCGTTGTATTATAATATTCATCATTAATTTCAAAGCCAATAAATTGAGAAGTATTCGACCATTTAGTATATGCCCCATCTATAAAATTACCTAATCCACATGTTGGCTCAATGACAACATCAGGTAGAAATGATTTTTTAGACAAAAGCTCTATAACTTCGTTTACTAGTTTACTAGGTGTTTGAAAATCTCCAAATTCTACTTGATTCATCTATAGAACTTTTTGGATTCCCATAACCGAACCTGCTTCCTGTATAACTCTACTATATTGTAATCTCCATTGAAGAGCATTGGATATGGTAAGATAACCTACTTCAGGTATATTGGACAAAACATATTCAGCCAAGTCTTGAGCTTGAATTTCATCAAGAGGGAGTCGTCTCTCTTCAAAAAATGCTAAAATATCATCAATATTACCTTCGTTATTAATAATATTTCTCAAACCAGATGTTGTTTGAAAATCTCCTGTTCGATACTCTTCTACAAAAATAGTATGAAGAATTTTTAATTCTCCTGTTTTATTTGTATGATTATCAAATTTTTCATAAACAAAAATTAGTAAAGAATAGCCAAGTCCATATATCTTTTGTCTTGCAGATTTAAAGGGAGATGATGATTGAGGTTGTTTAATACTTGTTACTTTCATATCTACATTTAAACTAGGAAAGTCTAAGCCTTTAGCCGAAGAGCCTTCATCATATAAATATTTTGTATGAAGAAATTCTTGAAATTTATGTTCAAGATATGTTCCGACTCTTTTACCATCAGTTACACCATATAGTATAGGACTTACACTATTTGATTCGATTATTGCAAATTCATGTGCTTCTGCTTTCAAAGTATTAATTGTCAATTTATTTTTAATCATGTTATTCCCTTATAATTATTCAATGAATTATATCTAACTATAATATCATTATCATATATTCAATGATAAAAATTTTCTATACTACAACTTACAACTTAAATTTAAGTATTGTGTCATGAATCGCCACTTTTACCCCTAAAACGGATTAACCATACTATCCCAAGTAATCAACACAAACCCAATAAAACCCAAAACATTCCCTATACTTTTTCATCTCACATCATGTTATTATCTTCAAAAATATAAAAGGATATAACATGAAATTTTTAACACTTTCAATTCCCGAATTTAAATCTAAAGTGCAATTTCACCTCTAAAAATTCTATCTAAAATTTGCTATGAAACTTTTAAATGTTCATGAAAAACCTCATAAGGAGTTCTCCAACCCAATGTTTTTCTAGGTCTATGGTTAAGTCGGTTTTCTATTTTTTGTATATCTTTTGCTGTTAGGTTTGCAAAGCTACTACCTTTAGGAATATATTGTCTGATTAGTCCATTGATATTTTCATTAAGTCCTCTCTCCCATGAGCTATAAGGATGACAGAAATAGTAATCACATTTTAGTTTTTTAGATACTGTTTTATGAGCTGCAAACTCTAAACCATTATCAGTAGTAATTGTATGAACTTTTCTCTTATATTTTCCAAG
>Ga0256827_10002276_pt1 | contig 12383 bp, 5 predicted proteins | sample CV84metaG_FD_185977 | JGI IMG/M metagenome (GOLD analysis project Ga0256827, IMG submission 185977) | Hydrothermal vent microbial communities from East Pacific Rise, Pacific Ocean - CV84 | ecosystem: Environmental > Aquatic > Marine > Hydrothermal vents | place: Pacific Ocean: East Pacific Rise... | reverse complement strand
CTTTAGATTGTTCTCTTGGTTAGTAATTAATGCTATTGGTTTTACAATTATACTTATTTATGCTAATAGAATTAAATCTAATCCAAAAAAATCGCTAGTTTATAGTATAGACGACTATTGGCGTAAGAGGAATACTACAGATAGTGTAGAAGATATTAAATATTATACTCCTGTAAATGCGTGGATTTCTTATATTATTATTCTTGCAGCTATTATTGCATATTCAGTAATTTATCCTATTACTATATTAAAAATTGGAAACTCTCATATCGAAAGCTATGCTTTGCCTATTTCAGCTGTTTTCTTTGCTATACTTGGTTTTATGGGACTTAGAAAGTCAGTTCATTTTTTTATTTTAGTTCTGCTATTATTTACAATGGTATTTCTAATAATTGGTGTAATGGGTTACGATTGGTATGTAATGGAAATTGCGACTCTATTCTTTGTAATGGGCTTGTTTTCAGGTATAAGTATGCGATATGATGCCAATACTATTGTCAAACATTTTATTGATGGAGTAAAGGATATACTTTCAGCAGCTTTAGTAGTAGGATTAGCTGGAGGTATTATTATTATTTTACAAGAAGGAAAAGTTATAGATACTATTCTCAATAGTTTATCACAGTCGATGTTAGGAATGGGCAAAGTGGGAACAGTAGAAATGATGTATGTAATACAGAATATTATCAATATAATTATCCCATCTGGCTCAGCTAAAGCAGCTCTTACAATGCCAATAATGGCACCATTTTCAGATGTAATTGGCATAAGCCGTCAAGCAACAGTAATGGCATTTCAGTTTGGTGATGGTTTTACTAATTTAATAACTCCAACATCAGGTGTGCTAATTGGTGTGCTTGGTGTAGCGCGTATACCTTATGATATTTGGGTAAAATGGATTTGGAAACTCATTGCTGTGATGATTATTCTAGGAGGTATATTGTTGATTCCAACTGTTACTATGAGTTTGGAAGGGTTTTAGAAAACTGGTGATTTGTGGAGTTGATGAATTGATTATTTGAATAGTATTACAGTGTTTTCTTGTAAAACGGTTATTCCTGACCATTTTTTAAAAAGCTTTTATTAATTGCTCAGAAATGAGCGATTTACGTGATATTCTTGATTTCATTTTTTGAAGATATAAAAGAGAGAAATATTCATAATATTATTACGTTTAAAGATTATATTTGCAACACAATGAAATTCAATATTAACATTATATATAGCCTTATAATTATCACAATTCTAGCATCTTGTGCTACTGTTGTAAGGCCTGATGGTGGTCCAAAAGACACTACTCCTCCTGTGCCCAAAGCATTTCATCCTGAGAATGGTAGTATGAATATGCAAAAGAAGAAGATCGTAATTAGGTTTGATGAGTATATTTTATTAAAAAAATTGACTCAACAACTTGTGGTTTCACCACCAATGCCCAAAAAACCAGAAATAAGTATTAGTGGAAAAAATCTTATTATTGAATTACCAGATTCTCTTAGAGAGAATACAACTTATACAATTTTCTTTGGTGATGCAATTGTTAATTTTAAAGAAAATTTACCCGTACATAATTTTGAATATCATTTTTCAACAGGTAATGTGTTAGACTCATTAATGCTCAAAGGTTTTGCAATTAAGTCGTTTAATAATACCGCTTATGAAGAGCTTTTTGTGATGTTGTACAAATCTATGGATGATAGTGTTTTGTTTAAAGAAAAGCCATACTATTTAACTAAAACTGAGAAAAATGGTGATTTCTATCTCGATAATTTGGCACCTGGTAAATATCAGATATTTGCTCTAAAGGATGCTAATAGGAATTATATATATGACCAAGATGATGAAGAGGTAGCCTTTGGTGACTCTCTAGTTATTCCTTATCATCATTCTGTTTTTGAGCCAGATACTAATAATCCTAACAAGAAGATTGAAGAACCTAAAGATATTCCATTATATGTTTTTCATCCTATTGCCAAAGAAACAAAACTACTTAGCAATAAAGATTTACCTCCTCTTAAATCGTTATTTGTGTTCAATAGGGGTGTTGACAATTTTAAGATTATTCCATTAAATTTTGAATCTGATACTATATGGCATATTGAGGTTTATGGAAAGAAGCGAGATAGTATAACAACGTTCTTTATGGGACTTAAACAAGATACTATAAAAGTTGCCCTTTGGGATGGTGAACAGGCTCTTGACACTTTGGAAATTGTGCTTCAAAAGAAAAAGAAGAAAAAGTTTATTAGTAAAAGAGATCTTAAAAAACTTGAAAAGGAAAAAGAAAAGAATAAGCAAAATAAACCAAAGGCTAAGGTGGTAAAAAAGATTTCATATAAAGATAATATTAGAGGCACTCTACCTTTTTTTAGTGAAATAGAAATGAGATTTAAAGTTCCTTTGAATGAATATGATGCATCTAGAATACATATTTATAGAGTTCGAGATACTTTATTATACCCTTTTAAATCCGAATCGTGGATTTCAGATACTATTAACTATATGAGAGTCAGAGTTCGAGCAAATTTTGATGAGCGTGAGCACTATCGTATGATAGTTCAAAACGACTGCTTTTTCGATATTTATCATTCAACTAACGATAGTATTGTTAGAAACTTTACCACTACAGAAATGCGGGAATATGGTAGCCTTGCTTTAGAGGTTAAGTATGACGAAAAGAAACCTCTTATTATCCAGTTATTAAATGCGAAAAATGCTGTTCTTAGGGAGGATTTTATCACCGAATCCAAACTAATAAACTATCCATATCTTAAAGAAGGAAAGTATAAAGTTAAGGCTGTTTTAGATGCTAATAATAATAAGAAATGGGATACCGGAGATTTCGACAATAGAATACAGCCAGAGAAGGTGTATTTTATCAATAAGACCTTGAATATTAGAGCAAATTGGGATACTGAACATATTTGGACTATTAAAGATTAATCCACAAATTCTTTATATTTTCATGTATTTGCTAATGGTTCTAAGTTTTTCTACCTTTGTCTGCTTGTTTTCATTTAATACAAATTGGCTTTTTATGATAAAAGATTAAACAATGAATAGATTCGTATTCTTAATTATTTTTGTTTTTATTTATTCCAATATAACTGTTGCTCAGCAGAGTACATCAGATTATTATGAGAATATTCTAATGTTAAAACTCAAACCGGAGTATAAATATTTAGCAACTAAGAATACTATTGATAATGTCGATTTTCAAGATTTTATAAGCAAACTTCAATCTTATAAACTTTCAAAAGCATTTCCAAAGCACACTAGTCCACGCGAAACTTTCAATCAGTACGGTGATAGCCTTGTTGATTTAAGTTTATGGTATGTATTAAATTATCAATCAAATGTTCCTCCTGCTAAACTCATTCAGCAGATTAAACACACAGGTGTTTTTCAGTTTGTAGAACGTCGTTCTATCAATCATCTTCTATGGATTCCAAACGATCCAAAAATTGGTAAACAGTTTTACCTAGATGTTATTCATGCATATGAAGCTTGGGATATTGAGAAAGGAGATACAAATATTGTAGTTGGTGTTACCGATACTGGTATTGATAAAGCGCATGAAGATTTAGTAGATGGTATTAAATATAATTATGAAGACACTTTAGATGGTATTGATAATGACAATGACGGATTTATCGATAATTTTTGCGGTTGGGATGTCGGTAATAATGACAATAATGCACAATTTGGATTAATTGGCCATGGAACATTTGTTAGTGGCTTTATTAGTGCTGTTCCAAATAATAATATTGGAATAGCAGGAGTAGGTTATAATATAAAAACACTACCAGTTAAAATTGATGATACTCTTGGTTACCTTGCTAAAGATTACGAAGGTATTGTGTATGCTGCTGACCATGGAGTATTTGCTATAAATTGTTCATGGGGAGGAACTCATGGCGATAATTATGGTAGAGAGATAGTAAATTATGCAACTAATAATGCTGGTTGCCTTGTGGTAGCTGCTTGTGGTAATAGTAATAATAATGTATTTCTTTATCCAGCTTCTTACGAGAATGTATTTAGCTGTGCTGCCACAGATTCTAATGATGTTCGATGGGAGTTTTCTTCTTATGGTTCGCAGGTGGATATCTCTGCTCCTGGTACATTTGTTTTTTCTACTTGGACTTATAATTCATATATTTCTTCTCATGGCACAAGTTTTTCGTCGCCAATAGTTGCTGCTGTTGCTGCTCTTGTGAAATCTCATTATCCTCAGTTAACAAATCGTCAAGTAGCAGAAAAACTTAGAGTTACAGCTGATGTTATTGATACCATCCCTGACAATCAAAGTACCGCTGGACTAATGGGTTCTGGGCGAGTGAATGCATATCAGGCGTTAATAGATAGTATGAAACCATCTATTAGGTTAAAAAACAAAACCATCTCTTATAAAGGAGATACCATAGAGATTGTAGGAGATTTTATGAATTATTTGCATGCTTCTTCAAATTTTATGAAAGCTATTATTACCATAAATTCTCCCTACTTATTAACTCAAAATACAATATTTCATATTGGTGCATTAAATACGTTAACATCTATCAATAATGCATCACAACCTCTGAGCTTAAAAGTATTACCGGGAGCACCTATAGGTTATTATACCGATGTTAAAATCAATTTTATAGACACTAATTATTCAGCTTTTCAATATGTTAGAGTGTATGTAAAAGATGATAATGCAATACTCGATACTAATAAAATTACTACTAGCGTGAATTCTCGCTCAACTATTGGTTTTACTACCGAAGACAGAATGGTAGGTAGTGGGTTTACTTATAAGCAAGGAAAAAACATTCTTTATTTAGCTGGTTTAGTTGTAGGTACCGCAAGTAATAGAGTGAGTGACAATATTTATGGTTTAGGTGGATACGATAAAGATTTTAGGCCATTGAATAGTGCTCAAAAAATCAATCCTGCTATTGATGGAGATCTCATGTGGTTTAATACATATAACGATGATAGCATGGGTGTGAATAAGAATAATATTGAGGTTGAACAGTATTCTTTCGCTTTCAATAATTCTAAATTAGAGAATGTTATATTTATAAATTATAAAATAAAAAATACAGCAAATATTTCATTAGACAATGTTTATGCTGGAATTTATGCCGATTGGGATATTGATAGATCCTATGCAAATAAGGCTAGGTATGACAGTTTATTAAAACTTACATATATATACCCTAATTATGGAATTGGTGGTACTCATGCAGGAATACAATTTTTAAATGACTCTGCTGCAAACTGTTATAATTTTGATAATAATGGGTTTAATGGTAGTATTAATCTTTATGATGGATTTCCAGACTTTGAGAAATGGGATGCATTAACTACATCAAGACATATTGCTGGAGAAGAACATACATATGGGGGTGATGTTAGTTCATTGCTTAGTTCTGGTCCTTATCAGATTAATAGTGGAGAATCATTAAATTTACTATTTGCATTTATTGCTGGTGAGGGTGAGTATGTTATTAAAACAGCGGCTCAAAATGCCATTGATTGGTATTTTAATACAGCAGGGGTTCATGGTACTAGTATTATTGATAATCTGAAACTGAATATCTCTCCAAATCCATTTGTAAACACTACTAATATTAGCTTCTTCTTAGCTAAATCTAGTAATATTAATATTGAAATATTAGATGCAAATGGTCGTATTATTAAGGTTTTGGATAAAGGGCGTTTAAGCTCAGGTAAACATACATTGAAACTAGACTTAAATAATCAAAAATCTGGCTTGTATTATTATAGGTTAACAACTGATGAGTTAAGTATTACTAAGAAATTAATATTAAATAAATAATAAATTAATACACATTAATAACATGCATAATAAAACATTATTGAAAACTTTTTCTCTTATTTTTTTAGGTTTTTTCCTAATCAATTCATTAAATTCATATTCACAAGAAGAAAATAAACCACTAAAGTGGTCGTACGGAATAAAAGATTATGGACATGGAATAGAAAATCTTGGTGCGACTGAGCAGTATATGCTCGTTCAGATTAACAATAATAAATCTGATATCGCTATTTTAAGCCTTACAAATTTTAATACAATTAAAAGAGTGAAAGCTTTTACTCCAAAAGTTAATAACCAAAGTTTGACTTATGAGAAAGGAATAGTGTTTAAGAAAGAGTTTATAGTTCTTGCCAATAATGCCAATAAGCAATATGTTTTACATTATAGTCTTCCAAAATTTAAACTTATTAAATCAATAGAGATTGGTAGTATTAAAGCTAGCATGGAAATATCAGATGAACAATATTTAGATCAGTTTTCAATTAAAAAACAAGCTAAAAATATTGAGTTCTTCAAGTCTGACGATAAAAATAGCCTTATGGTGCTTTACAATAATTCTGGTTTAGATAGTTCAGGAATGATTAATTATGTGGCACATATTATTAGCCCTTACTTTAATGATACAACGTATTCTATTAATTTAGATGGTTTATACCATCAATTTGACTTATTGAATACATTACTAACCAATGAAGGAATACCATATTTATTTTATAAACTTGAAAATGAAGATAATCAGATTCAATATAACCTTTATGATGGCAATATCAAACATCAACTAGCAATAGAGATGCCTATCGTTATATATAATCAGAAATTAATTGAAGATCAAAGCGGTATATTAATTCTAGGAATTTGTTATTTTGATGAGAGCTATAGTTTTTTTCAATACAATTATCTTAGTGATATGCAGAGGTTTGGAGAAATGGTGTTTACAAACCTTGATGCTGACATAGTAAGTGAAATAGAAAAAACTACTGACAGAAATAAAGATGGAAACCTTTCCATACAGCCTCTTAACAATTATTATATTGATGGTAGTATTATGATAAATGATGATACTAGAATGATATATGGTGAGAATTATAGCCTTACTAAAGTTTTTATTAATAAAAAGATTCGTATTAGACATACTGCAAAAGAATTATTCATTTTAGTAACTAATACTCAGGGTGAATTATTATTTTTCAGAACATTTCCAAAATTACAGAATTTTGAAAATAGTGCTCAGCAGAATCCTTCTTGGGGTTCGTATATTTTCTTCCATAAAAACGAAGAATTTCACTTCTTGTTTCAGGAAGATAATGACCCATTCGAGCTCTCTAATTCAAAAGCTTATAAAAACAAAAAAGTTATTAAACCAAAGGGAAAAGCTAGTAAAACTATAGATTTAATTTTTAATTATAATTTTGAAGAAGATAACCAACAATGGTTAGATAATACTAAATTAAAAATTTATCCCAGTCCTTTCATCTCTATTGATTTAGGAAAGGGTCTATATATTATTGGCTCTGAAAATACGTATGACGCAACAAAGCAAATATTCAAGTTTTCAAAGTTTAAATATCGAGAGTATTAACAAATAACAAGGATTCACAATATTACTTTTTAATTAAAACTTATTAATATGAAAAAGATATTATTTATTATTCTAGCATTGCTGTTTTTTGCAATAGGTTTAGTATATTTATGGTTAATGAATTCTGCACCAGTTTATTCTGGGGAAATAGAATCTAGTAAGGTGTCAGATACTACTCAAATAGTATACGATAATTATGGAGTTCCTCATATTTATGCTAAAAATGCCGTAGATGCATATTATGCTTTAGGCTATGCACATGCTCAAGAGCGATTATTTCAAATGGCAATACTTAGACGACTATCTACAGGTAAATTATCAGAATTATTAGGCCCAAAGCTTATTAAAACTGATAAAAAAATGATTAGCCTTGGATTTAGAGAGTTTGCTAGTAAAAATGCAGAGGTATTTGAGAAAACAGCAAATATTAAAATCAAGAATCAAGCACAGGCTTATTTAAATGGAATAAATGATTTTATTGCAAAAGATAATCTACCAATAGAATTTACCATGCTTGGTTTTAAACCAGAACCTTTTACAACAAAAGATATTTATTCTACATTGGGATATATGGCTTTAGGTTTCTCAACAGCTATAACAAGTGAACCAACTATGGAATTTATCAAGAAAGAGTTGGGAGAAGAATATGCTAAAGTTTTTGAGGCAGATTCTGTTTCGGGTTCTTCAGAATACCGCCCCTATGCTGTTAAAGAAATTATTGCAAATAATGTTTCTAATGATATTAATAGTTTCCCTTATGATTTACCCATTCCATATTGGGAGGGTTCTAATTCTTGGTTATTGTCAAAAGAAAGAAGTAAAAGTGGTAAAGCCCTTTTTGCAAATGATACTCATATTGGATATTCACAACCTTCTGTTTGGTATGAGGCTTATATAGAATATCCAGGGAATGCCTTATATGGTTATTATCTTGCAGGAATGCCTTTTGCTATAGTTGCTCATAATAATAATCTTGCGTGGGGACTAACAATTTTCCCACTGGATAATATGGATCTCTATTCTGAAACAGTAAATCCTGACAATCCTAATCAGTATTTGCAGGGAAATGATTGGGTAAATTATGAGGAACGCAATTATGTAATTAAAGTTAAAGATACTGCTGATGTTAATTTCACATTAAAACTCTCAAATAGAGGTGCCATTATTAGTGATAATTTCCAACAAGCTGTTCAAAAGGATAATAAAGATATTTCTCTTTATTGGGTATTAAATCATCAATATTCTAAAGTGTTGGAAGCAACATATTATATGAGCAATTCTAAGAACATTTCTGAATTTGAAAAAGCAGTACAAAAAATTGATATCCTCGGTTTAAATGTTATGTATGCCGACAAAGATGATAATATTGCTTGGTGGGCAACAGGCCTTATTCCAAAAAGAAACCCTGCTTTAAATTCGAAATTATATATGGATGGAGCTACGGATACTATTCCACATGAGAATTATCCTTTGGAGAATAATCCAAAACTAATTAATCCTGAAAAAGGATATATTATTACCGCTAATAATTCTCCTGGATTGTTTGATTCTGTAAGTATTCCGGGCTATTATGCTCCTGGTTTGAGAGCTAGCCGTGTTGAGGATTTATTATTAAGTCAAGAAAAATGGAGTATTGATGAGTTGAAAACAGTGCAGCTAGATGTTCATTCTGACAGAGATTTACGATTAAGAGATATTATGATATCAGAGCTTGCATCAGAACGTAGTCCAGAACTACAAAAAATGGCTGATGTATTAGCTAGTTGGGATGGAAATTATACTTTAAGATCAATTGGTTCTACTGTTTATAGCAGAATGATATATGAAATATTACATATTGGAGTAGGCAAGAAAATGGGTGAAGAAAGATTCCAACAATTATTGCATACTTATACATTAAAAACTAGTTTGGAGAATTTAATTTCAGATAAGAACTCAGTATGGTGGTCTGGTGATAGAAAGGCTGTGTTTAATTTAGCATTTGACTCGACATTAATAAGTCTTACTCGACAATTAGGTAGTGATATTGATAATTGGAAGTGGGAAAGAGTTCATCAAGTTACACATGTTCACCCTATAGGGAGAAAAGAACCCTTTGATAAAGTTTTCAATGTAGGACCTTATCCTAAAACTGGAAGTTTAGAAGTAATTGATAAGGAGGGTTTTGTTTACAGTGATAAACCAATGTATAAAATCACATCAGGCCCAGCTCTTCGTTTATTAATTGATTTTGCAAAGCCTGATTCTGCCATAGGAATAATTCCAACAGGGCAGTCAGGAAACTTCTTAAGCCCACATTATAGTGATCAAGCAGAGATGTTTGTCAATGGAGAATATCGCAGGCATATATTTGGCAAAGACCTTATGGATGTTGATAAAAGGAGTTTGTGGTTTCTACCTTAAATAAAGAAGCGTCGGTGTTGCCTGTGGCAACAACGACGCTTTTCATTAAAATTTTAGTGCAATTTTATTAATTCTTAATAAATCTCTTTGATAGTATCTGGCCATTAAATTCAAAAGTTATTATATAACTACCTGAATTTAAAAAAGCTAAATTAAGTCTATTAATTAAAGAATTCCCATCAATTCTTTTTGATATAACCATTTGTCCATTAATATTATAAATTGCTATCTGCTTAGGGCTAATATCTTGAGTTTTAATATTAATATATTCATCAACTATACTTGGATAAATAGTTATATTTGATTCATAACTACTATTATTTATTCCATTAGCAACATCCTCAACAACTTCCAAAGAAGTTAAATATGTAATATCACCACTAGTACTCATATTTCCATTGGCAGCAAGTAGAGCAGCATAAAATTTAATAGTACCAGTTCCTATAGCAGGTGCTGTCCAATCAAATGACCATGCCTTTATACTATCATTATCAGGTGTAATACCATTACCGGTATGTGTAACGGCATGTGAGCTATTTACTAGCTTTGTTTCAGCGGTATTAGTTATTGTGAATATACCTACTTTAGCATTATTAGCATCCTCAGCTGTTAGTTCAAATCCAAATCTTACAACACTAGCATGAGTTCCTTGAACCGTGATAGTATAAGTTTGGCCTCCTATATATCCAGATGATGGGATATTTGTACTTATCCACGAAATTGCAGTCTGTGCTGATCCACTATGGCATTGTGTACAATTATTTATATCTGCTGGAGAACCTGTTTTAGCACCATGTGAGCCACCAGCATTAAAAAAAGCTGATAGGGCGATTGTAACGACTATTGAAAATAGTCCAAGCGTAATTATTTTATTTCTCATATAAATAAATTAGTGATTATTAATGTCGCAAAGTTAATTGTTTGTGCTTACAACAATTATAATAATAATCATGTGTTCAAGAATAGGTATTAAATAATAATTCTAGAACTTCTCATCATATTTAGTCCATAATTCATCACCTAATTTCCAAGCTCTGTTTACAGCTGTATTTCCCCATTTTTGAGTATAGCCAGTAAGGAATTTTATTAGCTCATTATTTTTACCAGCTTTTTGTAGTTCAAGAGCTTTAGCTTCAGTTGTTTTTACTTCATTAAACATTTGTTGTTGCATTGGATTCCAAACAGCATCAACATCTTTATGCATATCTCCCCAACGTTGTGCTGTTAAAGTACCCAGTCTATTAAAAGCCCACCAAGCTGATTCTCTAGTATATCCATTAACTCGTCCAGGAGTAGCATATGATTTTGGAAGTGCAGTAACAGAACAATATACAGGAATATATACTGAGGAAGCAATATTGTCTTGTGCCAACCAAAGTTTGCCACCAATAGCATCAGGCAACCAATCTCTTGATTGTGTTATAGTTCCATACATTGTATACCAACGTGCAATTGTTCTTTCACCTAAAAACTGAATATGTCCAGTTTTTTTGTCTTGATGAAACCAACCACCATTTACTTTATTTACTTCTAATTGTTCATAAGGCATAAATGGATTTGCCAAAGGAGAAATAACTTGCTTACCGTCTTTATCAGCAGCAGTAATTGTTCTACGCATATCATAAGGTGTTCCTTGATAGTAATCCTTGAAAAGGCTAATCATTTTTGCAATAGTTATTTTCTCATCAGGTTTCACAGAAAAAGGATAATCTTGTGCTGTAGGGCTAAGATTTAGAGATGGAGCAACAAGGCTTAATATTCTCCACTCTCTACGGCGAGCAGCTACAGACTCTCTACTATGTGGAGCATACACATATTTAAAGCTAAACTCATCACCGCCTTTCTTATTCCAAAACCCCATTTTTTCAGCTACAGAATAAATATTCTTTGAAGCCATGAAATAGTCTTTATTTTTTAGATTTATTTTACCAATTGTACTAGCATTCGCATTTACTCCAACTTCATCATCAGGAACTCTTTGAGCCACCCATACTGCACCAATATTTCCTTTACCTGGTCCTACAACTTCAAAATGCCATACTTCTTTGGTATCTGCAATAGTTAATACTTCGCCATAATCACTCCATCCATATTTCATTAATAAATCATCTGCCATTTTTATAGCTTCTCTTGCAGTAGTTGTTCTTTCTAACATAAGTTGAACAAGTCTTTGACAGTCAATTATTCCTTTGTCGGACTGAAGAGTATCTCTTCCTCCAAAAGTCGATTCACCAATTGCTAATTGATGTTCATTTATTGATGGATATGCTGTATTCAAAAAAGCGTAAGTGTGTTTTACTTGTGGAATCTCACCAATTTTATTATGAGCATAAATTGGCATTGCCTTGGTATTATCTTGAACTCTTTTATACATTAGAGTCATGCTTCCCTCAGGCCAATCTTTAGCAGGAACCATTTGCATCCATGACCTAGTACGGTGGCTATCATCAGTATGCGATGTCATTACAGATCCGTCGTATGAAGCAGCTTTTCCAACAGTAATACTTGTACAGCCTTCTGGTACTCCACCCTTCCAGTCTGTTTTGTCTTGTGCAAATAAATAATTAATTGATA
>Ga0256827_10002275_pt1 | contig 12386 bp, 9 predicted proteins | sample CV84metaG_FD_185977 | JGI IMG/M metagenome (GOLD analysis project Ga0256827, IMG submission 185977) | Hydrothermal vent microbial communities from East Pacific Rise, Pacific Ocean - CV84 | ecosystem: Environmental > Aquatic > Marine > Hydrothermal vents | place: Pacific Ocean: East Pacific Rise... | reverse complement strand
GACCCTGATCGCAGCGATCGTGCTTTATGCCTACGGTACCGGTGCGATCAAAGGTTTTGCGATCACGATCAGTATCGGTATCCTGGCTTCGATGCTGACGGCTATCTTGGGAACGCACGGTATCTATAGTGCCCTTGAGACAAAGATCAACAAAAGTAAGAACCCAAGCTTCTGGTTTGGTATCAGTAAGAAGAGGTTAGGTTAATGGAGTTCTTTAAACAGACCAAGACTATAGGTTTTATGGGTAAGTCAAAGATAGCGATGGTCATCTCGATCATCCTTGTCTTAAGCTCTTACGGGCTTCTGCTCACCAAAGGGCTGAACTTCGGTGTCGACTTTGCCGGTGGTACGATCGTACAGGTTCAGTACCAGGGTCCGGCTCCGATTGACAAGATGCGTGCGCAGCTTGCGGACAAGCCGATGTTCAAAGGGGCATCGATCACGGAGTTCGGTTCACCGGACGAGGTGATCATCCGTCTTAAGACCAGTTCAAAAGATATCTCAAAAGATGTCGGTGATGTGACCCGCGAAGCCCTTAAGGGCACGGGTGAGTACAAGATCCGTCGTGTCGATATTGTCGGGCCAAAGGTCGGTAACGAGCTTCGTGAGAAGGGGATGATGTCCCTGTTGCTTGCGATGCTGGGTATCCTGATCTATGTCGCCTTCCGTTTTGAGTGGCGTTTCGCGGTGGCATCCATCATCGCTTTGGTGCATGATGTCTCCATCGCGATGGGTGCTTTGGCACTGACGCAGATCGATGTCAACCTTGATGTCCTGGCGGCGCTCTTGACCATCCTGGGTTACTCGCTCAACGATACGATCATCGTCTTTGACCGTATCCGTGAGGGGATTACGGACAAGAAGAGCACCAACCTCAGTGATGTCATCGATGAGTCGGTCACTAAGACCCTCTCGCGTACGACCTTGACCTCACTGACCACCTTCTTTGTGGTCTTGACCCTCTTTATGTTCGGTGGAGAGATCATCCACTCGTTCGGCTTCACCCTGCTTGTGGGTGTGGTCGTGGGTACCTACTCATCGATCTTTGTCGCGTCACCGATCCTGCTGTGGTTGGGCTTCGACATCAAGAACTACCATAACAAGCTCTCTGAAAAAGCGAAACGCGAAGCTGAGAAAGAGAAGATGCGTGCGCAGTTCGAACAGGGAACGGTCTAACCGTTCTTTTATAGTATAAAACAAACAAGGAGATATGCATGGATTGGGGAAAAGTAGTCTACGTCTTTTTTACACTGATGTCATTGACATCGACAGCCGGGTTCCTGTTCGAACACACCTCGGTAGCACTTTTTGTAGCGGCGAGTCTAAACCTGGTCTCTACGATCTTGAAACTGGGTGTACGTAACCTGCTCTCAGCAGAGCTGTTGGCAAGTTCACTCGTGGCAGACCTTCACCTGATCCCTGCGTTCATCTACCTGGAACTGGTAGGGAACATGCAGTGGGCGATCGCTTTGGCGATCGGTGCACTCCTTGCCAATCTCTTCTCGATGGCACTTGTATTGATCGAGAGCTCCAAGAACAGAGAAGAGTACTAAACGCTAGCATCTGCTAGCTGATGTTGAATTTTTAATTCTAAATTTTGAATTGGTTTTATCGGCATACTTTCTCAATTTAACATTAAAAATTCAATATTGAAAATCAAAATGAACAAGGTTTTTTTATGACATATAATCCTTCAGAGATAGAGAAAAGATGGCAAAAGTACTGGGATGAGAATCGCAGCTTCGAGCCGGATGAGAGCTTTGACAAAGAGAAGAAATATATCTTGAGTATGTTCCCTTTCCCGAGCGGACGCCTTCACATGGGTCATGTGCGTAACTATACCATCGGTGACTCGTTCGCACGCTATTACCGTCAACAGGGGATGAACGTCCTTCACCCTATCGGTTGGGACAGTTTTGGTATGCCGGCTGAGAACGCGGCGATCAAACACGGTGCCCACCCTAAAGCGTGGACCTATGAGAACATCGACTACATGCGAAAAGAGCTCTCTTCACTGGGACTCTCTTTCTCCAAAGAGCGTGAGTTCGCGACCTCTGACCCGCTCTACACCAAGTTCGAACAGGCCTTTATCATCGACATGTTCGAGAAGGGACTGCTCTATCGTAAGAAAGCAGCACTCAACTGGTGTCCTAACGACCTGACGGTCCTTGCCAACGAGCAGGTCGTCGACGGCTGCTGCTGGCGCTGTGACACACCGATCGTCAAGAAAGAGATGAACCAGTACTATCTGAAGATCTCAGACTACTCTGATGAGCTGATCGATGATTTGAAGCTTTTGGAGAAGGGGTGGCCGAAACAGGTCTTGACGATGCAGGAGAACTGGATAGGCCGTTCGAACGGGCTGGAGTTCAATCTGCCTCTGGACGAGCACTCTACAAGACTGCTGCGTGATGCGTTCAGTGGTTTCGATGTCTATACGACCCGTCCTGACACGATCTATGGTGTCACCTATACGGCTTTGGCACCAGAGCATGAACTGGTCACCTACATGATAGAGAACGAGATGCTCGACATACGTATCGCTGCAGAGATAGAAGCGATGAAGAACACCAGCTCTATCGACCGCCAGAAGAACAAGCACGGGGTACCGCTGGGTATCAGTGTGGTACACCCTTTGACCAAAGAACCTATCCCTGTATGGGTGGCCAACTTCGTCTTGATGGATTATGGTTCGGGTGCGGTCATGGCCGTACCGGCACATGATGAGCGTGACTTTGAGTTCGCGACCAAGTATGACCTGCCTATCATCCCGGTCATCGCCACAGAGGGCGGTGACCTACTGGAAGACCAGGCGATGACAGAACCGGGGATGCTTGTCAACTCAGGAGAGTTCAGTGAGATGCACTCAAAAGAGGCCCGTGTGGCGATCATCGCCCACTTCGAGAAAGAGGGTCTGGGCAAGAAGGTGACCAACTACCGTCTTAAAGACTGGGGTATCAGTCGTCAGCGTTACTGGGGTGCACCGATCCCTTTTGTGCACTGTGACGATTGTGGTCTGGTGACAGAGAAGAAAGAGAACCTTCCGATCACACTGCCTGATGACGCCAAGATCACAGGAGAGGGTAACCCTCTTGAGCACCACCCCTCATGGAAGCACTGTAAATGTCCTCAGTGTGGTAAAGATGCCACACGTGAGACGGACACGATGGACACCTTTGTACAGTCATCATGGTACTTCCTGCGTTATACCGCAAGTCCCAAGATCCAGCAGGAGAATCCTTTTGACAAAGAGGAGTTGAACTACTGGATGAACGTCGACCACTATATCGGTGGTATCGAGCATGCGATCTTACACCTGCTCTACAGCCGTTTCTTTACCAAAGTGATGCGCGATCTGGGTTACTTCGAGATCGATGAGCCTTTCGACAAGCTCTTGACACAGGGAATGGTCCTTAAAGACGGTGCGAAGATGAGCAAGTCAAAAGGCAACACGGTCGACCCTGATGCTCTGATAGAGAAGTATGGTGCCGACACGGCCCGACTCTTCATCCTCTTTGCCGCGCCGCCGACACAAGAGCTGGAGTGGAACGACAGTGCGGTCGAAGGGGCATACCGTTTCTTGAAACGTTTCTCAGAGCGCAGCGACAGAGCAAAAGCGACGACGTCACTCCCTGAGATCGATCACAGCAGCCTCTCTAAAGAGGAGAAGACAGCACGTAAGAAGGTCTATGAAGCACTCCAGCGTGCCAACGAGGTCTTCGAAGAGCGTTACACCTTCAACACGATGATCGCCGGTGTCATGGAGGCGATGAACGCATTGAACGAGCAGAGCAACGAAGATGTCTGGACCGAAGGTTACTGGGTCCTGGCTTCTATCCTGGAGCCGATCGTCCCACACATCGCCTGGGAGGTCTCGACGAACCTCTTTGAGCGAAACAACCTCATAAAGAACGTGGTCAAAGAGGAGGTCTTTACGGTCGACTCTGTGACCCTTGGTGTGGCGGTCAACGGCAAGCGCCGTGCAGAGATCGAGGTCTCTCCGAGTGCTGCGAAAGAGGAGATCATCGCTGCGGCCAAAGAGGCACTGTCCAAATGGATCGAAGGCAAAGAGATCGTCAAAGAGATCGTCGTGCCGAACAAGCTCGTCAACATCGTGGTCAAAGGTTAAGTGGTGTATCGCAGAGTAAAGCAGACGCTCTTGTTCTTAGTGCTTAATACTCTGCTTCTCTCGATGCTCTCTGGCTGCGGCTATCAGCCCAGTTCCAAAGAGGCTAAAAAGGTGATGGGTGACACCGTCTCTACCAAAGTGATCATCTCGATGACAGACCCGGAGAACACGGTCTTGCTGAAAGATGCTCTTGACGAAGCGGTGATCCGCCGTTTTCAGACCAACCTGCGTCACAGCAGAGAGGCGAAGACCCACTTGGAGATCAGCCTTAGAAACGTCAGTTTTGGTGCGCTGCAGTATGACAGCAACGGTTATGTCATCTCCTATCGCACGACGATCAACCTGGGGATCAAACGTATCACCAAGGAGTTTACCAAGAACTACAATGCGGTCGGTAACTACGACTTTACCATCAACCCCAATGCCATCATCACCGATCAGCAGCGTTTTGAGGCGATCGCCAACTCTGCGACCAAAGCGCTTGACAGTTTTGTCGCACAGGTCGCTTCTGAGGGTTCGAGACAGCAGAGCAAGTAGTGAACAGCACTGCTTTAGAACAGTTCTTAGAGGCGAAACCGCTCTTCTATGATGAGATCGACCTTACCCGTATGCCTCGGGTCTACAACCGTATCAAAACAGCACTTCCCGCTCCGAAGGTGATCCACGTCGTCGGTACCAACGGCAAAGGGACGACAGGCCGTTTTCTGGCCAACGGGCTGCTTCAAAACGGTCTGAGCGTCGGCCACTACACCTCTCCCCATATCATCGACTTCAATGAACGCATCTGGCTTGACGGTAACAATGTCGAGACAGTACGTCTGGAGCAGGCCCATCAGGAGCTCCTGGCCTTATTGACGCCAGAGGAGACCGATGCCCTCAGCTATTTTGAGTATACGACGCTCTTGGCGATGCTGGTCTATAAAGCGTGTGACTATGTGGTCCTGGAGGCCGGTCTCGGCGGTGAGTTCGATGCGACCAATGTCTTTGCCAAGCGACTTTCGCTCTTCACACCGATAGAGATCGACCATCAGGCCTTTTTGGGAGATGATATAGAGAGTATCGCAGCGACCAAGCTCCGTTCTATGGAGCGTGAGGCGATACTCGGTTACCAGTCTCACCCTGTGGTCGAGACGATCTTCAGAGCGATCGCAGCAGAGAGAGGGTCTCATGTGATGCTGCTCGATGAGGTACTGGAGGCGCACGAACGCAGTGACATCAAGAAGATCGCCTCTGCAAACGCACTTGTGCCCTATCTTCAGGATAACCTCCTTCTGGCCTGCAGTGCCTTGAAGAGACTGGGGTTCAGTGCGGACATCGACCAACTCTCCAGATCACCGCTCTTTGGCCGTCTGAGCCGGATACGTCCTAACATCTTGTTGGATGTCGGCCATAATACCCTGGCAGCCGAGGCGATCGCCAAAAGTCTGCAGGGGCAGAAGTTCACGCTGATCTATAACTCTTACCGTGACAAAGACTACGCTAACATCATCAAGAGACTCAAGCCTATCATCGAAGCTGTTGAGCTCATCGAAGTGGCAGATGTACGCATCGAACAGGAGCAGGCGTTAGTCGAGGTCATCAAGGCGCAGAAGATCAAAGTCTCAAAATTTGTTACAATAAAGAGTGAGAAAGAGTATTTGGTCTTTGGTTCGTTCAGTGTAGCAGAGGCCTTTTTGAACTATCTGGAGCAGTCGCACCTGTAGTCCTTGACCCTTAAGGAGGAGAGATGGACCATAAGATAAACATCACCATCGAAGATGCCAAAGGGGTCAAGGAGTTCTCGTTTCACAAGCGTGTCAAGCACTTCGCACTCTACACGGTCCTGGCGGTCATAGCTGCGTTCATCATCGGTATCTATGTCGTCTTTGAACTGACCAAAGAGCTGGGAAACATAGAGGCGAAGAAACGTCTGCTCGAGGCACAGAACTTCTCACTTGAACAGACCATCAAGAGCAAAGAGCATGAACTCACACAGCTTGATGAACGTCTTGTCTTGATCGAAGAGCTCATCGGTATGGACAGCAATGAGACCCTTCCCTTCAATGAACGGGTCGATGTCGCACAACTCACCTCAAGAGAACGTTCCCTGATCTTTGAGATCATCCCCAATGGCTCGCCTATCGAATATCACGGTATCACCAGCAAGTTTGGCTACCGCAAACACCCTCTGACCGGAAAACGCGAGAAGCATAACGGCAGTGACATGCGCGCCAAGCTCTTTACCGAGGTCTATGCGACGGCCAACGGTGTGGTGGAATATGCCGGGTATCACCGTCGCAGCGGCTACGGAAGACTGATCATCATCGACAACTCCTACGGTTTCAAGACCTACTTTGCCCACCTGGGAAAGATCAAGGTCAAACATGGACAGGTGGTCCAAAAAGGCGATCTGATCGCTCTGACGGGAAACACGGGGCGAAGTAACGGGCCACACTTGCATTATGAGATACGTTTCATGCAGCAGGCGCTCAACCCGTTCTGGTTCATCAAGTGGACGATGAGCAACTATGAGCAGATCTTTGTGAAAGAGCGTCATGTCCCCTGGGAACCGCTGCTTGCTTTGATCACGAGTTGGATAGAAGGGGAGATACCCGAAGCCTGTGAAGAGAGTAATACCACACTTGCGGCAGATGACAATCGTACTAAAAAGAGTCGGTAAAAATAAACTGAAAGATTGACCCAGTAAACGGCTTTGATACATAAGCTTTGGTACAATGTCACCACTAAAAATAGAGAAGTATAATGTCCCAAGAACGCCTGTTTGAACAGTTTAGAAACCACCATGTCGATGATCTGCAGTTGCTTATCTGTGAAGATGACAAAGAGAGCCAGCACTTAGCCGATGTAGCGAAGTACTTTGACCGCGATGTGATCGTCTTTCCTGACTTCAGGGCACGTTATGAAGATGACCTGCGCCCCTTTAAAGAGGAGATGCAAGAGCTCTTTCGTGCGCTGCGTCTCTACTATGAGGCAGACCAGCGACCCCTGATCATCTCTCCGCTCAAGACACTGCTCTTTCCGCTTCCAAAACCTGCGCTTCTAGAGACGATGATGCTCGAATATGCAGAGACGATAGACCTTAAGGCCTTTAAAGAGAAGATGCTCTTTTGGGGTTACACCTTTGTCGACATGGTCCAGGTCGAAGGCGAGATCTCTTTTCGCGGGGACATCATCGACATCTTCACGCCAAGCTCTGAGAACCCTTACCGCATCTCTCTCTTCGATGAAGAGATCGAAGAGATCAAGGCCTTTACTCTGGAGAAACAGCGCACCATCGGTGAGCCTCTGGACCTTATCGAGATCGCACCTGCTCTGTACGCGCTCAGTGAAACAGAGTATGAGCAGCTCGAGGCCAAGGTCCTGGAGAGCGAGAGTGACAGCTTTGTCAAGGACAATGCCTCTCTGGGCTTTTGGTACCTTGATGGACTGGCCACCTCCTTCATCGATGACAAAGAGGCCCGTTTCATCAAGAAGATGGACGGCCTGTTGGATGAGATCTATGTGGTCAACGAACCTCAGGTGATCCGTGAGAAGTTCGATGTCGAGGTACTGCCCGAGGCTGAGGTGTGTAAAGAGCTGGCAGTGACAGACGTACCGACCCTGCTCAAAGTCCATAAAGATAAAAAAGCGACCATCATCGCGACCAACGAAGCGCAGATCAAACAGGCCGGTCTCTTCGATCTGAGTGTCGTAGAGGTGCGCTATTCACCGATCATCGTCAACATCATCAGTGATGATGAGATCGTCATCTCGCTCAACAAACCGGTCGCCAAACGTCGTCGCCGCAAAAGCAGCATCATCCTTGATGACCTTAAAAAAGGGGACTACGTCGTTCATGAAGAGTATGGTGTCGGTATCTTCGAGGGGATCGAACAGGCGGAGATCCTCGGCGGGGTCAAGGACTTTGTCACCATCAAGTATCAGGGTGACGACAAGGTGCTGCTGCCGGTGGAGAACCTTGAGACGATAGACCGCTATATGGCGGCAGGTGGTGGACTGCCGGTACTTGACAAGCTGGGCAAAGGGAGCTTCGGACGTCTTAAAGAGAAGGTCAAAAAACGCCTCTTTGAGATCGCCTCTGAGATCATCAACACGGCAGCCTCCCGTGCGCTCATCAAAGCACCGACGATCAGGTTCGACCAAGAGCAGATCAAGAACTTCCAGAAACTGGCCGGTTTTGAGTATACGGCAGACCAGACCCAGTCCATCAGAGAGATACTCGATGAGATGAGCTCGGGTCACATCATGGACAGACTCTTAAGCGGTGATGTCGGTTTTGGTAAGACTGAGGTGGCGATGAACGCCATCTTCGCGACGACCAAGGCGGGCTATCAGTCGGCGATGATCGTCCCAACGACCCTGCTGAGCTCACAGCACTACCACTCTCTCATAGAGCGTTTTGAGGAGATGGAGATCCGTGTGGCCAAGCTGGACCGTTTCTCGACACCCAAGCAGAAGAAGGCCGTCTTGCAGGGACTTAGAGAGGGGACCATAGACACCGTCGTGGGTACCCATGCGCTCTTTGGTGCAGCATTCAAGAAGCTGGGGCTGGTCATCATCGATGAGGAGCATAAGTTTGGGGTGAAGCAAAAAGAGAAGCTCAAGCAGCTTTATGAAGAGGTGCACCTGCTCTCTATGAGTGCGACACCGATCCCCCGTTCGCTTAACCAGGCGCTTAGCTCCATCAAGACGATGAGCCAGCTGCTCACCCCTCCGGGAGAGCGTCAAGGGGTCCGTACCTTTGTAAAAGCCTATGACGAGAAGCTGGTCAAAGAGGTGATCTTACGGGAGCTGCGCCGTGGCGGACAGGTCTTCTATGTCTTCAACAACATCAAGATGATGCCGATCAAAGAGGGGGAGCTCAAAAAGCTGCTGCCTGACCTGCGTATCTTGATGCTCCACTCCCAGGTCTCGGCAGTCGAGACCGAAAAGGCACTGCTGGACTTCCAGGAGGGCAAGTATGACATCATGCTCGCCACCTCCATCATCGAGTCGGGTATACACATGCCTCAGGTCAACACCATGCTCATCGACGGAGCAGACCGTTTCGGTATCGCGGACCTGCATCAGCTTCGCGGCCGTGTAGGACGGGGCCATACAGAGGGCTTCGCCTACTTCATCGTCGATGACAAAGAGAACCTGACCGATGAGGCGAAGAAACGTCTGGTCGCACTGGAGTCCAACAGCTTTCTGGGCAGCGGTTCCATCCTCGCTTTCCATGACCTTGAGATCCGTGGCGGGGGTAACCTGGTGGGTGACGCTCAGAGCGGCCATATCAAGAACATCGGTTACTCGCTCTATCTGAAGATGCTCGAAGATGCTATCAAAGAGCTGAGCAACACCCAGGACAAGGCACGGGCAAAAGTGGACATCAAACTGACCATCTCGGCCTATATCTCTGAAGAGGTGGTCCAGGAGGACCGTCTGCGTCTTGAGCTCTACCGTCGCCTCAGCCAGTGTGAAGAGCCGACAGAGATCTATGAGATCGAAGAGGAGGCGATCGACCGTTTCGGCAAGCTCGATGAGCCGACGAAACAGTTCTTCGAACTGATGGTCATCAAACTCCTCTCCATAGAGAAGAAGATACTTAAGGTGATGAACTACGGTCAGAACATCACCATTGAGTACACCAACGGCTCCAAAGAGTCGATCAAGTCAGAGAGTAAAGACGATGATGATATCATCAAGGCAGTGCTTTACTACCTGCGCAATGCCAAACCAAAGGTACTTTAATGAAAAAACTGACCCTGGCCTTCATAGGTGATATCGTCGGCCGTCCCGGACGCAGTATGATCAAGCAGCATCTCAAAGCGCTGCGAGAAGAGTTCGATATCGACTTCGTCATCGCCAACTATGAGAACGCCTCTCACGGTTTTGGGCTGACCAGCAAGAACGCTATGGAGCTCTTTGGTGCGGGTGTCGATGTGATGACGGGCGGCAACCACTCTTTTGACAAGAAAGAGATCATCCCGCTCTTTGAGACGATGGAGCTGCTGCGTCCGCACAACTACCCGGATGCGATGCCGGGAACGGGCAAGAAGCTCTATGAGGTCAACGGTGTCAAGCTCGGCATACTCAACATCATGGGCCACTACACCATGCCGATGGTCGACAACCCTTTTATCTGCGCCGAAAAAGCGGTCGCTGAACTTAAGCAAGAGGGTGCGGAGGCGATCTTCATGGACATCCATGCCGAGGCGAGCAGTGAGAAGCGGGCGATGATGATGATGTTCCAGGGTGAACTTGCCGGGATCATCGGTACCCATACCCATGTGGGTACGGACGACTTTCAGATCAGTGCGGGGACCGCTTACTTGAGTGACATCGGTATGAGCGGCTGTCGTGACAATGTCATCGGTATGGAGGCCAAAGTACCGCTTCAACGCTTTTTGACCGGGATAGGGGGACACTTCAACGTCCCTGACAAGTGCAAGAAGCTCCTGCAGATCGCTGTCATGGAGATCGAAGAGGGCAGATGTGTCTCTGCTAAAAAACTCAAGATCTTTGATGATGGCAGACGTATGGAGAGTGAGGCATGGCTGGAGTCATGATAGATGAGGGGTATGGGCTTTATGAGCGGCTGCAGAAGCTTGATCTCTTGGAAGAGAAACCCCCGCTCTGGTGGCCAAACGCCTATACGTTCGAGGTCGTCGTCGGGGCCATACTGACTCAAAACACCCAGTGGACACGTGTGGAGGTCTCACTCGAGCAGCTGCGTGACAACCACCTTTTGACGCTTGAAGCGCTGGCAGAGGTAGATAGTGAGCTGCTTATAGAGTGTATCCGACCGAGCGGTTTCTTCAAGGCCAAATCCAAGAACATCCAGACCCTCTCTCAAAACATCATCTCTGACTTTGGCAGTTTCGAGCTGTTTCAAGAAGCGGTGAGCAGGGAGTGGCTGCTCTCGCAACGCGGTATCGGTCCGGAGAGTGCTGACGCCATACTCTGTTACGCCTGTCGCCGAGAGGTGATGGTGGTCGACAAGTACACCCAGCAGCTTTTGGATGCTCTGGGTTACAGCTTTGATGCTTATGATGAGGTACAGTCGTGGTGTATGCAGGGGTTTGAGAAGGTCAATGACCTGCATCAGGCATATGCACTGTTCCATGGGATGGTAGTGGAGTATATGAAGCGGTACAAAAAAGGGAAAAAAGTAGAGACCTTGCCACTGAATGCTCAGTTCTAAGTCAGTTGGTCAAAGAGGATAGCGAGCACAACGCAATAACTAGGAGCTGCAGTCACAGTTTTAGAGTGTCAGTTTGAGAGGTCGGGGTCGATGTTCTGGTCAGAGGGGGCCGGTTTATATGAGCAGTGGTTCTTACCGCTGTTTTTGACCTTGTAAAGCTCTTTGTCTGCAAGGATGTAGATCTGTTCGATACTCAGGTCAAGTTCGGGTGGTATGGTGATGATACCGACGCTTACCGTAAGATGGTCGGTGGTGTTCGAAAAGCGGTGTTCTATCTGCAGCCCTTCGACCAAAGGACAGAGCTGCTTGACGTGAGCGACAGAGTGCTCAGGGTCATCACTTAAAAGGACTCCTCCAAACTCCTCTCCTCCGAAACGAAAGACAAAATCATCATCACGCTGTATATGTCTGATCACAGCGTCAGCGATGGCGATGAGGGCTTTGTCCCCGGCGATATGTCCATAGTGGTCATTGTATGCCTTAAAGTCATCGACATCGAGGATAAAGAAGGTGATGTAGTGTCTCTTGCGTTTGGCCAGAGCCAGAAGTTTGGGCATGAACTCGTTAAAGTAGTGACGGTTGTAGAGCTTGGTCAGTGAGTCAGTGATAGAGAGCTCACGCAGCTGCTCGATGTACTTCTGTTCCTGGGCCCTGACCTCATTGAGCTTGAAGTCCGAGAGCTCTGCAGAGCGTTCATGCATGTAGAGCAGATAGACGAGGATGTTGGAGGCAAAGAAGAGTCGGAGCAGGTCATGAGGACCCCACATACCATCGTTCCATACACCGATGTTGAGGTAGGCCAAGAGATAAAGTGCCGTATAGAAAAGTATGGAGAAGATGAGCCCCCGGTCTTTGTTGTTCAAGGTAAATGCGATGATAGGAGCGTAGATACTCCAGATAAGTCCAAAATGGCTGTTGCCTTTAAAGTAGGCAAAAAGCAGAAAGAAGAAGAGAAAACTGATCGTCGTGATGAGGGTCACACGTTCGAGGTCATTATGGACCTTGAGTTGATAGAGTGCGTAAAGAGAGATAAAGAAGCCGATGACATCCAGGACTGCGGTCAGATACTCT
>Ga0256827_10002272_pt1 | contig 12394 bp, 12 predicted proteins | sample CV84metaG_FD_185977 | JGI IMG/M metagenome (GOLD analysis project Ga0256827, IMG submission 185977) | Hydrothermal vent microbial communities from East Pacific Rise, Pacific Ocean - CV84 | ecosystem: Environmental > Aquatic > Marine > Hydrothermal vents | place: Pacific Ocean: East Pacific Rise... | reverse complement strand
AAAAGAAAAGTGAGACACTTTCACTCCTATATGAGAAACTTTTTGAGAATGGTTACATCGACAAAAAACAGGTTAACCCCAATAATTCAATTTACAAATATGTAGCATTAGCAGAACTACATCGCCATAATTGGCAAGAGAAATAAGTAGAATAGGGGGACTCAATAACCCCTATTCAAAATTTCCAAAATACCTCACAAACTAAAAATAACATATTTTTTTTAGTGTAAATCTGTTATTTATTATTTTATGCTAAAATTATATAAAAAATAAAAGGGAGAGTTTATTTTGAAACAACAAACTACTGCAACACAATACACCGACTCCCAAGAAAGATTAATTGAAAAAATAAAGAGAGAGATAGGTCCTCTCTGTTTAAAAGCCCTAGAGAACCCACAAGTTATAGAGATAATGCTCAATAGCGATGGGACATTATGGGTAGAAGAGTTGGGTAAAGAGATTGTGCAAATAGGAACAATGAGTGAAACCAAAGCACAAGCACTATTGGGAACTATCGCAAGTTATATCAATACGCCCATCACCACAAAAAACCCCATACTTGAGTGTGAACTTCCTCTTGATGGAAGTCGATTTGAAGGACTAATCCCACCCATTGTAAGCAGACCTACCTTTACCATTAGAAAAAAAGCGACAAAAATATTTACCCTTGAAGATTACTACCATCAAAAAATACTCACTAAAGAGAACTATCAACTTATCAAACAAGCCATCTATAATCCCAATAGTAAGGGCGAATCAAAAAAGAATATTCTTATTGTTGGAGGAACAGGCTCTGGTAAGACAACCTTAGCCAATGCCATAATAGACGGTATTGTAAAACAGACACCTAGTGATAGGGTGGTCATCATAGAAGATACAGCAGAGATACAATGTGCTGCTAAAAATAACGTCATACTAAGAACAAGTAACGAAATCTCCATGATGGATCTATTAAGAGCCACCATGAGATTACGACCAGATAGAATCTTAGTAGGGGAGGTGCGAGGAGCAGAAGCATTAGATTTACTAAAATCATGGAATACAGGACATAGTGGAGGAGTAGCAACCGTTCACGCGAACTCAGCTAGAGCAGGGCTTATACGTCTTGAACAACTTATAGCCGAGGCTACCCAAGCCCCTATGCAAACACTCATCTCAGAAGCCATCAATATTGTCATATTTATAACAAAGACATCAACAAGTCGAATGGTCAAAGAGGTTATTGAGGTAATAGGTTATGATAAATCAACAGATGATTACATCATTAAAGAATATAAAAATCAAAATTAATAACGCTAGAGTTATTAATTTTTAAAAAGGACAACTATGAAAAAATTTAACGTCAGATACTTACTCATTGCATTTTTAGCAACCATGGCATTCTCGCCTGAACTAATGGCAGCAGGGGCAGGAGGTATGCCATGGGAAGGTCCACTTACCATTATTGTAGCATCCATTACAGGACCTGTAGCCTTTGCTATCTCTGTTATAGGTATTGTCGCAGCAGGAGCTGTACTCATTTTCGGTGGAGAGATAGGACAATTTTTAAAATCAACAATTATTTTGGTATTGGTCATCGCACTTATAGTCTTGGCAACAAACTTCTTATCTGGTGCATTTGGTATTGGTGCTGCACTTATTGGGTAAGCAAGATAATGAATAATCCTAACCAATTGAAATCGGTCAAGGTTCATTCAGCTCTCAACAAGCCTAATCTCTTGTTGGGAGGAGAGAGAGAACTGATGCTTATTGTCGGTCTTTTCGCTGCTGTAATGGTCTTTATAGCACTGACATGGCAAACCTTTATATTAGGAGTAGCAATGTGGATAATACTCTCTATGTTACTTCGTATGATGGCAAAAGCAGATCCGATGATGTCAAAAGTCTACTTAAGACAGTTGAAGTATAAAGATTTTTATGCAGCACACTCAACACCATTTTATGAGGAGAAATAGATGACAGCATTAACAGACTATAGAACAAAAGTTAAAGGACTGCCTGACCTCTTAAACTATGGCTTTATTATAGATGAAGGTATCTATCTCAATAAAGATGGTTCTATCTCAGCAGGATTCTACTATAGAAGTCCAGATATTAACTCATCTACTCCACAAGAGAGAAACCATATTGCATCCAAGATGAACAGTCTACTCTCACGATTTCAGAGTGGTTGGGTTATTCATGTAGATGCCATACGAAAACCGATAAGTGATTACCCATCGGTTCAAGAGAATCATTTTACTAATGTCGTAAACCAACTTATAGATAGTGAGAGAAGAGCATTCTTTGAGAGTAAAGAGAATCACTATGAGTCTCTATTTTCAATTATTTTAACCTACACTCCTCCCAATAGAGCTAAAGGAAAAATAGCCGATATAATGTTTGAAGATGGAACAGGAGAGTACAAAACAGACCTCGCTGAAAAAATGTTACAAACATTTAAAAGTAAACTTGATGAGTTTCAACTTCTCGCCTCAAATATTGTAAAAATTAATCGTATGTTGCCAAAAAAGTATGAGGATGAGTACAATCAAACCCATACAAGAGATGAATTTTTAGAATTTTTAAACTTTACACTAACAGCAGAGTTTCACCCCATTAATGTACCACCATTAGGAGCATACCTTGACACCTATATCGGAGCCTATCAACTATGGGGAGGTATTACTCCTAAACTTGGGAAAAAATATATTGGGGTTGTTGCCATAGATGGCTTTCCCCAAGAGAGTGTTCCCAATATGCTTGAACAGTTAAGTAACCTAGAGACCTCATACAGATGGAATACTCGATTTATCTTTATGGACCAACATGAAGCCCTCAAAGACTTAGAAAAGTATCGACGAAAATGGCTACAGAAAGTAAAAGGATGGAAAGAGCAAATATTTGGGCTACCGATTACCAAAATAGATGAACACGCGAATATGATGGTCAATGATATAGATGGAGCAATGGCAGAAACCAACTCTGGACTTCTAGCCTATGGCTACTATACAGGAAATATTGTCTTAATGGATGAGAGTAGAGAGGTATTGGATTTTAACCTAAAAGAGGTGGTTAGGATTATCAATAACCTTGGCTTTAATGCACGGATAGAAGATATTAATGCAATGGAGGCATGGATAGGAACACTCCCCTCACATACCGTCCAAAATGTACGAAGACCCCTTATCAGTACCTACAACCTTACACACTTTATTCCTCTATCAAGTGTTTGGGCAGGAGATAAATATAATCAATCTGATAAATTTTTACCCCAATCACCAGCTCTTCTCTATACTGTTACCCAAGGATCAACCCCTTTTAGACTCAATCTCCATGTAGATGATATAGGACACACCCTAATCTTTGGACCAACAGGGTCAGGGAAATCAACACTTCTTGCTCTTCTTGCAAGTCAAGCACGAAAATATAAGAACTCTCAAATTTTTGCATTTGATAAAGGAAACTCTCTCTACCCTTTAACTCTTGCAACAGGTGGAACACATTATGACATTGGTGGAAAAGATGAAACCACACTCTCTTTTGCACCTTTAGCAGAGATTGATTCTGATTATGAGCAATCATGGGCTGAAACATGGATTGAGTCACTTCTTACCCTACAAGGGGTAGAGGTGACTCCTGAAAATCGAAAAACAATCCATAATGCAATGAATATTCATAGAGATTCTGAATCGAAATCCTTAACAGATTTTGTATCAAACATTCAAGATGATAAATTAACCAATGCGTTAGAACACTATACCATATCAGGATCTATGGGCTACCTTCTCGATGCACAAGAGGACCAATTAACACTAAGTGACTTCTCCTGTTTTGAAGTAGAAGAGATTATGAACTTAGGAGACAAAAATCTAATTCCTGTACTGCTCTATCTTTTTCATAAAATTGAAAACAATCTTGATGGTCGTCCTACTTTTCTCTTCTTAGATGAAGCGTGGATCATGCTTGGTCATAAAGTCTTTAAAGAAAAAATCAGAGAGTGGCTAAAGGTACTACGAAAAGCAAACTGTGCTGTTATCTTATCTACACAATCCCTATCTGATGCAGCTAACTCTGGAATATTGGATGTTCTTCAAGAGTCTTGTCCAACCAAAATACTACTTCCCAATCCCAATGCGTACAACAAAGGTTCGGAACATCAATTAGGTCCTTACGATTATTACAAACAGTTTGGACTTAATGACACACAAATAAGAATTATTGTTAATGCTACACCCAAAAAAGAGTACTACTATCAGAGTCCTATGGGAACTAGACTTTTTAATCTAGCCCTTGGTCCTGTAGCTCTCTCCTTTGTCGGAGCAAGTGGGAAAGAGGAGATAAAAAAGATAAAGCAACTCTATAAAGAGCATGGTAAACAATGGGTAGTTTATTGGCTTCACTATAGAGGTGTAAAGTATAAACATCTGATTTAATAACGCTAGAGTTATTAATTTAACAAAAGGAGAATTATGAAAAAAATAACCATAAATATATTACTAATATTATCACTATCTCAACAAGTACAATCTGCTAGTGTAGGAAATGTTGCCACAGGTTTTTCATCAGAAGTAACCCAATTGGCACAGTTTGCAGCTGATGGGGTTGCATACGGATTGGATTATGCTGAACAAGTTGCACAATATGCGAAGTTGGTAGAGACCTACAACAATCAATTTAGAAGTTATAAATTAATGCTTCAGAATATCAGTCAACTCTCTCCTAGACAATGGAATGAGTTTAGACAGAGTGTATTGGGATTAAAACAGGCATTAGAGTATGGAGAGGGAGTCAGTTATACCATGGCAAACTATGACCAACAGTTCAGCAAACTTTTCAAGGGATATGACCACTATCTCAATAAAGCCCAAAATGATACTCTTGATTTTACAACAACCTATCAACAGTTCAATACCAGTACACGCGATACCCTCAACGGAGCATTAAAATCATTAAATCTACAAGCCTCCGATATGCAATCAGATGAAGCGACCATGCAGTACCTCCAACAAAAAAGTTTATCAGCAGCAGGACAAAAAGCAGCCATTCAAGCAGCTTCACAAATTGCACTTCACCAAACTCATCAGTTAAAAGAGTTAAGAAATACCATTATGACCCAAATCAATCTACAGAGTGAGTTTATGTTAACTAAAAATGAAAAACAGGCATTTCAAGAGGCAATTAGTAAAACCAAAGCGACCAAAGGTATCAAACCAATCATAGGTGATGAGACACCAATCGGATATTAAGGACCAAGATGAAAAATATTATTTTAACCATAACCCTATCTCTATTTATTTTAGCCATCAATGGATGTGATAATAGAACGGTAGAGGGTAGTTATATTGTACTTAAAAAGAATAAACCATTTAAATTAGACTCTAAATATGTTATCGCAACTCTTGGAAAGAAGAACTTCTCTTTTAACTCAGGAGCAAGTGGCATTTATGAAATTAGTGACAATAAAGTTATTGTACAGGGGATGTTCTCTCATGTCTTTAAGATAAAAGGAGATGATCTTATTAGTGATAGATGGTATCTAAAAAAAAGTTCAAATAAAGAGATTAATGCTCTACAGAAAAAAGCCAAAGAAGAGAAAATAAATAACAAACCAATAATTGGTGATGAAATACCAATAGGATATTAAAAGATAATGAGAATATTACTACTACTGATTTTTCCTCTCTTTCTTTTTGCAGAGGTCTCCACCAATAACCAAGCACAAGGATTATTAACAATCTTTGATGCAGCTAAGAATACATGGATCGCAGCTGTTGTACCCTTTGCACTTAATCTATTTTGGCTCTTAGTGATTATTGATTGGGTTTGGACCTTTGGAATGCTTCTTCTAAAAGGAACAGAGATTTCAGAAATTTTAGCCACAGTAATTCAAAAAGTTCTCATTATCGGATTTTTCTTAGCCATGTTTCAATATACCACTTGGCTTGATACCATTCCTCAATCTTTTGGTCAACTTGCCGATACAATAAATGCCTTACCTCAAAGAATAACACCTGATACCATCTTAGAGCAAGGGTTTAGTATTGTTGATACAGTATGGGGAAGTACCTCATGGTTCTCAAACCCTGGAGATTCAATTGGATTAATGATTGCAGGTTTGGTTATTCTTTTTGCGTTTATTCTTATGACAGCCATGTTTTTTACGGTAATGGTAAAACTCTATCTTCTAATGGTAGGTGCATATTTCATACTTGCATTAGGAGGATTATCCTACACAAGAACCATGGGAGTCAATGCAATTATTGCTGTTTTTAAAGCAGGATTTGAACTCTTCTTTATAAAGCTTCTACTTGGTTTTTCATTAAACACCATTACCACAATGGCTGCCAATGTAGGAACAGATAATAGCTCTATTATGGCTATGATTGGTATCTCTATTCTTATTGCTGCATTGGTAAGCATGGTATCAGGTCTTGTCGATTCCCTAGCACATGGCACACTTGGAACAAATGGTTCTCTTGCTTCAAATACCAAATCAGCCATGATGGGAACAGGAGCAGGGGCTGTAGGTGGAGCAATGGCAAGTGTGGCACAGGTTCAAAGTGCCAACAACTCTTCTAATGGTTCAAATTCAAATTTTGAAAGTAACAACAATTCTGATTCTGGAAACTTCATAAAAGCAAGTAAGCAGACTGCTCAAACGGCTACGGCAGGTATAGCAGGAGCGACTGTAGGTGCGATGAGTGGAGCAATTAAAGGGGCAATGGGATTCTCTCCTCTTTACTCTGGAAATAAGAGTGGAACAGCTACAGGAAAACTATTCTCTTCCAATAACTCAAATAACCAAGAGAGCAGTTCAACCACATCACATAGCCAAGCTTCTAATACAAATAGTAGTTCCAACACCAATGGTTCTAATGATGATTTATTATCAGGAACTATAGGAGGAGAAGTTTCTAATGATGAACAAACCAACAATGATAATCAAGAGGATAGCTCTTATATATCAGGAATTCCAAGGAGTAACAAAGATGAGTAAAAGGATTATAGTTGCATAACGATAACAAAGAGAATATAAACCCATATCTTGATGGACGTAGAGAGTGGAATGAACGATATGGCAGTCACATTAAACAACTTAAGACATGGAAAACAATTACATTTATTTCTCTCTTTACCACATTGGCTTCTGTTGCAGGACTAACTTACATTGGGGCTAAAAACAAGTTAGTTCCCTATGTGGTAGAGGTTGATAAAGTCGGAGCAGTACGAGCTGTGAACTATGCACAACAGAGTAATATGGACAATAAAAGAGTTATAAAATACAGTTTAGCTGAGTTTATTCAAAACTTTAAAACCATCTATGGGGATGCCAAAATTCAAAAAGATATGATTTTTAAAATCTATCGTTATCTCTCTCCATCCTATCCTGCCTACAATATGGTTAATAGCTACTATCAAGAGCATTCTCCCTTTGAAAGGTTAAGTAAAGAGACAGTAAGAGTAAAAGTCAACTCCATTGTACCAATCAATGAAAATACCTATCAAGTCGATTGGGAAGAGATTGTTTCAGATCCAAGAGGATTAAAATTAAGAACCGATAATTTTAAAGCCTCAATTACCATTCTTATTGTTCCACCAACCACACAAGCAGAGATTATGAAAAACCCTATTGGGTTATACATTAAAGAGTTTAACTTTTCAAAAATCATTAAATAAGGAGTCATAAATGAAGAAAATTATGGTCAGTAGTTTACTATTGATAAGCAGTTATGGTATGGCAGATGATCTATTGTCTGATAACAGTCGAAGCCTATCACAACGAGAGTTACACTCAATTACACTTGCTAAAGAGTGGCTTGATAATGGTAATAAATCATTTAGAGGAGAGGATGGTTCTGTCTCTTTTTTATATGGTGCAACCATGCCAAGAATAATTGTAGCTCCTCTCAAAATAACTGATATTCAATTTCAAGTAGGGGAGACAATAAAGGATGTTCAACTTGGAGATACAACACGGTGGATGACTTCACCCTCAATCTCTGGTGATGGAAAAAATCAAATATCCCATCTTTTAGTTAAAACTACCGATGTAGGTTTAGAGACTACCCTATTTGTTTCAACCAACAAACGTACCTACCACATGAACCTGTTCTCACGAAAATATGAGTATATGCCAATCGTTGGATTCAAATACAAAGATGAAATCAATCAAAAATGGGATGCTTACAACAATCACTTTAAGAAAGAGAAAAAGATTCAACAAGCGTCAAAAAGCTTTAAAATAACTTCTGCTCTTTCAAAAAATATTGATAGCCTTGATTTTGAATATACCATTACAGGAGAGAGATCTTGGAAACCACTTCGTGTTTATAATGATGGTATCAAAACTTATATACAGATGCCAAGTAGTATGAAATATCAAGAAGCTCCTATTTTTATGGTTTTAGATAAAGGAGACAACAATCAATTGGTTAACTATCGGCTCAAAGAGAATAATTATATTGTTGATAAACTTTTTAAAAAAGGGATGCTCATAATAGGTGTAGGAGAGGACCAAGAGAAGATAATAATTACCAAAAAAGGGTTAAAACAATCTACTAATTTATGGGGAGACGATGATGAACAATATTAAAAAAACGATATTAATAACTCTAGCGTTATTAATTACTAATGGCTGTAGTGGACTTTTAAATAGTGAGAAACATGAACATTTCACTTCACAAGTAAATTTAAAAGATTCAAAACTTACTCCTGCAATCACTAATGATATGGTTGATTTTATACAGAACTATTATCCTGTTTCAAAAACGACATTTTATTTTCAACTTGACTCATCAGCTTATAGCCAAGGTGTAGCCATTGAAGATGCTCTAAGAAATGTTGGCTATGGAATTAGTTATATGAAAAAGAGAGGACGAATCCCTTTTGCCTATAAAATAGATTTTATTGATGAAAATATCATGAGAACTACTTACAATATTGGAAAATCAACATTAAGCCGTCTATATACTATAGAAGAGGGAAATATATCCCCTCAATCAGCTTTTACTTCTAGAGGATTTAAAAAAAGTATCAAACATACTTCACATATCAATACTCCCACATATAAGAAACCAGTAACTAAAATATATCCATTAATAGAGCATAAACCATCTAACTACATAAATAATAGTTCTGTTGAAATCACTAAAAAAGCTCTTGTCTCAATTCCTGTGCTAAATATTAGAAATGAACCTTCAAAAAAAGGAAAAATTATAGGGAAGTTATATAAGGACTATTTAGTATATGTAGAATCAACCATTATAAATAATAAAGGGGAAAAGTGGTGTAAAGTCATACAGAAAGATTTCCAAAATAATCAACATGAGTATATCTCCTCTCGATATATTAAATACCTTAACTAAAGGGGTATAAGAAGATGAATAATAATTTGAATCCCAATATTTCACCTACAGGATTAGGTGATACTGTGAATGTACAAACAGGAGTTAAAAAGTTAAGTAAAATACCCATCATAATCATCTCTTTGGTACTTTTTATTATTTTAATAGGGCTTGGTTATGCAACAGTTAAACGTTCAGAAAAAATCCAAAACAAAGAGGATAAACAAGGAAATATTAGAAATGATGGAGAGAGTTTAGCCAATGATTTCATCTCAAAACTCTATCAATCACGAACAGTATCAGAGGAGAAGAAGGAGACAACAGAAGAAAAGAAACCTTTACCCTTAACAGAAAAAAAACCTTTAACTTTGGTCGAAAAATCGAATCCTTTGAACTCATCAAGTGCTGATACTGAACTTGAAAAAAGATTACTTGAAGAAAAATTAGCCTTAGCAAAATATAAAAGAGAACTCTACAGAACAGCTCTTTCAGCACCCACTAAAGTACAATTAAAAAGTTTATCTAATGTATCAATGGGAAATGGAAACATGGGACAACTACATAATGTTATGCCTCCAAACCCATCAGATATATACACGCAAATCGCAAAAGCATATAGAGGTGTAAATCAACCAAATAAAGAGAATAATTTAAATCAAAATGAGATGTTTTTAAAAAATCAACAACCCTCTTATAACTATCTTGATGCGAAGAAGACCAAACCTATCTCACCTTATGAAATGAAGACAGGAACACTCATACCTTCAATTCTTATCACTGAAATAAATTCTGACCTTCCTGGAGCAATAAAAGCCCAAGTAAGTGAAAATGTTTTTGACACGGCAACAGGTCAACACCTACTTATTCCACAAGGTTCTACACTCATAGGAGTCTACTCATCCAATGTACAATATGGACAAAATAGAGTACTTATTGCATTTAATCGAATAATATTTCCAGATGGACAAACACTAAACATTGGGATGATGAATGGCGTTAATCAACAAGGAGCAGCAGGGTTCAATGATCAAGTAAATAACCACTATTTAAAGATATTTGGTTCAGCCATCTTAATGGGAGCTATCACAGGAGGTATTGCCTCAGCTGATACCACTCAACAGAATCAATATATAGAGAGTAATCGACAAAAAATGATAGGAGCATTAATCTCTGAACTAGGGCAAGTTGCTAAACAGATGATTCAAAGAAACATGAACATTGCACCTACCCTTGAAATTAGGGCAGGGTATAAGTTTAATATCTTTACCACAAAAGACATCATCCTTGAACCTTTGGAGTATTAGATGAAAAAATTACTCCTTTTATTAACAATAACATCGACATTTACCTTAGCTAACAATTCAGAGGAAGTAACCACTTTAGCTAAAAAATATCTTGGGGGAAAATATGTTTGGGGAGGAGAGACCCCCAAAGGATTTGACTGTTCTGGGTACACGCAATATATTTTTAAAAAAGTTGGAATCAATCTACCACGAACAGCCTATCAACAATCCAAAGTAGGGGAGAGTGTTACAGGGAGTTTAAAAAAAGGAGATCTTCTATTTTTCAATACAGACCCATCAAGAGGTATACCTGTAACCCATGTTGGTGTCTATTTAGAAAATGGAAAATTCATTCACGCTGCAAGTAGCAAAAAGGGAATCATCATATCCCCTCTTACTAAAAAATATCAACGTGCCTACATTGGAGCAAAACGTATCTTAATAACCGAAGAAAATAACCAAGTTATTCAATTGCCAAAAGATTTTTTTATTGCGTATCAGAAAGCATTGGTTGCACCAACAAAAGTTAAATTAACATACAACCTATATAGCATCTATAAAGGTCAATACCTAAGAGAATCAGAAATAAAGGAACTCAAAAAAATGGAAGAAGCAAATAGAAAAAAAATTCAAGACGATAAAATGAAAAGAGTTAAAAAAGTAGATTTAAAAACTCAAAAAGAGCTATTAAAAGAGGTTAATCAGAAAAGAATCCCCTCTATCCCAATCACTTATTCAGCAGAGGAAGCCGAAGAACTAGGAGCATTTGAGGAGAATGCCTTAAGTGAAGAGGATGCAAGAGAAGCGATTGAAGAGAGTATATAACCGATGAAAAAAAGACAAGATAAAACACTCTCTTATATTGAAAAAGTATCAGATGAGATTATAGAAGCACTAGAAAATGGTACTGCTCCGTGGATAAAACCATGGAGTGGTTCAGCGATTAGAGACAATGCCCCTTTTAACCCTATTACAGGTAAACAGTATGAGGGAATCAATTTTATTAACTTAAGCATCAGAGGAATGGCAATGGATGGTGATCCACGTTGGATGACATTCAAACAAGCCCAATCTCTTGACGCACAAGTAAAAAAAGGAGAAAAGGGTACGGCTATTCAATATTGGAAATTTACCAAACAAGTAGATAAAGTCGATGAAGATGGTAAAAAAATTTTAGATAAGAACAATAAGCCAATTAAAGAGAGCTTACGATTATCCCATCCACAAGTATTCTATGCAACCGTCTTTAATGCCTCTCAAATAGAGGGACTAAGACCACTCAAAGAAGATCTTGGAATAAAAGAGGTTATTAGTGAATTTCAACCAATAGAGGCAGCTGAAAACATTTTAACCAATTCCAATGCAAATATTATCCATGTTGCAGGGAATAGAGCATTCTACTCACCATCAAAAGATAGAATCCAACTTCCTCTAAAAGAGCAGTTTAGTAGTGAAATGGACTACTACTCAACAGCTCTTCATGAACTCGGACATTGGACAGGTCATGAGAGTAGACTAAATAGAGATATGATGCACCCTTTTGGTTCTACAGGGTATGCCAAAGAGGAGTTACGAGCAGAGATAGGTTCATATATGCTCTCCTCCAAAATAGGTATAGACTTTGATCCTTCTCAACATCATGCCTACATTGAAGATTGGGTCTCAATTTTAGAAGATAAACCAAGTGAAATATTTAAAGCCTGTAGTGATGCTTCCAAGATTGTAAGTTTTGTAACGAAACTTCAAGAGGAACAGAAACTTGAAACCATACAAGAAGAGACTCTC
>Ga0256827_10002271_pt1 | contig 12397 bp, 11 predicted proteins | sample CV84metaG_FD_185977 | JGI IMG/M metagenome (GOLD analysis project Ga0256827, IMG submission 185977) | Hydrothermal vent microbial communities from East Pacific Rise, Pacific Ocean - CV84 | ecosystem: Environmental > Aquatic > Marine > Hydrothermal vents | place: Pacific Ocean: East Pacific Rise... | reverse complement strand
ATTTACAGCGTGTAATACATCAAGATACTCTCTTCTGAGCCAATTTCTCTTATGAAATTCAGATAGTTTATAGTAGACATCCTCTAGCTCTTCGCTTATGACAAGCTCTAGTTTTCTGTTTTTGAGAACTTTTTTGACCTTTTTGCTAATATGTAGATCTTTGAAGTCTAAAAGAGCATAAGAGTATTGAATCTCAGGCAAGATAACTAACTCATCACAGTTCAACTCACTCACAGCGATAAACCCTGCTTTGGCTTGAGCAATATAGTACTCAGGGCTAAAATCATCACTCCAGTAGTAGTTGCGTTGCATATCTGGATAGATAACTCTCTTTATATGCTCCTTGTCTCGCAGAGCATCATAGGAGAGGTAGTCTATACTTATTTGATGTTCCATAGGATCTACTGCTCTCTCAAAAACTCTTTTTTAAATAGCCCTTTTATCTTATTGTTAAGACCATTTGAGTTAAACATAATTAGCTCTCGATAGTAGCGTTGCATCTTCTCTGTAATCAAGATAGATTTACCTCCATAGAGTACCATCCCTGTGGTGATCACACCTTGGATCAGATAAAATAGCTCGATTCTAAGCTCATCCATAACAGCACCATCCTCTGTAGACAAGAACTTCTCTTTAATACTCTCTAACTCGGTAGAGGCTATATCTTTGACCTCACTATCTACTAGTGCCTCTACAGCACCTAACCCTACTCCATAGAGTGCAAAATGAACTGTTTTGGAGACAGATTTACCTCTGGTATAGTGACCCATTGGTTTAGATGATACTACATCTTCATCTTTGACAAAAAAGTTGTTGAGTTGGATATTGACTGTAGCCATACTATTGCCTACAAAGCTCTCACTCACCTCTCCAACATCAAACCCATCACTAGTTGAAAATGGAGACATCGCCTCATACTCTTTGCCATCGTGATGGAACCCTATCAATAGAGTATCAAATATCTTATAACCACTTGCCCAAGTGAGCAGACCTGAGAGTAGATAACCACCCTCACACTTTGTTGCACTCACTACTGTTACAGGGGCACGGAGATGGTTGATTGCAATACCACATTTTTTGGCAAAATATGACTCTCTTTTGGGAAAGCCATTTCCACTCATAATTGCATTGGCAGCTAGTATCTGAATCGCCAAAAAGGCTAAAGTTCCTGAGATTTTAGTTAGTCTCGAAAAGAGTATAAACTTATACTCATTATGTAGAGATTTATCAACTCTATAGAGCGTAAAAACCTCTCTCTCATAGAGTATATCAAACGCCTCTTTTAGATACTCGGTATCACTATCGAGTCGATATAGCTCTAATCTGCTTATCTCTACTACTGCACTGTCTACTATCTGTATATATAATTCCCTATCCATTTTTAACCTATTTATAATCTGAAGTGATCAATTATAGCATAGATAAACAAATAGATTTTTAAAATTTGAGAAGATAATTGTTGAGAAAAAAAGGGGGTGTCAAAATAGGGTTTCCCCTATCTTGACGAAGTAAAAAATTAGTGTAGATCTCTCCACTGAGATTGCTTCCAAAGGTAAGCTAAAACAGCAAAGATAACAAAGAATAGAACTACCCATGGTCCAAGTGCTGCTCTAGCTGGTTTGCTAGGGTCACCTGTGATCTCTAGGAATTCAATAACTTTCTCCATACCTTCATGGCTAAGACCAACTCTAGGCATCGCTGTACCCTTAAGTTGAGATTGAGGATTCTCAATAAATGTCTCCATAAAGTGCTCAGATCTAGCTCTAATCATCATAGATAGATCTGGTGGAAGTTTACCCATATACTTAGCTACAGCAGCTTGTTCTTCTGCAACTTTTTGTGCATATTTTATTGCCTCTATATCTTTACCAGTTGCAATATTTGACTTAGTTTTTGGAATCTCTCCAAGCTGAGTCAACTTCGCATAACGGTTAGCATGACATCGGCTACAAGCCTCTTTAAATGCTTCTCTTGGCTCAATATGTCCAGCTTTTTTCTCTTTAAGATAAGCAACAACATTTGCAATATCTTGTGGAGCTGATACCATAGAACTGATACTACCCATTGGGTGAGTCATTGTTCCATTTGGATATTTATGATCAACATTAGATGCCATTGCTGGATCTTTGATCAATGCGATTAGATAGTTTTTGTCATACAAAACACCTGCATGATCCAAACTTGGAGGTGTAACACCACCCATGTTTGTAGCACCATCCATGTGACAACCTGCACACATAGCAAATGTAGCTTCACCAGCAGTAGCATCTCCTTTGAGAGCAGCTATAGTTTTAACATCTGCCCAGAAAGCTGTTTTTGCCTCTTTTTTATCTTTTGAAGCTGACTCTATATCAGCTTTTCCATCATAAACAAGACCATGTCCTTCAACATGCTTGTGCATCTGAGAGTGAGCATATGGCTCAACTCCGTAATATAGTGCTAGCGTAAAAGCTGCAACAACTGCGAATATTTTTAATTCTTTATTCATTTTATCCTCCTTACAGCTTTTTTTCTAATTTAGTGATAAATGGTAAAACAATCCACAACGCAAAGAACAAGTATGCAGAGAATGCACCAATACTTGCAAATGTAGCATCAGTTGGAGGTAGTTTACCCATAAATGTCAACATCAATACATCTAATAATAATACCCAGAACCAAATATTAAATAGTCCTCTTTTATTTGCTGGTGCAACATTTGGACTTCTATCCAAGAATGGAAGTGTCAAGAAGATAACTTGTGCAATACCAAAGGCAATCAAACCAACATCTTTAGAGAACGGACGTAAAATCTCATAAGACCATAAGAAGTACCACTCAGGGTAGATGTGTGCTGGAGTACTCAAACCATTTGCAGGGTCGAAGTTAACTGGATCCATTGCAAACTCAAACTTGTAGAACACAAGGAAGAAGAACAAAATGAAATAAACACCCATTACAAATACATCTTTAGATAAAAATACTGGAGAGAAAGGAATAACTTTAGACTCTTTTACTTTACCAGCTTTGTAAAGCTCTGCAGCTTCAGCATAATCAAAATCTTCACCATCTTGGTTATTAACATGTGGAATTCTAAGTGTTCCAAAGTGAAATACAATCCCACCGATAATAACTAAAGGCATAAGAAGTACATGAAGCATAAAGAATCTTGTCAAGAAAGCTTGACCAGGAACATAATCCCCTCTAATCCACTCAACAAGACCATAAGCCTCTAAAGAACCACCAGAGAATAGGTTAGTAATAACCATACCAGCCCAATAACTCATCTGTCCCCAAGGTAACATATATCCAGAGAACGCTTCAGCAGAAAAAAGTACAAATAGTAACATACCTGATAACCAGATAAGCTCTCTACCTTTTTTATATGAACCGTAGTAAATACCTGTAAACATGTGAATATAAATGATTAAGAAGACCAATGATGCACCAACACCATGAATATGTCTCCACAACCAACCATACCCAACTTCTGTCATGATAGTATAGTTTACTGAATCGAATGCTGTATCAACGCCTGGCTGATAATACATCAAAAGGAAAATCCCTGAAACTAAAAGAATACCAAATGTAGCAGCAAGAACCATACCCATTGCCCATAAGAAGTTTATGTTTTTTGGAATCCAGTACTCTGTCTGCATAACTTTTTTGAGTGTCTCTATCGCTATACGCTGATCTAACCACTCACCAATACTTTTTGCATTTTCTATTCGTGCCATCTAATCCCCCTTACGCCGTAATGCCAGCATCTAGCATTTTTTTATACTCAGGACCAGCTTCACCTAGAACCAACTTCATACCATCAAGTTTAAATGGTGGAATCTCTAGTGGTGTTGGAGGTGGTAAACCAGGAAGGTTAATACCTGCTGTATCAAACTGTCCACCATGACATGCACACTTGAATAGCTTATCTCCGCCATCATAAGCAGGAATACAACCAAGGTGTGTACATAGACCAATAGATACATGAAATCTATCGTCTCCAACAATTAAATCTCTATCATTAGGCTTAGCATCTTTTGGCTTTTTCAAGATAAAGATTGGCTTACCTCTCCACTTTTCTACTACTAGTTTATTCTCTTCAGCTGATGATAAATCAACAGTTGTAAAACCTGCCGCTTTAACACTTGGAAGTGGATCCCAAGTTTTTTTCATCGCCATTAACGCACCGATACCACCCAGAGCAGTAAAACCACCTAGAGCCATACCCATGAAATCTCGTCTATTACTCATACCTTTCCTTTTAAATAAATTTAACTTATTATTACAGAAGATAGATTAAGATGCTCTATAGTTAGAGCTTATTTAGAAATTTTGTTGTAATTATTTATCTTTTTTGCGTGATAAAGTTACAGTTCTAAGTATAAGAAAACATAAAGTGTTGATATTTATTTTTGTTAACTTCATTAAGTGTAAGCTTCTGTAACTTTTCTGAATTTTTTCTTAATTTTAAACTATAATTTTAAAAAATAAAGTTTAAAACAGTATAATAGAACCCTATCCTTTTTTTAAAGCTTATTTATTATTCTTTGTACAGTTTTATCAGTTTTATTTATAATAGTCACTTTTGAGTCACCTTTTGATAAGATTTCATTATAATTATCACTATCAAATCCATCTATTATCTTAATTTTGTATGACTCTAACTGCAACTTATCTTGCTTATTTAGCTCTCCAAGAGAGATATAGATAACCTCTGCACCTGCTACTCTTGCTTCTAGTGCTGTTTGAAATGAAGCTGTGACTACATGACTAGAAGAGCAAATTAATTCTATATACTCTTCAGACTCATGCAAGTTGTTAAATATCTTTGCCAAATCACTCTCATATTTGACATAAAAGTAGTGTCCCAAGAGAAGATCCATACCTTTGTCCTCAAAAAAATTACGATTAGATAGGATTGTTTTGTCTGCATCAGAATCACTCAAAAAGAAAAGCGTTCTATCCTCTTTTTTATGCTCTTCAAAATATAGATCATCTATAATAGTTTCAGAAAGCATCGTCTCACCATATCTACTCTCATCTGCTTCATCTTGTGCAAATCTAAAAACATGTTTAAACTCTCGACAATACTTCTCCAGTCGTCCTCTATCATTTTCAGGAGTATCCATGATCACCACATCCCCCATCTCTGCAATAGCATCTATATCTTGTACCGTCTCAATATGTACAGAGTCAGCTATCCCAAACTCTCTAGCTACTAGACTAGCTCTAAAATCATTGACCAAAAGTAGAGTATCCAAACCCTTCTCATTTAGTTTTTTTAGAAGAGCAGTCGCCTTCTTGAGTCTATCTAATCCATTTTTATGTCCAGTATGTGCATAGTAGTATATTTTCATCTAAAACCCTTAGTTATCAATTTTTGCTATTCTATTATAAGTAACCTATTTGATAGATGAATAGAGTTATCCTCATTAAAGCTAATAAGTGTAGAATAGCAAAAAGGATATTTTTAATGAAAAAACTTTTATTAATCATCTTTATCTCATCTCAATTGGCATCTGCCAAAAGTGTTAATTTTAGGCTTTTTGATACTCATATAAACTACAAGAGTTTAAAAGATAAATATTGTCAAAAAAATAGTAAAGGTGAAGAGTTCTGTAGCGAAAGCTCTCTTACCTATCCTATTATAAAGAGTAAAAATCAACGATTAAATGATGGTATTAGAAAAATTGTAAAAAGAGAAATTCAGGAGTTTAAAAAAAATAGTGCAAAAGAGGAAGTAATATCTACTCTCAAAGAGATGCCTGATATGAGTCTATCTTACGACTATTCAACAGATATTAGACTATACTCTTTGACCAAAACAACCTTTACTATAGCTATATCTAGCTACAGCTATACAGGAGGAGCTCATGGAAATAGCTCTACTAAATTTTATAACTATAACACCTCAAATCTCAAAGAGTTATCCCTAGATGATATTTTTGTAAGTGGTTATAAGAGACGGTTAAAAGTTATAGCAGAGAAGAGTTATAGAGATGGTAAAAACTATATGCCAAATGAAGATTTGAAAAAATTTGGTTGGTTTAACAATCAGTTTGAACTAACAGAAAATTATGCCATAACTTCCAAAACTTTAGATTTTCTATACAATGCCTATGAGATCAAACCCTACTCAGCTGGTATTACTGAGTTCTCTATCCCATACTCTAATCTAAAATCAATTTTAAAACTAAAAACACCATATACCTCTACAACTATGAAAATACGAAATAGACCAGAAAATAAAAAAATGTTTAAATCAACAAAGGGAGAGATAAGAGTTGAGAGTAAAAAGTTAGATAGTAGTAGAGTAGAGTTAAAACTTACTATGAAAAATCTATCTACATATAAAAGAGGATGGTTCTCAATCTCTCTTCCACAGATAACATCTAAAAATATGGTGACATCCCTAAATGGAGATGGATTCAAAACTATTTTAGCTTATGGTAAAGGTACAAAACTCTACAATTACCAGTCAAAAAAGGGAGTAAGTAGTAAATATCTATTGATAGAGGGTGAAGCAAATAGATGGTCTAAGAATAGTATCAAAACTATCAGAGTCATTCTAAAAACTCCACCAAGAGCAAAGAGACTATACATAAATATTAGAGGTTCGTTTAAAACTCCTAATGGTATAGAGACTTTTCCTAGCTATGGAGAGGAGTCAACCACAATTGAGGGACAACAAGGATTTATCAACTACAGAGTCAAAGTAGATCTAAAATAACTCCTATCTAGCCTTCTGAGCCATCTTTATATAGATATGCAGAATCTCCAATGAAGCAGGTGTTACCCCTGAGATCTCAGAAGCATTAAATAGTGTTGGAGGATTTATCTTGGTAAGCTTCTCCACTATCTCATTGCTAAGCCCTGATACTTTGGAGAAATCAAACTCTCTAGGTATCTTGATCTGCAACATATCTTTCATCTTATGAACCTGTTGGAGTTGCTTATCTATATATCTACTATATTTTGCCTCTATAAGTATCTGTTCTATCACCTCATCACTATATTTATCAAAATCTGGAACTAATACTTTTAACTTAGATTCATTCATACTCGATCTAGCCAAAAGGTCAAGCAGATATACTTTATCATTGATCTTATCCTCTCCTATACTCTCCAAAAGTTCAATAAAAGTTTTATTTGGTGTCACAAAATTTTCGCGTAAATAGCTCAATGCCTCTTCTATATCTATCTGTTTCTTTTTGACTTTATCTAAATAGACCTCATCCAAAAGCCCAAACTGCTCTCCATATTTGTATAGACGGACATCAGCATTATCTTCTCTAAGAAGTAGTCTATACTCTGAGCGACTAGTAAACATCCGATATGGTTCTTTTGTCCCTTTGGTGACAAGATCATCAATCAATACACCGATATATGCCTCTTCTCTTCCTAATATAAATGGCTCTCTATCCTGCACACTCAAACTAGCATTGATCCCAGCCATCATACCCTGAGCTGCTGCCTCCTCATATCCTGTTGTTCCATTGATCTGTCCTGCACAGTAGAGTCCCTCTACCTTTTTGGTCTCTAGGGTATGTCTCAGCTCTGTAGGCTGTACAAAGTCATACTCTATCGCGTACCCATATCGTACTATCTTAGCATTTTCCATCCCTTTGACCGAGCGAATCATATCTATCTGAACATCAGTAGGCAGAGAGGTACTCATACCATTGATATAGTACTCATTTGCCTCAATAGTCTGAGGCTCTACAAATATCTGGTGTCTAGGTCGATCTCTAAATCTATTGATCTTATCTTCGATACTTGGGCAGTAGCGTGGACCCATCCCCTCTATCTGACCTGAAAACATCGGAGCTCTATAGAAGTTGCTCTCTATGATCTCATGTGTAGTCTCATTGGTATAGGTGACATGACATGGAAGCTGTGTAGGGTGGAAGCTCTTCTTATCCGTTCTAAAAGAGAAAGGTGTAGCCACCTCATTACCACCTTGTGGCTCCATCACAGATAGATCTATACTAGAGCCATCTATCCTAGCACAAGTACCTGTTTTGAGTCGTCCTATCTCTAACCCCAAATCTCGCAGATAGGTAGCCAACTCCATAGAGGCAAACTCACCTTGTCTTCCTGCTTGTTGTTTCTTTTCACCGATATGAATCAATCCTGCTAGAAATGTACCTGCTGTGATGATCACTTTGGATGCCATATATCGATTGCCCAGCTGTGTCTCCACCCCTTGGATCTTCTTATCTTCTATGATAAGAGCATCCACCATCTCCTGCTTGACATCCAAGTTCTCTGTATTGAGTACCACATCACGCATATAGATACGATACCTATCCATATCTATCTGAGCTCGACTACCTCTAACAGCAGGGCCTTTGGATTGGTTTAGGATACGAAACTGTATACCTGTCGCATCCGTAGCTAGACCCATCTCTCCACCCATAGCATCCAACTCTTTGACTAGATGCCCTTTGGCTAGACCACCAATAGCTGGGTTACAACTAGATGCTCCTATCTGCTCTGCTAGTATTGTCACTAGAAGTGTCTTGCTTCCCATTCTAGCACTTGCTAAACTCGCCTCTATACCTGCGTGACCACCACCGACCACTATTACATCATAATTCATGCTTCAAACTCTTTCTGTTTATAATTATTGCAATTATATCTAATTGATATTAACTATTTTGCTATAATTTCTTAAATTGACGGTGCGTTGGGAAACGCACCCTACAGTAAATGAATAAATAGAAATGAGGAAATATGTTTACAGGTCTTATACGTGAAATAGCTACCGTCAAAAGTTACAAAAACAATATACTTACTATACAATCAAAGCACAAAGCCAAGATAGGTGACTCTATCGCTATCAATGGGGTCTGTCTGACGGTCATCAAAGTCCATAGTGATGGATTTGATTTAGAACTAGCCGATGAGACTCGCTCTATCATAGATGAGTCAAAAATCTCAGGCAGAGTTCATATCGAACCAGCTATGCAACTCAATGATCGATTTGAGGGGCATATTGTACAAGGGCATGTGGATTGTGTTGGGGTGGTTGCCAAGATTACAACAAGAGAGAATGCTACTGATTTCATTATCAAAGTAGACCCAAAACATATCGCTTATATCATCCCAAAAGGATCAATCACGATAGATGGTGTCTCTCTAACTATCAATGATGTCTATAAGGATGCATTTAGACTTACTATAATACCTCATACTCTCAAAGAGACGCTCATCGGGAACTATAAAATAGGAAGCAAAATCAATATAGAGACTGACCTATTTGCAAGGTATATTGACCATATTCTAAAAAATAGAAGCCACAAAAAGGGCATGAGTTGGGATCAGGTCGATAGTATACAGATGAGTTACTAAAGTTTAAAATATAATCGCTAAAATTAGATAAACTTATATTACTAAAGGAGATATGTTGAAATCATTTGGAATTTTTATACTTTTATCACTAACACTCTCTGCACAGACCCCTCTTAAGGATATTTTATTAGAAAATAGTAACTCTTTTCTCTCCGCAGGGATTATTCATCAAAATATAGATGAGTATGAAAATACACAAGCCCTTCACCTCTCCTATAGCTATATGAACTCAGATAGATGGGGATTTGATGTTGGATATGCACAAAGTTTTTATAAAGGTGCAAATAAAAAAAGTGATAGAGAGAAAAACTTCTCCTCTGCCTATCTCTTTGCGAACTATCTTATACCTCTCACCTCATCTATAGGATTCAAGTCCAAAGCTGGATATGCACGAAACAAAAATGCAGATGATGGGTTGGCTTATGGAGTAGAGCTTATATTTCAGATCAACCAAAAGAGTGGATTTGGACTAGGTTTTCAAAAGATGGATAAACATATAAACTATTTTATGATTAATACGATTTATAAGTTCTAATTTTGCTATTATTTCTTTTTACGAAAAAGGAAATAGACAATGGATACAAAACATATAGCAATATTTGGACCAACGGGATATATAGGCACAAAGCTTATAAGAGATTTATATAATGAGGGGCATAAGCTAACACTCTTTTCAAGAAGTATAAGAAAGCTAGACTACCTACAAAATGACTGCATGTTACTAAGAGGTATAGAGCCAAATATATGTATAGTTGAACAGTTTTTAGAAGAGGAGTACTATAAGGATATTGTAGCATCACTACAAGGGGTAGATGCTGTCTATTATCTAGTACACTCCCTCTATATAGATGAAAAGAGCAATTTTTTAAATAAAGATAATCAACTCGCTTCACTCATAGCAAAAGCATCTACCGAAGCAGGAGTCAAACAGATCATCTATCTAGGTGGATTGGGAGTAGATAAACCAAAAGCACCAATCTCAAAACACCTTTTGAGTAGACAAGATACAGCCAACTATCTAAGAGCAAATCACAACTGCGTAACTGAATTTAGAGCAGGTGTTATTATAGGTGCGGGGTCATCTAGCTTTGAGATCATTAGAAGCCTTGGAAATAAACTCCCCCTTCTCCCTAAACTCCCTGGAATAGAGGGGCAGTGTCAACCTATTTTAGTAGATAATGTTGTTGATTATCTTATACACTCTCTCTCAAATCCAAAATATTTTAATCAGATTGCAGAGATAGGCTCAAAGGATGTTCTCACCTATCCAAAGATGATTGAGATATTTGCCTCCAAAATTCGTGGTGTAGAGCTAACGACTCTGCCTCTACCTATTATAAACAAGATCTTAACCCCATCTATCTTGAGCTATATCATTAGCCATATGACCAATATGCCATATCTTTTGATAGAGAGATTACTGGAGGGGATGCACTCATATGCTATTGTCTCCAACCATCCTGTCGAGGCGATAGATCCTGATAATCATATTGAACTAAAAAGCTTTGAGGAGTCTTTGAAAATTGCTACAGAGCGTATGGAGGATGCTATGTTTCAAAGCGTATGGTCAATACCGTATGAGCTGTCTGTACTCAATGCAAACCATAAGACACAGTTTTTGAACCTCAGTTCCAAAGAGATAGAGGGGATGCTTTTTGAGAAATATAGTGAAAAAATAGAGATACAAGAGATGTATCAAGTCTTTGAGACGATTAAAACTATAGGAGGAACAACTGGTTATTTCTCTCCAAGATGGATGTGGGAGATCAGAGGTTTCTTTGATAAACTACTAGGAGGAAGAGGTCTATCTCCATATCGAAGTCACCCATCCCTCCTAAGAGTTGGAGATAGAATTGACTTTTGGGTTGTGAGCTTTTATAAAAACTGGGCAACCAACAAAGTACTAAGACTCAAAGCTGATATGAAGACCCCAGGAGATGCTTGGCTACAGTTTGAGATACAATCCTCTCCAAAAAACGATGAGGCTATATTTACTCTGAGTGCATACTTTGAGCCATCAGGCATCGCAGGATATATATACTGGTATGGTCTCTATTTTATTCATAAGTTTATCTTCAAATATATGGTCAAAGAGATTTTAAAAGAGGCTAGAGAGAAAATTTAAGATATAATAAAAGATAACCAAACAAAAAGGGATAAGTGATGAACTTTTTTAGCAGTGCAAAAACACCAACCAAAATGTTTGTAAGTGAACTCTATAACCCCAAAAAATCTCAGGCTACCACGCAGAAAAAGAGTCCAAAGGGAGTAACCTCTATCATAGCTCAAAAGATGATAGAGGTTGCACCTGAGCTAATAGACGAGGGACTCAAAGCCCTCTCCTCCACTATAGCAGGTCTCACAGAGGACTACACTCATGAGACACTGATACACAAAAATATAGATGGTGATAGCTCCGTACTTATATTTCTGCCCGATCATATATGTATAGTTCGAGCCAACTTTTCACATGATGTAGACGAGGATGATAGTGAATATAAAGATGGGTTTGGAGACCGAGAGAATCTATCAAAGAAGCCCTCAGGAAGAAAGCTACAGATAGGACTAGATATTGTCAAATCTTATGACAAGAGATCTTTTTATTTTCAACCTACCAACTACTACTATAAGGGAAGAGATACAAAAAATATCTCAATAGAGGAGATCTCTATATCCTTTGCCTTTGTCACAGCCAAAGAGGGTCTAACAGACTATAATCAAGTAAATTTTCAACCGATCATACTATTTAAAGACCTAGACAATGACCATGACTACAACTTCAAACGCAAAGATGGAAGCTATGACACCACCTACCAATCGCCATGGATAGATGAAGAGCTATCCAAAAGAGGGCCATATACTATAATACTCAAAATAGAAGAGAGAACCTATAGAAAAGGCTTTATGAAAAAGATCAACAAAATCTACAAAAAACATGAAGAGGATCTGATAAACAAAATCAACAGCGAGATAAAAACTCAACTCTCTTCTCTAAAGCCAAAAGAAGATGATGGGAAATCTAAAACTTAAATTTATTACTTTAGTTTGAGGTACAATTAAAATT
>Ga0256827_10002269_pt1 | contig 12398 bp, 5 predicted proteins | sample CV84metaG_FD_185977 | JGI IMG/M metagenome (GOLD analysis project Ga0256827, IMG submission 185977) | Hydrothermal vent microbial communities from East Pacific Rise, Pacific Ocean - CV84 | ecosystem: Environmental > Aquatic > Marine > Hydrothermal vents | place: Pacific Ocean: East Pacific Rise... | reverse complement strand
AAGTTCAGATAATCAAGGTTTCAACTCAGTTTATATGATGCTTGATTCTGGAGCGAGGGGTTCTAAAGAGCAAATTCGCCAGCTATCTGGAATGAGGGGTTTGATGGCAAAACCACAAAAATCTGGTGCTACAGGTGGTCAAATTATTGAAAATCCAATTCTTTCTAACTTTAAAGAAGGATTATCAGTTCTTGAGTATTTTATTTCTACTCACGGTGCTCGTAAAGGTTTGGCCGATACAGCCCTTAAAACTGCTGATGCTGGTTATTTAACTAGACGATTAGTAGATGTTTCGCAAGATGTAATTATTACATTAGAAGACTGTGGAACATTAAGAGGTTTGGTTGCAACTGCACTTAAAAATAACGAAGAAGTTGTAGAAAGTTTATTTGATAAAATATTAGGTAGAACTACAGTTCATGATATTTACCATCCGTTAACAGGAGAATTACTAATTAAATCAGGTGAAGAACTAACAGAGCCAATAGCGAAGAAAATAGACGAATCTCCTATAGAAAATGTAGAAGTTCGTTCTCCTTTAACTTGTGAGTCTAGAAAAGGTATTTGTGCTAAATGTTATGGTAGAAACCTTGCTTCTGGTAAAATGGTTCAAAAAGGAGAAGCTGTTGGAGTAATTGCAGCACAGTCGATTGGAGAGCCAGGTACACAGTTAACCCTTCGTACTTTCCACGTGGGTGGTACTGCTGGTAACGTAAGTACAGAGTCTAATATTATTTCTAAATACGATGGTTTTGTTGAGATAGATGAGCTAAGAACTATTAAAACAAAAGAAGAAGACGGAAAAGAGGTTGATGTAGTAGTAGGTCGAATGACTGAGATAAGAATTATTGATAAAAAGACAGATATAACACTATCTACACATGCAATACCTTATGGTTCTAAATTATTTATTCAAAATCACACAGATGTAAAAAAAGGAACTTTAATTTGTGAATGGGATCCTTATAATGCTGTAATTATTTCGGAAGCTGCCGGTAAAATTGGTTTTATAGATTTAGACGAAAATGTTACTTACAAAGAAGAAACTGATGAGCAAACAGGTTTTAAAGAGAAAGTAATTATTGAAACAAAAGATAGAACAAAAACACCTATCATTAAGATTTATAATTCTAAGAAAGAAGAAATTAAATCTTATAACTTACCTGTGGGAGCTCACGTTTCTGTAAGCGATAAAGATAAAATTGAAATAGGTCAAATACTTGTTAAAATGCCTAGAGCAACAAGTAAAGCTGGTGATATTACCGGTGGTTTGCCTCGTGTTACAGAGCTTTTCGAAGCTCGTAATCCTTCTAATCCTGCTGTTGTTGCAGAAATTGACGGAGAAATATCTTTCGGAAAAATTAAACGTGGTAATAGAGAGGTTATTGTTACTTCAAAAACCGGAGAAATTAAAAAATATTTAGTTTCATTATCAAAACAAATTTTGGTACAAGAAAACGATTATGTAAGAGCTGGTACTTCATTATCTGATGGAGCTATTACTCCTGCTGATATTCTTGCAATTAAAGGACCAACAAAGGTTCAAGAATATATTGTTAACGAAGTTCAAGAAGTGTATCGACTTCAAGGTGTAAAAATTAATGATAAACATTTTGAAGTAATTGTACGTCAAATGATGCGTAAAGTAGAGATTGTTGATCCAGGAGATACAACATTCTTAGAAAAACAAATTATTGATAAATGGATATTCTTTGAAGGAAATGATAATATCTATGGTATGAAATACATAGAAGAACCAGGTGATTCAGAAATATATCATAAAGGTCAAATTCTTTCTTCTCGTAAATTACGTGATGAAAATTCTGTTCTTAAACGTAAGGATTTGAAACAAATGGAAGCAAGAGATGCAGTTCCTGCCACATCTAAACAGGTGTTACAAGGAATAACAAGAGCAGCTCTTCAAACTAAGAGTTTTATTTCTGCCGCATCGTTCCAAGAAACAACAAAAGTTCTTAGCGAAGCAGCTATAAATGGTAAAGTTGATTTACTTGAAGGATTGAAAGAGAATGTTGTTGTAGGTCATAAAATACCAGCAGGAACAGGTCGTAGAGAATATAACGATCTTGTTGTAGGTTCGCAAGAAGAGTTTGATAAAATAAGTGAAAGTAATGCATTAATTTAAATATTATGGCAAACGAAAATTTAGATAAAAACCAGATTAATATTGAACTTGACGAAGAAATAGCTCAAGGAATATATTCAAATTTAGCAGTAATAACTCATTCTAATTCAGAATTTGTGGTTGATTTTGTTAGGATTGTTCCCGGAACACCTAAAGCTAAAGTTAAATCTAGAATTATTTTAACTCCTGAACATGCAAATAGGTTAATGTTAGCACTAAAGGATAATATTGCCAAATTTGAATCTGTACACGGAAAAATTAAAAATGATGGAGGAGGCAATACAATGCCTCTGAATTTTGGACCTAAAGGTCAAGCATAAAATTTAAAGCCGTTTCTTATGAAACGGCTTTTTTTATAATCAATTTCTTAAACTTAGTTTTGTTTCGTATATTTACAGATAGATAAAAGAAAGAAACAAATGTCGCAACTTACTATTTACAAAGCTTCTGCAGGTTCGGGAAAAACCTTTACTCTTACAAGAGAATATTTAAAAATTATTTTTTTAAATATGTTTTCGTATAAAAATATTTTAGCTGTTACCTTCACAAATAAGGCGGCAAACGAAATGAAAACTCGTATTTTAAAAGAAGTAAATATTATTGCAAATGGCGAAAAATCTGACCATATTGAAGAAATAATTAAAATTACAAAAAAAACAAAAGAGCAAACAATTAATGATGCAAAACAAATACAAAACAGATTATTACACGATTATTCATTTTTTTCGGTAAAAACTATAGATAGCTTTTTTCAAGATATAATTAAATCTTTTACAAAAGAAATTGGTTTGCAATTTGGTTTTGAGTTAGAACTCGATACAAACGATATTGTTGATAAAGCCATAGAAAAAGTCATGGTTTCGATAGAGGATAATAAGGAAATAAAACAATGGCTTTTGAGTTTTGCACGAGAAAAAATGTCAGAAGGAAAGCGTTGGAATTTTAAAAAAGATATTGAAGATTTTAGCAAAGAGATTTTTAAAGAAAAATATACACTAAACAAAGCAAAACTTTCAGAAAAACTTAAGGATAGAAAGTTTTTGAATAATTTTAGAAACGAATTGTTGTTAAAGAAGCAAACCATTGTAGAAGAAGTTATTTTAATTGGCGAACAAGCTATTGCTTTAATCGAGAAACACCATTTAGAAATAACAGATTTTGCTTATGGGAAAAGTGGATTTATTAATTATTTCTACAAATTTAGAGACGGAAATTTTGACGAAGCCAAAGGACGAGTTTTAGAAGCTCAGAATAATATAGAGAAATGGTATTCTAAAACATCAAAAAAGAAAGAAGAGATAACAACTTTTTATAATGCTGGTGGAAATGATTTTTTAAATCAAGCAATTGAACTGTATCAAACAAAAATTGAGGAATATAATTCTTATTCAATAGTTGCCTCATTGGTTAATGTATTTGGTATTATTGCTGATATTTCTAATGCCGTTGGCGATATATCTGCAGAAGAAAACTTGTTTCTTATTTCGTATGCCGCAGCTTTTATTAATGCAATTATAAACGATAACGACACACCCTTTATTTACGAAAAAATTGGTGCAAGATATAAGTATTTTATGATTGATGAATTTCAAGATACATCATCAATACAATGGAAAAATTTTAAACCTTTAATTGAAGATAACTTGGCTCAAGGCAATAGCTCTTTAATTGTTGGCGATGTAAAACAATCGATTTATCGTTGGCGGAATTCTGATTGGAAACTCTTATCGGAGGGGGTTTATAACGATTTTTATAATGATTATATTAAAGATGTAAATTTAGAATATAATTATAGAAGTAAGAAAGAAATTATTGAATTTAACAATAATATTTTTACATCGGCAAAAGAATTATTGCAAAATATTTTTAATAACGAGATTTTGCCCGAACACGAAAAATTTACAAAACATTTAAAAGAAAAATTAGTAACAGCATATAGCAACAATGAGCAAAAAATACCAAAAAATAATGGCACAGCTTATGTGAGATTTGAAAGAATTGAAAAAATTAAAGGCGAAGACCAAAAAGAAATTATACTTGCTAAAATTCCTAGTATTTTAATGGAAATTCAAGATAAAGGTTATAAAATGAAAGATATTGCTTTTTTGGTAAGAAGCAAAACCGAAGGTGCAGAAATTGTGGATTATATAATGCACTACAAAAATGAAAATGAAAAAGCCGAAGGCTATAATTTTAATATAATTTCTAACGAAGCTCTTTTTGTGGGGAGTTCGCCTGTAATTAAGCTGTTAATTAGCTTGTTGAAAGATTTAAGCACTTCTGCAGAAAAACTTAATAGAGTTTTTATTAATTACGAATATGAGATTTATTTACAAGAAAACGAGACAACTCTTCATTCAATATTTAGCAATAACGAACTTATTGTTGAAGAATACGCAAAACAAAAAGCTTATATTTCAACTTTATCGTTTTACGAAATAGTTGAAAAACTTATTGATATCTTTAAGCTAAATTTAAATTCAGATAATTATATTTATCTGCAAGCATTTAACGATTTAATAAAAGATTTTTCTGTGCGAAAAAGTATGAGTATTGTAGAGTTTTTAGAATGGTGGGACGAAAAAGGAAGTAGTTCGCCAATTAGTTTAAACGAAAATCAAGATGCGGCTCAGATACTTACCATACACAAATCTAAAGGACTTGAATTTAAGTTTGTGATAATACCTTTTGCCGATTGGAGTTTAGCTAAAAGTGGCGATATTCTTTGGGTTGAAAATGAGCAGAACCCTTTTGATAAATTAGATGTGATGCCCGTAAAGTATTCATCTATATTAAAAAAATCGGTGTTTTTTAAAGATTATTATAACGAACTTTTGCAACAATATGTTGATAGTTTAAATATGCTTTATGTAGCATTTACAAGAGCAGAGCAATCGCTTTTTGTTTTTGCACGACAAAAATCTAAAAAAGAAGAAATAAAAAATATAGGCGATGTCGTTAATAAAATATTAGAAAATAAAATTGTAGACAATGTTTTTGAATTAGGACAATTAACCGAAAATAAAGAAAAAGAAGAAATATATGAAAGCTATAATTTAGATGAATATTTAGCAAATAAAACACCAAAATCGTTAAATATTAAGCTCCAATCTGAAAATTTCTTTTCTAAAGATAAACAAGAAAAAATTAATAAAGGTTTATTATACCATAAAGTATTTGAAAATATAATATACATTTCTGATGTAGAAAATGCTGTTACAGAACTTGTAAACGAAGGGTCTATTTTGCAAGAAGATAAAATAAAATTTATTCAAGAAATTAAAGATGTAATATCAAATCAAAATGTAGGTAATTGGTTTAACGGCAGTTACGAGGTTAAGAATGAAACATCAATTATATATAACAACGAGGTTAAACGACCAGATAGAATAATGATTTCTGAAAAAGAATTAATAATTGTAGATTATAAATTTGGCGAGATAGAAAGTTTATCTCACAAAAAACAACTTAATGATTATAGAAATTCTTTAGAATTAATGGGATATAAGAACATAAAATCATATATTTGGTACTTTAATAAAAACAAGATTACAGAAGTAGTTTAGGTATGAACAAACTTATTATCTTATTAATAATAATCTTTTCTTTTTCGGGATTTAGCCAAGAAAAAAACAGACCAAAAATTGGTTTAACATTAAGTGGTGGCGGAGCAAAAGGTCTTGCACATATTGGTGTAATACGTGTGATGGAAGAAGCAGGTATTCGTCCTGATTATATTACAGGAACGAGTATGGGGAGTATTATTGGCGGGTTGTATGCCATAGGATATTCGCCTGATGAACTCGAAGAATTTGTGCATAATACAGACTGGGATAAATTAATGAAAGATTACATATCACGTAAAGATATGGCAATGACCGAGAAGGAATTTTACGAAAAGTATATTCTTGATATTCCTATAAAAAAGAAAAAAAAAGAAACTCTTAAAATTTTAGCACAAGCTATGCATTCAGGATTTAATATAACAATGGAGTTTATTAAATTAACAGAACGTGTTGAAGAAATAAACGATTTTTCTAAATTTGAAATACCTTTTGAAGCAATAGCAACAGATATTGAGCACGGAAAATCTGTGATTCTAAAATCGGGTAATTTAGCATTGGCAATGCGTGCAAGTATGGCTATACCTTCTGTTTTTTCGCCTGTTTTAATAAATGATACACTCTTGGTTGATGGCGGATTAATAAATAATTTTCCTGTTAAAGAACTTAAAGATATGGGTGCAGATATTGTTATTGGTGTTGATGTGCAAAGCCCTTTTTATACTCAAGATGAACTTAATTCTGTAATAAATATTTTTCAACAAGCTAGTAAAATATTGCGAAAACCAAACAACGAACTTGGCATCAGTTTAACTGATATTTATATAAAACCCGATGTAACAAAATACAGTGTTCTTGGTTTTGGTGATGCCGATACAATAATAAAATTAGGTGAAGCTGCCGGAAGACAAATGTTGCCGGAATTTAAAAAATTAGCAAACAAATATAACCTGCATTACAAAAGAGATACAACAAATAAAAATTATAAAACGGTTAAGGTTTATAAATTATCGGAGATACACATAGATGGTTTAAAAAATGTAAAAAGAAAACACGTTCTTGGCAGATTGAAACTTGATACCACATCATTTATTATACAAAAAAATATAGAAGATGCTGTTGTTAGATTAAGAGGTTCTGACTATTTTTCGAGCATTTATTATAATACTGTTTTTGAAAAAGGGAAAACAATTCTTAATCTTTATGTTGTTGAAAAAACAAACCGACAGTTTAAAGTTGGAGCAAATTATAATACTATTTCACAAGCATCGGTGTTGTTAACATACATTAATAAAAATTTATTGTTAAAAAGTTCTCGTTTGCAATTAACAGCAAAAGTTGGAAAAGAACCTTATTTATTTGCCAATTATTTAATTGATAATGGTTGGAAACCGGGACTTGGATTTACTGTATTTGGTTTGGTAAAAAATATTTTAATGTATAACGGAAGAGAGAATAGTGCCATAGCCACTTATAATATAAATAATTTATCTGTAAAATTATATACACAATCAACATTGTATAATTCAATTATAATTGGTGGTGGTGGCGAATACGAAGGAACAACAATAACAGAAGATATTGCCATTAAGTTTGGCGATTATAAAAAAAACTATTTTAATATATTTGGGTTTTTAAACGTAGATTATTTAGATAAATTATATTTTCCTAATTCGGGTTTTCTTGTAAATGCAGAATTTAAAACAATATTTGAGGCTTATTACGACCCCCGAGTTTATCTTAGTTTTAGATACAAACAGGTTATCCCTATAGTTAAAAAATTAAATTTGTTACCTAAAATTTATGCAGGAACAAATATTGGAGATGATATTCCAATAGAATATTTGTTTACAACAAACGAGTTTATAGAATATCCGATTAAATCGTATGTCCCTTTTATAGGTTTAAAATATAATCAGCGATATGCTCAAACAATATTAATAGGAAGGCTTGATTTGCAATATCAAATATTTAAAAATAACTATCTAACATTTATAGCTAATATTGGGTCGTTTGCCGATACTTACGAAGATGTGATTAAAAACGATAATAAAGAATATATTAGCACAGGATTTGGTATGTCGTATAGTATTCAAACTCTTATAGGTCCTATTAGCTTAGGTTTTTCAGAGTCGGATTATACGCATACTGTTTTTACTTATTTTGCAATAGGTTTTCAGTTTTAGGAGATGGCTTGCATATTTTGTGAAATGAATATTTGCTGTTATATTTATTACAATGATATTACAAACAAGAAAGGTATATTAAGTCAAAAAAATCCACAACAAGAATTTTCTTATTGTGGATTTTTTTTGCTAAAAACTTATAACAGTTATTTTAGGGTCTGCTGAAAAGCTCTGAGGTGTATTAGATTTTTATATTCTGAAATACAGATGTATATACATACCTCAAATTGAAGAAGATAAAAATATGATGTGCCTCAGAGCAAGCGTAAAACTATGGTTTTAACATTTGTAAATGCAAACTTATAAGTACATATGTTTTAAAAAGTTTGCATTTACAATAGCGTATTTTGGGCTAAGTGGCTTTGCAACAACTTGTTATGTGTTTCTCAGCAGACCCTATTTACTTTCTGTCCATAAAGATTTCTAATATCTATAATGGTCTGCTTTATAAGGACCATCAACTTTAACACCAATATACTCGGCTTGTTCTTTAGATAGTTTTGTTAAATTAACACCAATATGCTCTAAATGTAAACGAGCAACTTCTTCGTCAAGATATTTTGGTAAACGCATTACGCTAACTTCGTAATTATTTTTCCATAAATCTAACTGAGCTAGGGTTTGGTTTGTAAATGAGTTACTCATTACAAACGAAGGGTGTCCTGTTGCATTACCCAAGTTTACTAAACGACCTTCAGACAATAAAATAATAGAATGTCCGTCTTTAAAATAATATTGGTCAACTTGTGGTTTAATATTATCTTTTTTAGCAACAATTTGCTCTAGTTTATCAACCTGTATTTCGTTATCGAAATGACCAATATTACAAACAATTGCTTCGTTACGCATTTGCTCCATGTGGTCAACACGAATTACATCTTTGTTACCAGTTGTTGTAACAAAAATATCACCTTCTTTAACTGCCTCTTCCATTGTTGTTACCTCAAAACCTTCCATTGCTGCTTGCAATGCACAAATTGGGTCAATCTCGGTTACAATAACTCTTGCACCATAGCTACGCATAGAATGAGCAGAGCCTTTTCCTACATCGCCATAACCTGCAACTACAACAATTTTTCCGGCAATCATTATATCTGTAGCTCGTTTAATTCCATCAGCTAAAGATTCTCTACATCCATAAAGATTATCAAACTTAGATTTTGTAACAGAATCGTTTACATTAATTGCAGGGAAAAGTAATTCTCCTTTCTCCATCATTTGGTATAAACGATGAACTCCTGTTGTAGTTTCTTCCGATACTCCTTTAATGTTATTAGCCATTTTTGTCCAAAACTGATTGTCTTTTGCAAGCATAATTTTTAGACGAGCATAAAGTTCTCTTTCGTCTTCTGCTTCAGGTGTTTCATTCAAGAATGAAGCGTCTTTTTCTGCTTTATATCCAACATGCACCATTAATGTAGCATCGCTACCATCATCAACAATCATATCTGGGCCGCTACCATCAGGCCAACGTAATGCCTGTTCTGTACACCACCAATATTCTTCTAAAGATTCGCCTTTCCATGCAAAAACAGGTACACCTGCTTCAACTATTGCAGCAGCTGCATGATCTTGTGTAGAATAAATATTACACGATGCCCAACGAACATCAGCACCAAGCTCAACAAGGGTTTCTATTAAAACTCCTGTTTGAATTGTCATGTGCAAAGAGCCCATAATTTTAGCTCCTTTTAGTGGCTTTTCTTTGCCGTATTGTTTTCTTAAAGACATTAATCCAGGCATTTCTGTTTCTGCCAAGGATAATTCTTTTCTTCCGAAAGATGCTAAACCTAAATCAGCAACTTTGTATGGTAAATTATCTTGAAAATCTAAACTCATAATTATTATTTTTTTTGAATTGCAAAAGTACAAAATCCAATTTACAATTTATAATTTTTATTTACATTCTATTGATAATTACATTCTATACTCAATTCTGTAACAATAGCAATAGCATCTTAAATAATTGCAACTTCCATTTGGTTAAGTGGGGTCTGCTGAGAAACGCATAATAGGTTATTATAAAGCCACTTAAACTAAAACACACTATTGTAAGTGCAAACTTTTTAAAACATATGTGCTTATAAGTTTGCATTTACAAATGTTAAAATCATAGTTTTCAGCAGACCCTAAGTGGAAATTAGACTTTACTTTAAATTTGTAAAGAAACTTTGTGTGTTTATAGAAATAATTTTCAACAAATAAAAAGGAGAATAAAAATGATTTATATCGGGTGTTTTGCGTTATAAATGGTGTAATTAAATCTATTTATTAACAATATAAAAAAAATACTTGTTTTATTGTTAATTTTACAGCCTTAAAATGAATATGCTAATAAAAAATATAGTTGTAATAATGCTAATCTTGGTAACAAGTTTAACTTTTTCGCAATCGAGAAAAGAGCTTGAACGCCGAAAAAAGAAAAAGCAACAAGAAATAGCATATACTAACAAACTTTTAAATCAGACAAGAAGAAATAAAAAAAAATCTTTAAACGAGTTAATATTATTAAACAATCAAATATCTAATAGGCAGCAACTTATACTTGCAATAACAGAGCAGATTAACGAAATAGACGAAAGGATTGACCGTAATGCGTCGATTATAAAATCTATGGAAGATGATTTAGAAAAACTAAAAAAAGAATACGCAAAACTTATTTATTATTCGTGGAAAAACAAAAATTCTTACGATAAAATAATGTTTATTTTTTCTGCCGATGATTTTAATCAGGCATATAAAAGAATGTTGTATTTTCAACAATATGCAGAATACAGAGAGATACAAGTGGAAGCAATAAAAGAAACCGAGAATATTTTAAAAGAAATAATTGCAGATTTAGAAAAAGAAAAAAAGAAAAAATCTGAGCTTATAGCTTTGCAATATGAAGAAACCGAATCTTTATCAAACGAAAAAAAAGAAAAAGCAAATATAATTTCGCATTTAAAACAAGAAGAAACCAAATTGCAAAAAAAATTAAGACAACAGCGTAAAGAATCTAAAAAGCTACAAAATGCAATAGCAAATATAATTGCCGAAGAAGCAAGAAAAGCTGCTAAAAAAACTAAAGCAGGAAATTATGCTCTAACACCTGAAGAAAAACTTATATCAGATAAATTTGGGGCAAACAAAGGTCGTTTACCTTGGCCAACAGAAAGAGGCGTTATTACAGGTACATTTGGTAAACATAACCACCCAGTTTTTAAAGAAGTTATAACTATAAATAACGGTATAGAAATAAGCACAAGTGCAGGTTCTTATGCACGTGCAATTTTTGCAGGAACAGTAATTCAGGTAATTCATTTATCTAATACAAACATTGCCGTAATGATAAAACACGGCGAATATATTACAGTTTACAGCCACCTAAAAGAAGCAATTGTAACCAAAGGAGATAAAATTGTTGCAAAACAAAAAATTGGTGTAATTTATACTGACACAGACGATAACAAAACCGAAATGGAACTTCAGATTTGGAAAGGAAGCACAAAATTAAATCCATCTTATTGGATATCTAAAAAATAGTTTGTTTTTCGTGCAACATTTTTAACCTAAAAGTGTTTATATAAAAATTTAACAAAACTATTGATGAAAATATTAACTACAATTTCTTTAATATTTGCATTTTTTTTTCTTTCGGCACAAGAAAAATACACAATAAGCGGATACATTAAAGACAAACAGACAGGCGAAAATTTGATTTCGGCAAGTGTTTTCGAACCAAATCTAATGCTTGGAACAATCACTAATAATTATGGTTTCTATAGTTTTACATTGCCAAAAGGCAAAAGAAAATTAGCTTTTTCGTATTTAGGATATAAAACTATTACTATAGATGTAGATTTGCACAAAGACACAGTAATTACATTTGAAGCCGAACTCGATAATTTATTAGAAGAGGTTGTTGTAGAAGCAACTATAACAGAAAATAATGTAGAAAGAACACAAATGAGTACCATTGAAATACCGATGAAAGATGTAAAAACCTTGCCGGTACTTTTGGGCGAGGTTGATATAATGAAAACCATACAGCTTATGCCAGGTGTTCAGTCTGGTAGCGAAGGTACAGGCGGGCTTTATGTGCGTGGTGGTGGCCCAGACCAAAACCTTATTTTACTTGATGGTGTGCCTGTTTATAACGCAAGCCATTTGTTTGGCTTCTTTTCGGTTTTTAATGCCGATGCTATTCAGAGTATGAGCTTGATAAAAGGTGGATTTCCTGCACGTTACAGTGGCAGGCTATCTTCTGTTTTAGACATAAGAATGAAAGAAGGAAATATGAAAAAAATAACAGGAGAGGTTTCAATTGGTTTAATTTCTTCTAAAGCTACAATAGAAGGCCCTATTATTAAAGATAAAACCTCTTTTATAGTTAGTGCCCGTAGAACTTACCTTGATGTTTTAGCAATGCCTTTTATTATGGCAATAAATAACGGAACAAGTGCAGGTTACTTTTTTTATGATATAAATGCAAAAATAAATCATAAGTTTTCTGATAAATCTAGA
>Ga0256827_10002268_pt1 | contig 12400 bp, 11 predicted proteins | sample CV84metaG_FD_185977 | JGI IMG/M metagenome (GOLD analysis project Ga0256827, IMG submission 185977) | Hydrothermal vent microbial communities from East Pacific Rise, Pacific Ocean - CV84 | ecosystem: Environmental > Aquatic > Marine > Hydrothermal vents | place: Pacific Ocean: East Pacific Rise... | reverse complement strand
AACTAAAGGTTTTTCATGATTATTATTCCTGCACGTATCGGTTCCTCACGTTTTCCCAACAAAGTCTTAGCAGATATAGGTGGAATACCTATGGTTGTATGTACAGCAAAAGCTGTTGAAAATATAGATGATGTGATTATTGCCACAGATTCTGAAGAGGTGATTGCTATCGCCGAAAAGCATGGTATTAATGCTGTACTCACTTCAGATAAACATCAAAGTGGTACCGACCGTATCTATGAAGCTGCTCAAAAGTTAAATCTAGCCGAAGATGAGATTATTATTAATGTACAAGGTGATGAACCCTTTATAGAAACAGATGTTGTACAAGGCATATACAACTTAACCAAAGAGAATAAAAATAATGACCGTATTATGATGAATTCATGCTATAAAACCATTACAAATCCAGAAGCAGATGACCCAAATATTGTTAAAGTTGTAACAGACAGTGATGATATTGCACTCTATTTTTCACGTGCAAAAGTACCCTACCCTAGAGACCATCATTTTGATGCCTATAAAGGACATTTAGGTATTTATGGTTTTACAGTAAAGTCATTACGAAATTTTTGTATGCTTAGTCAGGCACCACTAGAAGATATAGAAAAACTTGAACAACTTAGAGCACTCTATCATGGCTATGAAGTTGCCATGATAGAAGTAAATACAGAAAGTTTTGGGATTGATACCCCTGAAGATTTAGAGAAAGCTTTAAAGCATCATAATCTTTAAATCTATTTTACCCTTTAACTGCCTTACCAAGATCCCACATAGGCATAAAGATTCCAAGTGCCATTAAAAGAACAAGTCCTGCAATAAAGAACATCATAATAGGTTCAATATACGCAGCAAGGTTATCAATAAGATCTTGAAATTCCATATCATAATAATTCGTAACTTTATCAAGCATAGCATCAAGTTGTCCACCTGCTTCACCAGCCTTAATCATTTGCAAAAGCATATTTTCATATAAACCCGTAATTTTAAAGGCTTCTGCTAAATTCATCCCTCTACCAATATTGGCATTGACTGTCAATAATTGCTCTTTAATCGCAGCATTATCAACCATACCAACAGCTGTATCAAGTGCTTCTGAAACAGGAATACCTGACTTAACCAATTCCCCAAATACTAAATTATATTTATGCATGGTAGAAAGAAAGATGGCCTTATTGATAAGATAAAACTTAGGATGAATCAACATCTTATCCATCTGATACTTAAAGTCTTTATTATTTTTGTAAAAATATTTAATGGCAAAAATACCACCAACGATAGACCCAAGTATCAATATACCATAATTAGAAAATGCCCATTCCAATTTAAGAAGTATTTGCGTAGGCAAAGGTAGCTCTGTTTTAAATTTAGAGAAAATATCTTTAAATTTTGGCACAACAACCATAATTAATATTGTAAAAGCAATTCCCATTGCCACTAATGTGATAATTGGTCCTCTAATTGCTTTTTTAAATTTTGCTGTATTATCCCTAATACTTTCAAGTATATCTGCAAGTTTATGATATGATTCAGAAAGATTACCAGTTCTTTCTCCAAGGTTAGTCATAGCAAGAGCTACATGACCAAACTCTTCAGTATAGGGTTCCATCGCATCTGACATACTATTACCAGCATTAATATCAGAATTTATTTTTGTATATATCTCTTTTAATTGTTTGTTATCTGTATTATCCGCTACATCAGTTAAAGTGTCATTAATTGCAATACCTGCATCAGTCATAACTGCAATTTGTCTAATTGTTGATATCTTATCATTAATTGGTATATTTGACTTAAATGATTTTTTCATATTTTTCATAAAAGCAGCAAAACTATCTTCAATGGGTGCAGATGTTTGAACAGCTTTCATAACCATAGTTGTTGGAAATTTATTTTTTGCTAACTTGACAGCTAACATTCTATTGTTTGCTTTAATTAATTCAAGGCGTTTTTTACCTTTATCCATAATGGTAACATTAAAATATTTCATTACAACCTCGCTACTCTGTAGATTTCTTCTATGGTAGATGCACCAGATAAAGCTTTATTTACACCATCTTCAAACATCGTAACAAAGCCTTCTAGTTCTGCTTGTTTTTCTAACTCCTCTTTTGGAGCAACTTTTGCAATCATTCTTGCCATTGTCTCTGATATCGTTAAAACCTCAGAAATCATTTCACGTCCAGAATAACCAGTATGTCCACATTCTTTACATCCAGCTCCTTTGTAAAAAGTAGGATTTTCAGGTAGATACTGTTGCACATCTTTTAAAAGCACAGAATCTAACGTTGTTGTTGTTTTACAATGAATACATATTTTACGAACCAGTCTTTGTGCTTGAATAGCAACCAATGCACCAGATACTAAATACTCTTCTATACCCATATCTAAAATTCTAGAGATTGAAGAAATTGCATCATTAGTATGCAACGTAGAGAGCACAAGGTGACCAGTAAGTGCTGCTTGTATCGCAATACGCAATGTTTCCTGGTTACGTATTTCTCCAATCATAATTTTATCTGGATCCTGTCTTAATATTGATTTAAGAGCATCAGCAAATCCTAATCCAACACTCTCTTTGACATTTACTTGTTGTAGTCCAGCCATTTGGTATTCCACAGGGTCTTCAACAGTAATAATTTTGTCTTTTACATCTTTAATTGCATTCACCGCCCCATAGAGTGTTGTAGTTTTACCTGAACCTGTTGGACCCGTAACTAAAACTATTCCATATGGGACTTTAATTGCTTCAGCAAATTTATCATACGATAACTTACTCATTCCTGCTTCTTCTAATTTTATCATAGCTTTAGATTTATCAAGAATCCTTAAAACAATAGATTCACCTTGTATAGTCGGTAGTGTAGATACCCTAAAGTCAAAATCTTTTTTTGCTATTGTAGCAGAGAACCTACCATCTTGAGGTTTTCTTTTTTCAGCAATATCCAAATTTGAGAGAAGTTTCATCCTTGATGACAATGGATTGAAAATATCTTTATCAAATGTAAAACTTTGTCTTAGCATGCCATCTATACGTTCACGAATTACACAAGATTTTTCTGTTGCTTCAATATGAATATCACTGGCACCTGCATAAATTGAAGACTTTAAAATAATATCAATCAATTTCAATACAGCTGGTGATTCATCACTCTCCTCTTCAATACCTTCTTGATTCAAATCTTTTCTTATATCAAAAACTAATCCTTTAATACTTTCATTTATTTCAAGGCGCTGCAAATGCTGTTGAATTTGTTTAGGTTTAGATATAGCAATACGAATAGGTTTCTTAGGAAACAACCTTTGTATAGCATCTTGAGCAGCCATATCTAAAGGATCATCAAAAACAATTTGTACATTCAAATCATTCTCTTCAATTGGTATAATATTATATTTAATCAATTGTTTATAAGGCACTTGAGAAAAGAGTCTCATATCAATTTCGACATCATCTAAATCAATATATTCAACATTTAATACTTTAGCAACTTCTTCAATAATAGGAATAATATCTATACCTTCTATCTTCTCTAAATGTGCTAAAGTAATAATACCTTGTCGTACTTTTTTTGCTAAAAATATCTCTACAGAATGTAAGTCAATCATTTTTTCATTAATAAGATTTGCAAAAGAAATTTTTTTAGGTGGTCTACTTTTTACCAATGTAGATATTGCATCTTTAGTGATGAGATTCTCTTCAAGCATCATTTCAATTAGTTTAACCATAAGTCATCTCCTTGTATCATTTATTTTTCTTCAATTGATATAATAAATTTTTTACTGCCCTTGAATTAGAATGCTTTAGATAATTTGTCAATATTCTCATTGCTTCATTCTTTCGTCCTAATTTTACTTTAGATTTGGCAAAAATAATCCAACTCTCTTCAATATTAGTATTCACTTTATTTGTTTGCAAGGACCAGTACTCTGATTTTTTATAATTACCTTTTCTGTAATAACTTTTTGCTAAGAAAAGAGAATCATCTGTATCATGCGATTGATAAAATCGCTTTTCCACATCTTTATAGGCACCTACACTAGATGATTCAATTATATTTAAATGCATTTTTTTACGAGGCTTTTCTATCTTTTTTCTCGTAACTTTTATATTATTTAATTTTTTTCTGACTACTTTTCTTTTAGGTTTATCTTCAAGTACAGGAATGTCATCAACAACAGGAAGAGTAGGAACACTATTCTCTATTCTTTTCTCAACTTTTAATTTAACTATTGGTTTAATATTTTCAATCATTTCTTGTGTTTTAACTTGTATGACCGATAATTCATTATCCAGTAGTATGGAACTATTTTTTTTAATTTTTAGTTTTGTATTTTCAGAACTATTTAAGTTTGATATCTTTGGGAAAAATATAGTTTTATAATTTAAAAAAGAATATATACTAACAAAAGATAATATAAAAACTATAAAAGAAATAAGATATGGTTTTTTCTTATTCTTTTTATATTGTTTCCATTCTTCTTCTAATGGTTTTATATCATACATGGATATACCCTAATTTTAATGCTGCCATTTCAATTATACGTTGAGGAATATGTTCATAGTTTACTTTTGATGGTTCATTTTGATCATAATATTCACAAATTTCAAAAATTGTAAACATTATTTTATTACATTCTCTAAAATTACCTTTTGTATATGCATGAATAAGTTTCATATCTTTTTCTTTTATACTATTGGCTATTTCAAAAAGATTCTTTTTTAAAAGTTTTTTATGTACATAAGCAGTTTGATCTGACTGAGTTGCATTTTTCAACTCAATCACTTCCCAAATTCTAGATTGAAAATGTTCTTTAGCAATAAGGTCTTCATCATCGGTTTTATGCAAAGAAACTACGAATTTTACTGCTCTACTGTCTGATATAAGTCGTATTTTTTCCATCATTCCAGTATTATACATTTGCGCTTCATCAAGTAAAATAAGTATTTCTCTTTTACCTCTTAAATTTTTACAAAAATTCACTAAAGCAGAGAAATTCACTTCCGTATTATGAGGCAAATCTTGTTTTGTCAATACTTTAAATAATTTATGAAAAAATTCTTTATCATTTGTTGCAGGTGTATCAAAATAATGTATTTCTTTTTGATGTTTTAACTTTTCCGCCAAGCGGTTAAGTAATATACTTTTACCCGTACCTGGACGTCCAAAAAGTAGTATCATCTTCAATGGCTTATCCATACTATGCTCTAGTTGCTTATATGCCGAAACTGAGGATGATAACTCAATGTAATCATCGATATCTATAGAATCAACAAATACATTTTTTGCTGCTTCATATCTACTTTTCATTAAGTTTCGTATATCCTAAATCTTTTAATGAAACAGATTTAGCATTCTTAACGATATGTGGAGTAATAATTAAGACTAATTCCTCAACGGTATTGATTTTTTCTTCACGTTTAAACGCATACTCCAATAAAGGCAAATCACCTAATAATGGTACTTTATTAACTTTAGTACCACTTTTTGATGAAATTAAACCACCTAATATTGCATGTTCACCGTCTTTAACTTTAATGACTGATGCAATTTGTCTTCTAATTAAATCCGGAGGGATGTCTCTTGCTGTACCATCATTAGTGACTGTGCCCACAGTATCTGAAATAGAAGGATTAATTTTTAATGTAATCATCCCATTTGAATCAATTTCTGGTGTAATATCAAGTAAGATACCTGCAAAAACAGAATCAATCTGCTCACCTTGTGCTGCCACAGCTCCTCCTGCTCCCCCTGCAGTTGTACTTGATGTAATTTTATAAAATAATTCTCTACCAACAGAAATGAGTGCTGGTTGATTATTTAATGTCATTACTCTAGGGCTAGAAATAGATTTGACATCTCCCTGTGTTCCTAAAAACTTGACCACTTCCGATATTTTTGCTGTACCTATAGCTTGAACTAAGCCTGCACTATTTGTTCTTCCACTTCCGTATGAATATTCTTTAATTCCATCAATATTATCAAAGGTAAATTCAGAAATATTTCTTTGTGCCATATTCAATGAATTGATGGCAAAGTTTTGTAGCCCATAAAGTTGAGACCAATCAACACCTGTTGTCGTACTATCATCAAAAGTTACACTTAAAATACGTACATCAATCAGTACTTGTGACTTGATTTGCTTGGTTAATGTTTGTATATATTGTGCTACTCTATTTATCTGTCGCTCTGTACCAGTAACTGTAACCATACCTGCTTCTGCATTGACTATGGGAGCTAAAGGATTATATTCCCATACTTGTCCATCTGGTCCCGTCCAACTTTCTCCTGTTTTAGCATAGTGAGTACTGCCGTCTCCCGCACCTATTAAAATACGCTGTACTTCAACTTCAACTGTTTTCCAAAACTTAAACTCATCATTACTTTCTATTGATATACCCGTTTGAGATGGAGTATTTCCACTTGAAGAGGAATTGCTATTACCACTTCCACCGTTATTACTAACTCCATTAGCAGAATTACTTGAATTCGCAATTGTCACGTGCGCATTACTTTTTCCAACTCTCTGCCCAGAAATATAATGAATACGAAATGTTCTCGTAATCAAATAAGAGATCTGTAGTTTGTTTCCAGTCAATGTATAATGTAAATCATTATCTTTAAGAATCGTATTTAAAAAACCTTTAAAAGTACTATTCTTTAATTTAACATAATACAACTTTTTATTCATACGCTTTTTCGCAGCTTCATCTTTCACTATAACAGTAAGCCCACAAGTATCTGCAAGATTATCTACTACATCGCCAATAGTTAACTTGCTATCTATGGTTACAGAAAATAGTTTGGTAGAACAATCATTCGCTAATAAATTATTTGTTGCAAATAACAACAATAATGTAATTAAAGACTTTGCACCAATATTTTGTATTTTTCTCATTTTATTCCCTTCCTTCTATCATAATAAAGTTTTCTCTTTCTTTATGAAGAAATAACTTTTTGATTTGATTTTCGTTTCTAAGTACAACACCTTTTTTACCTACATACTTTAATGTATATCCTCCAACCATATCATCTACACCTTTCCATACCTCATTAATATATGCTTTACCATTAAGAATTGCATGTAAAGATAATTTTGTCTCTTCAGCTTTTACTGGTATTACAAATGTTGTAACATTGTTTTCTTCTTGTAACCTTACAAATGGTTCTTTTGTATTTTCTAATGTCTTTAAGTCTATACCTTCTCGTTTTTCATGTATTTTAGTCACCATGTCACGAATTTGTTCTACAGATAAATCTGCATACACAAAAGATGAAACTAAAAAGACAAATAATAATATTTTTTTCATTAGTGATTTATCCCCCATACTGAAATATTGATATCAGCTACAATATTTGAAGAATTTGGATCAAGGGAAAATTTTGTACCATAAATATCTGTTACCAAAGTATTTTGTTCTAGTTCATTCATGAATTTCACAATACCTTTATATTCACCTTTACATCCAACTGCTATTTCTAAAACATATCCGAAGCTACCATTGTTATCTACATATTTATTTGTTATATATTGTATATCAACATCTTGTACTGCTGCTTTATCAGTAATAGAATTTAAAAACTTTGACCATGATTTTTGATTAAATAACATATCAGATAGTTTCTCTAAGTTATTATCAATAAAAACAATTTTATTATTCGTATCAATAATTGTTTCTTTTTTATCAATTATGTCTTTATCAAACTTTTTAACATAGAAATTGCGGTCCCCACCAACTGTAATTGAGTTAAGATATGTATTATTGTCTATAATGCTTTTTTGTATACTTTTCTTGCTTCTCTCACTTTTTTTATACATATCTTCGGTATAAGGTAAAAGATAAGCATATGCAAGGTAAGCTATAATACCAGCCACACCTAAAATAACTAACCACTTTTCACTCTCTTTTTTTGGTGCAAAATAGGCATCAAGTTCTTCTAATTTATCTTCTATAAATTTCATCTTAATTCAACCTTTAGTAGACCTTTATAATAACTGCTCTCTGGATCTTTTGTTATCAATTCAATATCGATTTGATTAATCTCATCAAAATGTGTATCTGAAATATATTTAATGACTTCAGTGAGTTTTCTATCACTAGAACTCACTAATGAAATCCACATTGTGTCATCTTTTCCATACATCATATCAACATTAACATCATATTTTGTTAGTTCTTCTGCAATATCGTGGAATGTCCCAGATTTAAGACGATAATTCACTTTCTTGTTATAGATTGAAGTAAGTGTCTTGGTTTTAGCACTATAGCGCGTTGCTAATTTAGAATTTTTTTCATCCAAAACAGCTATCTCTTTTTTCTTAGTACCCAATATTTTTTTATATTTAGTTGATTCTTTTTGAAGTTTATTATTTTCAATATTAAGCGCATAAATTTTAGCATCATTAACATATGAGCCTATAAGATAAATAAGGGGATAAGCCAAACCTACTGATATTGCTGCGAATGTTGCTATAAGGAATTGTCCACCTGCACGGTTAACAAACGATGGAGCTCGTGGAAACATTGTTAAGTTAACAAGTGATTCCTCATCTTCCATATAATCAAATGCGGAGAGTAACATTAAATATTGTAATTGATCAGTATACCACTCATCATTATTTATGTTATAGTTAAAATTTAAATCAGCTGATTGTAGCCCTAAATAGTTTTGGCTGTACTCATCTAATCCAACAATTGGTCCTTGCACAGACCCAATGAACATTTGATCAATATTATCAAGCTGAAATGCTCTTTTCGCATAAATAATGATATCATTAATCGTAATAAAAACTTCACCAAAGATTTTCATAAAGTTTTGCTGATAGTCATTATTTGTTGTTTTAAGACCTTCTGATTCTAAAATAGTAAAAAATTCATTTTCATCTATTTTTTCACCTATCATTTCACAATATTTATCATAAATTTGTTCTAAGGAAAACTCTATTGACTTAGAATAAAGAAATTCTCCATTTCTATAGAGTGTTACAAAAGCATCTTGTTTAGTAAAATAAATAAAACAATGTGTACCCGTATCAGACAATATCTCTTTTTTATAAAGAGCCATATATAAAAGTGGTGCAGGAACTACTAGGTCAATATATTTTGTTTGATTTTTAATAGGAAGATAAAGTTCTTCTAATACTTCAGGTTCGGCAACAAAGATATGAAATTCTCGCTCTTCTCCAGCATTTTCAACTTCTGTAGAGGAAATAACATAATCACTTGCTTGATCAAGTCCTAACTCTTCATAAGCTTTAATATCAAGTATATCAGCAATATCTTCCTCAGGAATGCTTCGGCTTAAATGTACTGTAGTATTAATCATATCCTTATTTGAGAGATATGATGTCACATAATTTGAAGTATTATAACTGAGTTTATTTAGGGGTTGGAATGTATCATTTTTAAGTACATAATACTTGTCTGTATATGCATTAACTGTAATGATTGTTTTTACAGATGATTGTGATTTTTCTGATGATTTTTTTGTCAAAAACATACTAAACTTCCTTGTTTGTTAAACAATTATATATGTTATAATATTAAAACTATCTTAGCAAAGTATAAAAGTTTCTAAATATCATAAGTTTTTTTAATTATTCCTATTTAAACAATCGATAAATGCCCTAAACTTCGCTAACAGAGTAATATACTCATAAAATACATTTCTAGTTATAGTTTATATAATATATCCAAATTCTTCTAACCCATCTCTATTTTTACTCCAACCTTTCTTAACAGAAACATGTAAATCTAAAAAGATTTTCTTACCTGAAAATATCTCCATCTGTTGGCGCGCAAATTTACCTACACGTTTAATCCCTTCACCCTTTTGCCCAACTATCATTCCTTTTTGCGTATCTTTTTCCACTACTATTGTGGCATAAACCGTATCAAGTGTATCCGTTTCATCTATCTTTTCAATAGTTACATCACTTTCGTAAGGTATTTCATCGCTTAGGTTTTCAAAAATAGACTCTCGTATAAGTTCTTTATAGATATCACGTATATTATCTGTAGTGAGTATCTCTGTATCAAAAAGAAAAGGTGATTCTGGTAAATGTTTGCTTATTTCATCAAGAAGCTGATTCTTTCCTACTTTTTTATTGACAGAAAATGGAATAATCGCTTCAAACCTATCTTGATATTTTTGATACTCTCCTAATTTTTTAAGAATATCTCCCTGTTTCACATGATCCATCTTCGTAAGTAAAACTATATGCTTCGTACCCTTACGCTCAGACATTTTTAAAAACTTCTCATACTCTGTAAGCTTATCAGTAATGGGTGCAAGAAATACTATCAAATCTGCATCACCAATGGCTTTGAGCACCTCATCCATCATAAATTGATTGAGTAATTTCTCTTTTTCATGAATACCTGGAGTATCCACAAAGATAATCTGAGACTCTTTCCCATACATATCTTCATGCATCACTATGATATTCATACGTTTACGTGTTGCCTGTGCCTTTTTAGAGACCATCGTAAGCTTTTCCCCTACCACATGGTTAAGTAAAGTACTCTTTCCTGCATTAGGTCGTCCTACTACTGCTACAAATCCTGCTTTTGTCATCATTATATCTCCTTACATAGAGGCAAAGCCCCTATATAATTTCTCTCACTAAAGCTTCGTCTTTGACTCAGTTTATCTATATAATCCATTTTAATTTCTACTTTTCAATTTTAATGTTAGCTACAATATATAGCGTGTTGTATCTTCATCTTCAACCACTTGTCCTATTTTTTCAACGACAAGCGACTTATCTATATTAATCGTTTCACCTTTATACTCATCTGCAGTAAAACTAATATCTTCTAGTATCTTTTCCATCACAGTATGTAAGCGTCTAGCCCCTATGTCTTCTGTTTTTTCATTAGCAAGTAGTGAATAGTGTGCAATGGCATGTAAAGCTTTATCATCAAAAGTAAGCTCAACTTCTTCTACTTTTAACAGTGCCTTATATTGCTTTATCAGTGAATTGTTTGGTTCTGTCAATATACGGTAAAGCGTCTCTTCATCTAGTGAGTCAAGCTCCACACGTAAAGGAAACCGCCCTTGTAGTTCTGGCATCAAGTCACTAGGCTTAGAGACATGAAATGCACCCGCTGCGATGAAAAGAATATGATCCGTCTTTACCATACCAAGTTTTGTATGTACCGTTGAGCCTTCTACGATAGGGAGTAAATCACGTTGTACACCTTCTTTACTTGGGTCTTGTCTACCTTGAGAGTTGGCAGAAACTGCTATTTTATCTATCTCATCTAAAAAGACAATACCACCCTTCTCTACTTTTTCAAGTGCCAAGATCTTAAGTGCCTCTTCATCTAAAAGTTCATCACTCGCTTCAGATTCAAGTATTTTCTTCGCATCTTTTACAGACACTTCTTTTTCTGGTCCTTTTTTACCCATGCCCCCAAGTACTTTTACAATACTCTCTTGTACTTGTATCATCTGTGGGGGTAGACCTTCTTCTGGCATCACAGGATTATTAGGTACTTCAATTTTTATTTTAAGATGATCAAGCTCACCTCTTGAAAATTTATCTTGCATACGGGAAAAGCTAGCATCATATTCAGATTTTTTCTGCTCACTTGCACCTGAAGGAAGTGGTGGAAGTAATTTTTCTATAATCTTATTTTCAATATAGTTTTGTATCTTTTCTTTGTTTTTTTCATTTTCAGATGCACGCACAATTTGCATTGAAGTTGTTGCCAAATCACGTATCATAGACTCTACATCACGTCCTACAAACCCTACTTCTGTATATTTACTGGCTTCAACTTTTATGAAAGGCAAATTCATCATCTTTGCTAGTCTTCTGGCTATCTCTGTCTTACCAACCCCTGTACTACCTATCATTAGTATGTTTTTCGGTGTCACATCTTGTTGCATCTCTTCACTTAGCTGCATACGTCTATAACGATTACGCAAGGCTACAGCAATAGTTTTCTTTGCATCATTCTGCCCTATGACATACTTATCTAAATAACTAACTATCTCTTTAGGCGTAAGATTATCCATTTTACTCATTTACAGTTCCAATATTTTTATATTTTGATTGGTATAAATACATAAATCACCAGCCACCATCAGTGACTCTTCTACCAATACTTTGGGCTCTAACTTTGCATGTTTATCTAAAGCCCGTGCTGCTGAAATGGCATAGTTCCCACCAGACCCTATGGCTGCTATTTTACCATCTTGAGGCTCCACGACATCTCCTGTACCAGAGAGTATAAAGATATGTTCTTTATTTAATACTATCATCATCGCTTCAAGCTGACGTAAATGCTTATCTTTTCTCCACATTTTAGAAAAACCAATGACAGACTTAAACAAGTCACCCTTCTTTTCAGATAAAATCGTTTCAAACATATCAAAAAGATTAAATGCAT
>Ga0256827_10002266_pt1 | contig 12410 bp, 15 predicted proteins | sample CV84metaG_FD_185977 | JGI IMG/M metagenome (GOLD analysis project Ga0256827, IMG submission 185977) | Hydrothermal vent microbial communities from East Pacific Rise, Pacific Ocean - CV84 | ecosystem: Environmental > Aquatic > Marine > Hydrothermal vents | place: Pacific Ocean: East Pacific Rise... | reverse complement strand
TGTAGAAGAAATTATAAAATTTAAAAATAAAATTGAAAATAAAATTAAAAACTAATACGAAAATTTGGAAATAAGTGTTTTTTGATTTTAATAGACTTGATAAGTTTAAAATAAAAAGTCCTAATTTGTACCTAAAGGGAACCAGAAAATTCTGGAAACTAAAAAAGGTTGAAAAAATGAAAACAAACAAACCAAGTGTTTTAGAAGAAAAAAAAGTAAAAAAAGATTGGCTCAAAAAGAGTATGAAAAAGATATGCAAGAATTTTTAAACAAATTATAGTTTTACTTGAAAATGCTATAATAATGACGATTAAATTAATGAGAGGTTTATTATGACAAAATCTGATGTACTAAACTATCTTAGTAAACACTTCCAAGAATTCCATAATAAATATAATGTAGAGAAAATTGGTTTATTTGGAAGCTATGCAAGAGATGAAGCAACCAAAGATAGTGATATTGATATATTTGTACAAATGCACCCAAAACTTTTAGATATGATAGCTATCAAACAACTTATAGAAGAAGACCTTCATCATAAAGTAGATATTGTTAGACTAAGAGATAAAATGAACCCATATTTAAAAAAACGAATTTTACGAGATGGTATCTATGCAGTATGATAAAGAGTTAGTTCTTGATACACTAGAACAAATAAGAGATGCTTTAGTTACAGTTGAAAAAAGATGTTCTTATGCAAAACATGCTGATGACTTCTGTGATACAGAAGAGGGTCAAGAAAAACTTGATAGTATCTGTATGAAACTTATTGCTGTTGGGGAGAGTTTAAAAAATATAGACAAACTAACAGATAAAAAACTACTTGCACAATATCCCCATATAAAATGGAAAGAGATTAAAGGGATTAGAGATATTTTATCACACCACTATTTTGATTTAGATGCAGTTGTTATTTTTGACATCTGTAATGATGAAATAGTTCAGTTGCTAATAACAGTTAATCAAATAATTGAAGATATTAATAAAAAGTAAAATTATTTTACCTTAATGAAAATCAAAGGGAATATATTTCACACACCCTTTTTTAGGGATAGATATTTAAAATATAGGCTGTAAAGTCCTATATTAAGTTATTCGTGGTTCCTTGAGGGTCCACCACTTCAATCCCCTATACTAAGCACTTTCACACTTTAAGTTTATATTTTGTAGCAACTTCCGAATGACCGAACATGATCATTATAAATTTTCAAATTCTATCGCAGCAACAACATCATAGATAGCAGTAGTAAGGTGCGAAAGCTCTTTTGCTGTTATAACATACTGTGGCATAATGTAGATAAGGTTTAAAAATGGTCGCACCCAAACGCCATGCGATAAAAACATCGGTGTCAGGAGTGCTAAGTCTGTCGGCTTTTTAAGTGCCACAACACCAATAGCACCGATAACTCTCACCTCCTCTACTATCTCTAAATCTCGACAACGACCAAGCTCCTCTTTGAGCTGCTGCTCTATCATCATCACTCGCTCTTGCCATGGTGATTCTAAGAGCAGTTTAAGTGAAGCATTTGCAACAGCACAGGCAAGAGGATTTGCCATAAAAGTTGGACCATGCATCAAGACATTGCCACCATGCTCCACACCCTGCATCACTTTTTTTGTCGTAAGAGTTGCCGCTAGAGACATATAGCCACCAGTGAGTGCTTTTCCTACGCAGAGAATATCTGGCGAGATACCCGCATGCTCATATGCGAAAAGTTTTCCCGTACGACCAAATCCCGTAGCTATCTCATCTAAGATGAGCAAAATATCATATCTATCACAAAGTCTGCGAACCCCTTTTAAGAACTCTGGCGAGTAAATTCGCATACCTCCAGCACCCTGAACGATAGGCTCTAAGATAACCGCAGCTATCTCACTATAATGGGTTTCAAGTTTTCTCTTAAAATCATCCAAGTAGTGCTCTTCCCAAGGAGCATCAAAAGCGGGCTGGGGTGCTGCTGCAAAGATATTTTTATGCAAAATCCCCTCAAAGGCGCTATGCATTCCCGTCACAGGGTCACAAACACTCATCGCCCCAAAAGTATCACCATGATACCCCTTCTCAAACGCCAAGATTTTTGTTTTTTCTCTATTGCCTTGTGAGTGATGATACTGAAATGCCATCTTTAGTGCCACCTCAACACTCACACTCCCGCTATCACTAAAAAATATATGTTCCAAATTCTCAGCCGTTATCTTAAGGAGTGTTTGCGCGAGTTTTATCGCTGGTTCATGGGTAAGCCCACCAAACATCACATGACTCATCTTAGAGAGCTGCTCCGATGCTGCGGCGTTTAACTCTGGGACATTGTAGCCATGTATCACTGACCACCATGAGCTCATCCCATCTATGACTCGCTTACCACTCTCAAGCTCTAAGTAAACGCCACTCGCTGATTTTACCATCTGCATATCAGCTAGAGGTTGTGAGGGGGCATAGGGGTGTAGTATGTGTGCTTTATCAAATGCTTTCACTTCCATCCTTCTAAAAATTTTCTGTTATTATATCAAGATAGACCATAGATCTCTGCTCTTTTGAGTATCATCTCTGAATGAGGCGACATCGTTACAACCTCTGCCATCTTCTCATTTTGAGCAAAAACAGCAACTGAAGCATCGACAATCTCTTTGGCCTCCTCATACTCTCTTTGTGAAACGCTATAGATACTATTTACAATCGCTATCTGTCGGGGATGAATAATCGTTTTACTAAAGAGTCCCTCTTTGAGATCTCGCAAAAGATCTCTAGCAAACCCCTCATCATCTTTGAAACATGGATAAACGCCACCACTTACACTAAAACCTGCACTTTTAAAGGTAGCTATAAAATTTCCAACAACATTCGCAGTAACACTCATGTCAAAAACACCCTCTCCACACTCTCTTCGCAAAGAGAGTTGTCTCAGCATATCTTCAAGACCAAAACGCACTAACAAAATCTTCTCTTTATGTGGCAGCAGTGCTACTTTGAGTTGCTGTAGTTTCAGAGTATCAAAAAGCTCTTCTCCCTCTATACTTGGCATAAAATAGTATGGTTCATCTCTCATTATAGTGCTATATTTTGTTACATTTTTAAGAGAAAATTTTGCTAACACAAACCCTGTTATAACCTTTATGTTTGTTAGTTTTAAGAGTGTTTGCAACTGTTCTACATCCCTTGCTCTGATAAAAACGAGGGGTGATGCATCACAAACAGATACTAACACATCAGGCAAACAACTCACAGCACCTACAAACGAAGAAGCACAGAGACCATCTTCAAAATCAATCACAACACTTCGTAAATCTGGATACTTTTCACCAGAGAGAATCTCTGCTAAATTTTTATGAGCAGCACTCACAAAAAGTGTTCCACCTAATGCCTCATAGCTTACTTTTCTCATCTCTTATCTACCCGAAACCATCCCGCTATGGAGTGGCGTTTTTTCTTTGCAGGGAGTACTTCATGTGGAAATCTATCACTCATAAAGATAACTAATGTTCCCATCTTTGGAGCTACTCTCTCGATGACTCTCTCATCATCATATATAAGCAATGCACCACCATCTTCTTCACTCCAGCCTTCATTAAGATAGAGTACTGTAGTAACAACCCTGTTTTTACTGCCCACAAAAGCATCTAAATGTTTCTCATAGAAATCACCCTCTTCATAAATGGCAAAGTGTGCCTCGTAGTAACTTAATCCTAAGTAGAGTGTTCTGTTTAAGTAGTTGCGAAGTGAGTCACTCCATGCAAGAAATGCACTCATAGCAGCACCATCTGCATCTAACCATCGTGTTTTATCTCGGCGTTTTGTTCCATCTATGTGAAGATTTTGGCTACTTGATATGCCAGCTCTTTTGTAGAGACTCTCATCTGATGCACTCTCTAAGAGCTTTTCACATAAACCCTTCTCTATAGCATTTTCTAAAATTATATAGCCATCAGCCACAAGGGCATCAACTATTTTCTCATACTCTGTTTCATTCATGACACTATTTTAGCAAAATAGTTTAAACTTTAAGAGACTCTTTACTATTAAGTTACTCTTAATGCTCTTTTCAATAAGATTTACTTAAAGAATGATTAATAAACATAAAAGGGTTGTCAATGTTTTTTTCCAATGACACAGAGCTAAAAGAGGCTCTAGCCGCACAAAAAAAAGAGAATGAAGCACTCCAGAAACAACTCGAGCAGCTTCAAGATGAGAAGCAACAACTCGAAAACAAGTTACGTTTTGCCGATGTAAGTCAAGTGATGAATGAGCTTATTAAGTCACTTACAAAGGGTTTAACAGATGGATGTGATAGAGATTTAAAATTCATCCAAGAGGATTTAGAATCTAATCTTGAATCCCTTGAAGATATTGATGCTAGAAATCAAGAAAATATTACACATACAGATACATGTGCGACAGAGATAGATATACTTACACAAACGATGAATGAACTTTTAGAGCATATCTCTAGTACTTATGAGCAGGTAAGTACCCTCAACTCAAATGTAGATAGCATTGCTGATGTTATCACTCTCATTAAAGATATCTCAGATCAGACAAACCTACTCGCACTCAATGCTGCCATAGAAGCAGCTCGTGCTGGTGAGCATGGTCGTGGATTTGCTGTAGTTGCTGATGAAGTACGTAAACTCGCAGAGAGAACACAAAAAGCAACGAGTGAAGTAGAGATCTCAGTCTCATCCCTCAAGCAAAATACTCAAGAGGTACATGAACACTCTCAAGCGATGGAAAATCTCTCTCACTCCTCTACTTCTCAGATGGACATATTTCAAGAGAAGATGGAAGTTTTAGCACAAAACACAAAAATCATCTCTACTGAGAACAAAGATGTTACCTATGCTGTTTTTATGGTACTTAGCAAACTCGATCATCTTCTCTTTAAAGCCAATGGCTATAAAACTGTCTTTAGTGGAGAGGCTACAGGTCACTTCTCTTCAGATAGTGAGTGTCGTTTAGGTCGTTGGTACTTTGAGGGTACTGGTAAAGAGAAGTTTGGTAAATGTGCAAGCTACTCAAAAATGGCACAACCACATAAAGAGGTTCATGATAGCATTCAAAAAGCTGTTAACTGTGTAGCAAATGGTACATGTACACAAGAGTCCCAAAATGTAATGACTTACTTCAATGCAGCCGAAGAGGCATCTCAAAAAGTAATCAACTATTTAGATGCAATGCTACAAGAAGAGAGAGCACTACGAAAAAACTAATTATAGAGATAAAAATATGAAAAAACAGTGGATTGAGCAGCTAGCAGATAGCTCACATATTGGTATACTTGTAGTCGATAAAGAGCGTAATAATCTCTTTGTTAACAGACACCTTTGTGATATGTTTGGGTATGAAGAGCAGTTCTTACTTAAACATACTGCAGAGATACTACATGTCAACCACACCACTTTTTCAAACTTCTCAAAACTAGCGTTTGAAGCAGTACTTCAAGGAACACCTCTTGGAGTAGACTACCAATTTAAACGTGCTGATGGTTCTCTTATCTGGGTACATATATCTGGTGACCCTATAAAAAATGAGAATGAAGTTCTCTGGACCATAGTCGATATCTCTGCAAGAATGGAGATGCAAGAGCAAGAGCGCATCTTAAAAGAGCGTTTAGAACTCGCTCTTCTTGGAAATAGTGATGCGCTATGGGATTTTGACCTTACGAACAATACCATCTACTACTCCCCTCGCTGGAAAGAGATGTTAGGATACAAAGATGATGAGCTGCCAAATGACCCAACTATCTGGAATGCAAAAGTACACAAAGAGGATGAAAAAAGAGTTTTAGCTAGTGTACAAGAGCATCTCGATGGAAAAAGTAGTTATGTAGATATAGAGCATAGACTCCACCACAAAGATGGAAGCTGGATCTGGGTTCGTACCCGTGCAAAAGCGATCTTTAATGATGATGCAAAAGCTATCCGACTTATCGGAACAAACACCGATATAACAGAGCAAAAAAATATTCAGCTCATAGCAAACCACCAATCGAAAATTTTAGAACAGCTCCAAGAGAGTGTAAATACTATAGATCTTAAGGGTAAAATTGTTAGCTGGAACAAAGCATCTCAAAAGATATTTGGATATACAAAAGAGGAGGCTATCGGAGAGCATATCTCAATCTTACGCTTAGATGATAGAGCATCTATCTTACCAAATATTTTTGAGATACTTCAAAAAACAGATGAGTATACAGTAGAGACACAACTCCGACATAAATCAAACAGAACTATCGAAGTATCACTGACACTCTCTTTTCTCCGTGATGAGGATGGAAACCCTACACATATTATTGGAAACGCAAGAGATATCACAAAACGTAAAAAGATAGAAAAAGAGTTAGAAGAGAGTAACTACAATCTCAACCAATATATAGAAGCTCTCGATAAGATAGACATCGGTCTCTTCGTAGTCGATGAGGATTATACAGTTCGTTATATGAACAAAACAATGATTAAATGGTTCGGTGATCAAAAAGGAAAAACATGCTATGCCTCTGTAGCAAACCTTGCTGAGCCTTGTCCATACTGTAAACTTGGTGCAGTACTTCATGACAAAGCAAAAGTGACTTACGATCCAACAACACCAGATGGTCAATCCTTTGACATAGTAGCAACCTCTATTCGAAATGCAGATGGTACTATGTCTAAAATGGAAGTCATTCGTAATGTAACCGAGCAAAAAAAGGTACAACAGCAGCTCTATCATCAAGCACACTACGATGCCCTTACTGAACTTCCAAACAGAGTACTTCTCACCGATAGACTCAATCAAGCAATAAAAAAAGCAAAACTCTCAAAAACAAAACTTGCCTTACTTTTTATAGACCTTGATCACTTTAAAGAGATTAACGACTCACTTGGACACTCTTTTGGTGATGAGATCTTAAAAATCGTCGCAACAAAACTCAAAAATCTTCTCAAAGAGAGTGATACTATAGCCCGTTTAGGGGGCGATGAATTTGTGATGATTCTTGAAGATATAGAGCAGATTCAAGAGGCCTCTCTTCTTGCTAACAAAACATTAACGACACTAAGCGAAGCGATGGAGATTGATGATAGAACACTCTATATCTCTTCGAGTATTGGGATTAGTATCTACCCTGATGATGGTAACTCAGTACAAAACCTTCTCAAATTTGCAGACTCTGCTATGTATAAGGCTAAAGAAGAGGGAAGAAACAACTACCAATTTTACAACAGTTCCATGACTGAACTTGCATTTGAGAGAGTACTTATGGAGACTAGTCTTCGAGCTGCACTTAAAAATGATGAATTTGTAGTCTACTACCAACCACAAGTCAATGGAGAGAGTGATACTCTCATAGGGATGGAAGCACTTGTTCGATGGAAACACCCAACAATGGGTATAATCTCTCCAGCTAAGTTCATCCCACTTGCTGAATCTACAGGACTGATTGTAGAGCTCGATAGGTTTGTTATGAGAAGTGCTATAGGGCAGCTAGCAGCATGGAATAAACAGGGACTAAAACCTGGTATCTTAGCGCTCAATCTCGCTATAAAACAGATAGAGAGAGAGGATTTTGTTCCATTTTTTATGCAACTTATGGAGGAGACTTCATGCATGGCAGGCTGCATTGAGCTTGAGGTTACTGAGGGACAGATTATGAAAAATCCTGAAGAGGCGATCAATGTACTACAGCAACTCAGTGACTTAGGTATAGAGTTAGCAATAGATGATTTTGGAACAGGGTACTCCTCTCTCTCCTACCTTAAACGCCTCCCTATAAATAAACTAAAAATTGATCAAGAGTTTATCCGTAACCTCCCAGGAGATAAAGAGGATGCTGCTATAGCAAAAGCAGTTATAGCATTAGCAGAGAGTCTAAATCTAAAAATAATCGCTGAGGGTGTAGAGACAATAGAGCAGAAAGATTTTATTGTTGAGAGTGGATGTAGAAATATCCAAGGATATTTTTACTCGAAACCTCTCCCAGCACAAGAGCTTGAGTTACTACTCAAAAAATCGACACCTTTTGCATAGTTCTTTTCGAACTCTCATAATTTTTGTTAAAATCTAAAATAAAAGTAATGGTTTAACGAAAAATTCAGCTATGATATTTCAAGTTAGAACATTTAGCATTAAAAGACTTATGAATAAAACTGGTGTAATCAGCAAAAGGGATTTTGAAGTTGTGATTGAAAAATCGAAGGGATTGTTTAGCCCCACTTAAAAAGTGGGTGTGCCCTAAGGTGATAATACTTCTAGTAGGAGAGATTTTACTAGCTGAACATATAGATGAAATCGACACAAACTTCCGAATGGATATTGGAGCAAAGCTTTCTAACAATGTGGTTAATTCGCCTGTTGGGTTTGCCGATAACAACGAAACTGTCACAGAAGAGGCAAATGATGCTGGAGTAAATTCTATGTGATATTAATGATTTTAGGATGAATTACTTTCTCTTAATTATTATTTAATATTTTTTCTGTTAGATAAGTATCACTATTTATACTATAGTGTAAATATAGCTTGTAATTAAGCCTACAATATAAATTAAATTCCTTATTTATGCTATAATGTAAATAATAATTCAAAGTAATTAGGCAAAAGCATGAACTTAAAAGAAGAAATTGGTCAAATAATCAAAAATAGAAGAAAAGAATTAAAGATGGAACAGGTTGATTTACAAGATTATGCCCAAGTTGGCTCTACTACACTTTCTAAACTAGAAATGGGTAAGTTAAATATTACTATTGATAATTTAGAGAAAATTACTGAAGTTTTAGGGCTTGAGTTAATCATAAAAGTTAAAGAAAAGATATAAGTAAATGAAGTCAGCTAAAATACTACGAAATAGACAAGAAGTTGGTATTCTCACAAAACTTGATGATGAAACTTATACATTTGTTTATTCCAAAACATATTTAGAAGATCCACAAGCTAGAAATATTTCAGTTAATTTTCCTCTACAATCTGAAGAGTTTGAGTCCGAGTATCTATTTGCTTTTTTCTTTAACATGCTATCTGAAGGTAATGTAAAAAAGGCACAATGTAGAAATATGCAGATTGATGATGATGATAGTTTTACAAGACTACTAAAAACTGCTAAAGATGATGTTATTGGTTCAATTACCGTTGAGGAGATACTATGAAATGCTATAGCTGTCTAAAGACTATTAGTTCTGGTTCTTACTGCAAACCATGCTTAAAAACACTCTTTGATGGTAGAAGTATAAAACCTTTAGAATTTGATAAAACAGAATTTTATGAGATTAAAAAGCAGATGACAAATAGAATATCACTCTCTGGTGTTCAAGATAAAATCTCTCTTACCTATGGTAATCATAATGATTTAATTCCCACTGAGACAGATGGAAGATTTATATTAAAACCAATTCCACGACTACATGAGAGTGCTATACATTTAGAAGACATAGCTGCAAACGAACACCTTAGTATGCAAATCTCATCCCAAATATTCAAGATTCCCACAGCACTAAATGGGCTTATCGAGTTTAACGATGGAGAACTAGCTTATATTACTAAGCGATTCGACTATTCTATAAGTTCATCACAACAAGAAATAATCAAACTTGACCAAGAAGACTTTGCATCAGTTTTATCTTTCACAAAAGAGTCTGCTGGAAATGATTACAAATATGAATCTAGCTATGAAGAGTGTGCTTATGGCATTAAAAAATTTGTTGCTGCTCATATACCAGCACTAGAAGATTTTTATAAACGAATTGTATTGAACTATCTTATAGGAAATGGCGATGCTCACTTAAAGAACTTTTCCCTTGTTAGAGAAGCTAAGAGGTCTGATTACTCTCTATCTCCAAACTATGATATTTTATTTACTCGCTTTCATCTTCCCGAGGAGGATGGTATAGCTGGTCTAGATCTATTTAAAGAGTATGAAACAGAAGCTTTTGGAGCGATGGGTTTTTACACTTTACAAGACTTTGAAGAGTTTGCAAAGATGATAGGAATTACTGATAGGAGACTTATTAAAATATTTAACGAAATTCTAAGCTACACAGATAAGGTATATAAATTAATAGAGAAATCATTTTTGAGTAATGAAGCAAAGATAGCATACAAAGAAAATTATGACATCAGATTAAAAAATTGCCTATGCTATAGTATTGAAAGTTATTCTTTTAGAGGGATTACACAAGACATTATTGATAAGTATCAAAATCTCAAACTTACCTGCTCAGTTTAGCAGTTCGTTTGACAACTCTCTCTTAGTTGTAAATTAACTTTTTATTTTTAATATATATGCTATAATTCCACTTCCTATATATGGGGGCGACATGGCTTCGACAGGAGCAATGTAGGCTATGGTAGCATGTCGGATTGAGCATCTCCGTTATACGGCTCACTTAATTGTTAAACGCAAACAATACAAATTACCGTCCAGCACTAGCAGTAGCCTAGTGTCCTAACCCCTCGCAAGAGGACGGACTGCTTCACTTGTGGATTCTAAATAAGCAAGATTTTGAAGTATAACCCTTTATTTAGATATATCATAAGTGTGTCTCCACTTATGAAGAAAGCGAGAGGCTGGTCTTGTGTAGCTTTGCAAGTTGTGCGAAGCAAGATAAGATTTAAACAACTTTTCTAAACATGTAGAAGCCATAGCAAACATGTTTCTGGACTCCAGTTCGATTCTGGACGCTTCCACCAAAAAATCACTCAAACATCAATGTAAAAAATCATAAAATTAAAGTAGTATAAAGATTGTTTTTAAAAATGAGGACTCTTCTCCAGATACCTGCGGCACATAGCTGTTAAAGGTGTGCTGCTGTATTCCTACCCTGACACATTATCTTTAACGACCATTGCACAGGTCTAAAGAAGAGAATTGAAAGTATAGCGAAAAAAATATACTCTGTAAAGCCTTAGAGAGAAATTGTCCCAATCGCTGCTTTTAGTGCCTCAAGATATTTGTTATATTCAAAAGCAGCATCCTCCGCAGCACCGGCATGTTCCATCTCTTTTGCCATATCTGAGAGCTCTAAAAAACGAAGATTTCCAGCACTCCCTTTTATCGAGTGTGCAAATGATTGAATATCTTTATAATTATTACTATTTACTGCATTTTCAAGATTTTCTAGGATTGGTGCGGACTCTTCTAAAAAACTTCCAACTAACATAGGTATATGTTTTGCTTTAAGACCGATGGCTTTTGCCATCTCTTCATGATTGAGTACTGAGTAGTCTGGATTTGTAAGAGGCATTTTAAAATTTCCTTGTTATATTTCCAATATAATAACGAAATAATCTTTAAAGGAAAAATAATTGCTCTATATTGTCGTAGCTCTAAAAAGTGAGGCGCAAGCCTATGTCGATAGATACAAACTCACAAAATCTACTTTAAAAGATTTCAAACTCTTCTCAAACGCCACTATGCGACTCATCATAAGTGGTATAGGTGTCAAAGCTTCCCGTATGGCGACACAAACACTTATAAATAGTTACGATATCACAGATGATGATATCTATATCAATGTCGGTATTTGTGGTGCATCCCAAAGATTTTCTATTGGTACACTCATAGAGGTAGGAGCTATCTCCTATGAGGGTATCAACTACTCTTGGAGTGAGACAAACGCCACACTTACAACGGTTGATGAAGCTATGAGTGATGAGAAGTATCCGTTTGTCGATATGGAAGCATATGGTTTTTATGATGCTGTTATACACTCACCCGCCATAAAACTCTTTGGCGTTTACAAAGTCGTAAGTGATCACTGCAACCCCCAATCAGTCACAAAAGAGAGTACAAAGATGCTGATTTTTAATCAGATTGATGCTATAAACTCTCTCATAAAACAAAAGGCTCTTTAGATGAAACACCTCCTCCTGCTACTCTTCACACTCACAACTACTTTCGCAGCATCAAATATCTCTGATGCACAACTCAAAAAGATGATAGGGCATCTACTTATCGTTGGATTTGCACAAGAGAAGATCGATACTCAATCACAAATCGTAAAAGATATAAAAGAGTATGAACTCGGAGGGGTTATCCTCTTTGATAGATGCTACAGTGAGCGAAACAGAACAAAAAACATTCGCTCAAAGGAGCAACTCAAAGCGCTCACTACAGCACTCCAACAGATCTCAAAGAGAGAACTTTTTATAGCTGTAGATCAAGAGGGTGGCAGAGTCGCTAGACTCAAACCAAAGTATGGATTTGAGCAGATTCCCTCTGCCAAAAATGTAGCAAAACTCGGCGAGCAAAAGGCAAAAGAGATCTATGCCAAACAGAGTCAAATGCTACATAATATGGGTATAAACCTCAACTTCGCACCCGTGGTAGATCTCGCTAAAAATCCACAAAACAGAGTCATAGTAGGACTAGAGAGAGCCTTCTCTAGTGAGCCTCAAGAGGTAGTAAAATTTGCAAAAATCGTGATAGAGGCACAGAGGACAGAGCAT
>Ga0256827_10002265_pt1 | contig 12412 bp, 12 predicted proteins | sample CV84metaG_FD_185977 | JGI IMG/M metagenome (GOLD analysis project Ga0256827, IMG submission 185977) | Hydrothermal vent microbial communities from East Pacific Rise, Pacific Ocean - CV84 | ecosystem: Environmental > Aquatic > Marine > Hydrothermal vents | place: Pacific Ocean: East Pacific Rise... | reverse complement strand
TGTCTCATCTACTACAATATCTACACCCAATAGCATCTCAAGGGTCTTAATATTTCTTCCCTCTTTCCCGATGATACGCCCTTTATGCTCATCACTCGGAAGGTTAATGAGATTGATCAATCTCTCCCCTGCAAAATCACCAGCATAACGTGTGGTTGCCTGTGCCAAAATATAGTTGGCTTTTTTCTCGCCTTCTTCCTTTGCCAGTTGTTCATATTTACGCACAATAGTAGCTACATCGGAACGACTCTGCTCCTCTACTTTTTCTAAGATATATACTTTTGCCTCTTCTTGGGTCAGGGATGCTACATTTTGCATTTTTTCAACAGCACTATGGATCGCTTCTTGTTTTTGTAGCTCAATTTTTTCTAAACTACTCTCCTTCTCAACCATAGCATGTTGTAAAAGTGCCAGCTTTTCCTCTTCTTTTGCCAACTCTTTTGTCTGCAATATCAAAGAACGGTTACGCTCTTCAACCTGAGCCGAACGCTTTTGGAATGCTGCCTCCTGTTCTAACTCTTTAGTCTTTATCTTAACATTGGCTTCTTGCAGTAAAAGTTCAGACTCATTCTCTATCGCTTTTGCTTTTGCTTTTGCTTCCAACTCCAAATGTGAAAATTTCTTTTGTGTACTGTTTTTCAACCATACATAGCAAACAGTTGCCCCTATAGTTGCTCCGGCTATACCGGACATACCTATAATCTCTATCATTACTTATCCTTCATATAAAAGAAAAAGTGTAAAAATATATTTTATTCTATTTTGTTATGGCACAATGATTCTATCTGCTTTCACATCATAATGATCGGTTACAATTTCCCCACTGTAACATAACTGGCGTGCCACAAATACTACTTTATTTATATTTTTAATCTCTTTTTCAAAAAATCTATCATACATCCCCTTCCCAAATCCTACACGTCTATGTGTAACATCAAGTCCCACTATGGGTACGATAGCTATATCTAATTTTTTAGTTCTATACTGTTTTGAATCTTTAGGTTCTTTTATCCCAAAACGTTTTTTTTCCAGTGGTAATCTATATTTTACCACCCTAAAACTTTTACCTTCCATAAATGGCACATAGAGTTTCCTCTTTCCCTTCCGAAGACGCTTGATTAAAGGGTAGAGATCAACTTCTGTTTTTAGTGGTAAATAGAGCATGATCTTCTCTGCTTTTGTCTCACTGATAAGTTGATATAATTGCGCTATTACACATTTGTCTTTTTTATATTTTCCTTGAGTACTTGCTTTTTTTAGCCGTTGCAAACAATGTTCTCTAAAACCGATTTTCTTACGCTCTCTTGACATAACTTCCATTCTTTTTAGTGCTCTTTTGGTATAATCTGTCTAATTATATCGAAGGAATCATGTGAAAAAAAGAAATGCTCTACTTTTAGCTACTGTTTTCGTATTTATTATAGGATGCGAAGATAAAAAATCTCAAGAATCAAAGATGCCTGTAGAAAATACCACCGAGATCTTTTCGCACAAAAATAAAATCAATACTAAAGAAAAAACAAACCATAAAAAAAGAGATGAATCACCTAGTACACTTACTACTTCAGAAACATTTATTTTAAAAGATTTTAAAGGCGAAGCACATACGCTTACGATCAATCATAAAAATATCTCCATAAAAGATATCACTTCTCCTGTTCTTCTCATCAACCTTTTTACTACATCATCCCTTCCATGCAAGGGGATGATACCCTATTTATCAGATCTTCAAAAAAAATATAAACATGATCTTTTTACGCTAGGAATTTTTATCAATGAGCCACAAAATGAAAAGAATATCAAAACATTCATACAAGAACATAACATTGACTATTTCATTGCAACAGGTAAAGATAATAGTACTTTTGTAAAAACCATACGCAAAGGGTTACAACTCCAAGAAAACTTCTCCCTCCCTCTAACCATACTGTATAAAGAGGGAAACTACTATATATACTATGAGGGTGCTACCCCTATAGAGATGATAGAGCACGATATACAAGAGATTATTAAATAAGGAATTAAAAAACTATGTTCAATCTATTTAAAAAAGTTTTAGGCAAGACCAATGAAGCTATTAAAGAAGTAGCTCCAACTAAAAAAGAGACCCTACCAAAAGATGAGTTCGAAGATATTTTACTTGAAGCTGATGTCAATTATACACTGGTAGAACGACTTTTAGAATCCCTTCCTGAAACTATCAATCGTATCCAAGCATTTAACTCTCTCATTTCTGTTTTTCAATATAAAGCAGACTGGAAAGAGAGTGATGCCAAACCATTTGTTGAGATGATCATTGGAGTCAATGGTGCAGGAAAAACCACAACGATCTCTAAATTAGCTTATCATTATCAACAAGCAAATAAAAAGGTTATTCTTGGTGCAGGTGATACTTTCCGTGCAGCAGCGATAGAGCAGCTAACACAATGGGCAGGTAAATTAAATATCCCAATCATTGCTACACAACAAGGACATGATCCCTCTGCTGTTGTTTATGATACCATAGAGTCAGCCAAAGCAAAAGGATATGATCATGTCATTATTGATACTGCCGGACGTCTACATACACAAACCAATCTAAGTGAAGAGCTTAAAAAAATGATCCGTGTAGCCAATAAAGCACAAGAGGGAGCACCACACCGTAAAATGCTTATTCTTGACGGTACACAAGGCTCATCTTCTATCAACCAAGCAAAAGCCTTCAATGAAATGATCGGAATTGATGGTATAATTATCACAAAGCTTGATGGCACCGCTAAGGGTGGCTCTGTACTAAGCATTGCAGATGAACTCCAAATGCCTATTTTTTACATAGGTACAGGAGAACAGCCTAAAGACTTGATACGCTTTAAAGCCAATGCATATGTCAATACGATCTTAGATGAGATATTTATTTAAAGGAAAAGGGTAAATGAGAGCATTTATAAATTTATTTTTCACTATAGTCCTACCTGTTAGCCTCCTATCTATTATCATAACTACTCTCTATTTTTTAATAGATTATAATTTAACAAAGTCTATACGATTAGGTACTTTAAATGGTGTTTTTGGGGGGATAGGATTAGCATTTTTCATTACATTGAGTTTACTTATCTTTAGAAAAATACATAGTTCTGCATCTTCTACACATAAACAGAGTAAAGAATCTTCTCCTGCAGTAAAAAAGAATGTCACACCTCAAAGTGAACCTCTCAATAAAACATTAATGTTACTCATGGATAAAGAAATTGCATTTGAAGTCTCATTACATACAATTAGTGATCAAAAAATAGGAGAGATCATCAATCATGATAAACAGAAAGGAAGTATCTCTATTCGTACTAAAGAAGGAACTATTGACATCACTATCACTGCATTAACAAAACATACTTCAGAAGTTATGATAAAAACCGATCATCACATTGAGAATATTCAAAATATCATTAATTATCTGAAAGCAAAAGAACATTCTTTTATGGATTATTAGAGCATAAACCTCTCTTTATAGAGTATCTCCAAATCTATTTTCTCTTTATAATCAATCAGGTCACCTATTACAATAGTGATCTCTCTTTCTTTACTGTTATCTGCAAGTGCATCCTTTAAAATTTCCGCAGCATTATTTTTAATATATACAGGCAATATGGGAAGCTTATTTTTTAATGCAATAATACGAGAGCCCTCTTTAAAAGGTGTCAATAAAGCCTCTGTTTTATTTCGGGTTCCCTCAGGAAAAATAAAAATAGAACTTCCCTCTTTAACACCCTCTTTAACATCTGCAAAAAATCCACTCATTTGACTTTTTTCTCTATCGAGCAAAACAGACCCAGCATTACGAACAAAAAGTCCAAAAAAGAGTGAGTTATAAAGTTCTTTTTTTGAGATCCATAAACCAAATATGTCTGTCTCTTTCAAAGCAACTTCTATAATAGGTGGATCAATAATTGTTCTGTGATTGCTTACCAGTAAGTACTGCCCTTTCAGGGGTAACTTTTCACTATTTTCAACGTTGATAACGATATTAAGTATTTTAAGTTGGGCAAGTGAATATTCTAATCTAAGTTTTTTCTTTTGTACTGGATCTTGTATATAGCGTAATCGAAAACCAAAACTATTGGTCAGATAAAGACCATATATAAACTGTTTAATATTATTCCATGTCACTTAAGACCTCCAAAGCAAGTCTGAAATTATAACAAAAAGAGTTAAAAGCTAAAAAAATAGAAAAAATATGACAATTTGACATATTTTTGTTATAAAATTCAAAAAGTGTTTATACTACGATTATAAAAACAAAAAAGAAGAGAGTATGGCAAAGAAAAAAACCCTATTTGAGTGTCAAGCGTGTGGATTCCAATCTCCACGATGGATGGGAAAGTGTACCTCCTGTCATGAGTGGGAATCGATGATTGAGCTTACTACAGAACAGATCAAATTTTTAAAAGAGACTTCTGGCAGCACTACAGCACATGCCTTACGAAAAGCGATGCCCATCACTCAAGTCAATGAAGATAACATTACCCGTTTCCCTTCAGGGAGCAAAGAGCTTGACCTTGTACTTGGTGGTGGTGTAGTACCAGGCTCACTTACACTTATTGGCGGGAGTCCAGGTATCGGTAAATCTACACTGCTTCTAAAGATAGCAGGCAATTTAGCCAAAACAGAAAAGAGAGTACTCTATGTTTCAGGAGAAGAGTCAGCAGGACAGATTAAGCTACGTGCCAACAGGCTTGATGCCAATCATGACAATCTCTACCTCCTCTCTGAGATAAACCTCTCTTGTGTCTTGAGTGAAATAGGAAATGAGACGTATGAATTTATTGTGATAGACTCCATCCAAACCCTCTACTCCGATGAAACACCCTCTGCCCCAGGGTCAGTCACACAGGTACGCACTATCACCTTTGAACTCATGCGTATTGCCAAAAGCCTGCATATCCCCATCTTCATTATTGGGCATATCACCAAAGATGGTTCTATCGCAGGGCCTAGAGTACTTGAGCATATGGTAGATACCGTACTCTACTTTGAGGGGGATACAAACTCAGAGCTAAGATTGCTTAGAGGATTTAAAAATCGTTTTGGGTCTACCAATGAGGTAGGTATCTTTGAGATGAACAAAGAAGGATTAAATGATGCCAAGAGTATGGCAGGAAGATTTTTCAACAAAGAGAAACTCCAGTCAGGCTCTGCTCTTACTGTCATCATGGAAGGAAGCAGACCTATTATCATAGAGGTGCAGGCTTTGGTCTCTGAGGCGTATGGGCATGCCAAAAGAAGCTCTACAGGTTTTGACAACAATCGTCTGGGTATGCTTTTGGCTCTTTTGGAGAAGAAACTTGACCTTCCATTAGGTACGTATGATGTCTTTATCAATATCAGTGGCGGGATCAAGATCAATGAACCCTCTGCCGATCTTGCTATCATCGCAGCGATCCTAAGCAGCTATAGAGATAGAGAACTCAGCAGTGAAACACTCTTCTTGGGTGAAGTCAGTCTCACTGGTGAAATTAGAGAAATCTCAGGACTTACACAGCGTCTTAAAGAGATAGAGACGCAAGGATTTACAAAAGCTGTCATACCTAATAAACCGATAGAACAAACCAATATCAAATGTTTCATTGCAGATGAAGTCTCTAAGGTTGTAGAGTGGATGTAAAATATTTTTTTTAATATACATCTAAATATATTTGTATGGATTCTCTTAATATCTTTAACTCTTTTTTATATTTTTTGACATAATTATCTACAAGTTCAGGCTTATTATAAAGGAGGTACTGATGTATCTCATTAATCAATTCAAACATATCTTTTGCTCCAATTGTGCCAGTAAGTCCTTTCATATCTAAACATAACATCTTGACTTGCTCATACCGTTTTTCAAGTATCAAACTTTCAAAAACAGTATCACTCTTTGCATATGCATCCATAAATTCACGAAGTACTTCTTTATAAAATATATTATTATTTTGCATATAAGAAAGTCCTTCTTGAACACTTAATCCCAATAAATTGATTGGCTCTATTGGCATATTGATCTCTATACTCTTCTGATGACTCTTCTCTCCTAAAAAAACATTCAATGCAGTATAAAGTTTTTCTACAATGATAGGTTTTGATAAGTATCCATTCATCCCCACCTTAAACATTTTTTCTATCTCATGATCTGCAACCAATGCCGTAAGAGAAACGATCGGGATATGATCAAAAATTTCTTCTTGACGTATTTTTTCTGTCGTACTAAAACCATCAAGTACTGGCATATTGATATCCATAAGAATAAAGTCTATTTGATTGGGATTTTTATAAAGAAAATTCAAAGCTTCCTCTCCATTGATAGCTAGATATATTTCCATATTTGATTTTGCTAAAATATTTTGAATTACTTTTTGATTTATGATATTATCTTCTACCAATAATAAGCTTTTCCCAGAAAAATAGCTAAATTGTTCCAATATCAAATCAACTTTCTTTTGAAAAGGATCTCTATGTATAGGTAACTGTACCTGTTTTCTTTTATCACGATTTTTTAAGGTTTTTTTCTGATTATCCTGTAACCTTTCTAAGGTCTCAAAAATATATTCTGGAGAAAAAGGTTTATCCATAACACTATCCACAATATCAGGAAGTGAGGTATCATATGTTTTATAAAGGCTCTCCAATGCAATAATCTTTAATCCACTATTCTGTTTTACCTGTTGAAATATTGAGATAATCTTACGATTAAAAAGTTCTCTATCTAAAATAACAATATTATAATTTTTAAAATTTGGTATATGTTGCATAAAATATTCTGCTTGTTCTACTTTAGTCTCTATTTTAAAATATGCAAATCGTTTTTCAAGTGCTAATGCCGCATCAATATCATTTTCCACAATTAAAATACTGCTATCCATAATATGTTTATTGGATAATCTATATTTTCTTCTCTCTTTACTTAATTCTTCTATAGGCAGTATAATCTGGAGATTATCTCTATTTTCAAAATTATAGATAGAAACCTCACCTTCCATAAGATCAATCAGTTCTTTAGCAACAAAAAGTCCTAATCCACTATATCGTCTTGTCTCTTCGTCATAATATGTATCAAAAAACTTCTCTTTATTGTTAATTTGAAGATCTCCTTCAATATTAATTTTTAATTTTAACCCCTCAGTTAAACTAGACATTGTATTGACTACAAAACGTACTTTACTATTGACTGTATACTGGACATAATATTCAAGAAGATTAACCAATATTTGTCCCAAATGTGAGGAGTCGGCAAGCATACGATAAGGAACACTTTTATCAATATCAAAAATAAGTTCTACCTGATATTGTTTAGCACTTTCACTTAAGAGACCTATGATTTCATTTAATACATTATTAAAATTAAAAACTTCATTATGAACCACTACTTTTTTTGATTTAAGCTGGAGAAACTTAATAAGATCCCCTGTTACATCAAGCAACTCAGTTTCATTATGCATCACTTTTTTAATCTCATCATGCAGATGCGTCTCTTTTGCTTTTTCTACCAATTTACTAGTTTGGTCCATTGTCTCTTTTGCGATTGTATGAATATTTTCTCCCATACTTGAAAGAACACTATGTTGTTTCTCTTCCAATGCTTTATGCTTTTTTTTCATCCGTAACTGAGAGGCTTTAAGTCGCTTAATTTGATCAGAAGAGAGAAACATATACAATATACCTATAATCGCCAAACCAAAAAGTGCTATCCAAAGTGTATTATCTTCTTTTTCTAGCACTACTTTTTTATCAACATAGACTTTCTTTTCTACAATTTTTACTTTTTCAGAGTTTGGTAACAATATAGGTGTTTGCGTATTAAAAATAAAAGCTTTAGGAAATTTATCTTTAATTTTTAAATAATTTATAAGAAATAAATTATCTTCATTAAATGATCCGATTTTTACTAAAAATATTTTATCAAAAGATTCTATACTGATATCAAAAGAGGTATTTTTATCCATATTTAATAGTTTAGTACATATCTTTTTTTTATTTTTTGCTTCTAATACACTCTCTTCTGTAGAGACGATAATAAAACTTTTTGCATATCCTGAAAATGTAAATAAAAGAAAACTTCCCAATACTGCATATACTATTTTTTTCATTTTAGACCTCCAACCCTTCTATCTCTTTTTCTATCTTATCTTGTTTTTGATCCATATCTTTCTGAATACCCTGAATATTAACTATTTTTTTTCTATTATAGAAAGAGAGTATCAATCCTATAATTGAAAGTAAAAGGATGGTTATCCATTCATATCTGATTCCAACCTTTTCTAAAAAAGATTTTTTTTGTCTCCTATGAATATTTGAAATTATTTTTTTTTCTATACGATTATTAATATAGAAAAGATCTGTATAAAACTTTGAGCCATATACCAATAACTTCTCTTTTAGTTTTTTTGATCTAATAGGATTAGCTACAATAAGATAATATTCTGATATTTTTTCTATTTCAAGTTTAAAATTATATTCTTTCTGAAGCTTTTTCATCTTTTCATTTTCTAAAAAAATAATTTTGGTTTTTAGTAATTTTATTTGTGCTTTCTGAAGATCTTTTTCGCTATCAATAATCAATTTTTGATCTATTTCTCCAGCAGCTAAAAACACAGTAAGGCATCCTATCATAATCCATTTCAACATAGATCAATCCTTATTTAGTGATATAACATATCTTTAATATTTATATATTTTTGAAAATAAAATTATAACGAAGGATAGAGATAAGAAAATAACTCTATACAGTATAGGCAGTCTGGCAAACTTTGAACAAAGTCCCATAACTTTCTGTCCTTACCTCACGATAAGTTTAGTTTTTTCTATAAAACATATAGAATATTCTAACACATAATAGATTAATCTGATTGATCATTTTAAAATACGCTACCCCATCCTTATATCCTTTATGTTAAAATTCATTATGAAAATAGGAACTGATATTATCCAAATAAGCCGAATTGAGACACTTGCTATTAAATATGGCAATACATTTAAAGAGAAATTTCTCTCTTCCAAAGAGATATCTATGGCAAGAACAGATCATACTCTTGCAGGGTTTTGGGCAGCAAAAGAAGCTATCTCCAAAGCACTAGGTTGCGGTATTGGCGCAGAACTCTCCTTCCATGATATTATCATTACAAAAGATCCTAAAGGTGCCCCCTCTTTTCAACTGAGCACAAAAGCACAAAAAAGACATCAGATCAAGACCTCTTCTCTCTCCATTAGCCATGATGGAGGATTTGCTATTGCTGTTGTCGTTATTGCATAGTTTTTTCTTCTTTTATTTGAAATTAACTAAAAAAGTTGTAATTCTTCATAGATTATATTACAATACAGCAATGAATTTTGAATCAAAGGATATTTTATGAAATTATGGTTAGGAATGGGTATTGCCTTAATTCTTTTTACAGGGTGTAATAGCAACACAAAGCATATAACACTTCAAAAAAGATATGCACAACAACAATTGATCATTCAACAACAGCAAGCACAAATTAATGCACTAAAAGAAAAACTCAATACAAAAGTACATAGATATGTAAAAAGACGATCTACGACTATCCCAGTAATAAAAAAGAATATCAAACTCAAAAAAGTGGAAGACAACAACTTCTCATCAGGCTATATGTATCCACAAACCAGATCAAAACCAAAAAAACCTAAACCTACAGTAAAACTTGCTCAAACCTCAGCATCTCCAGTAGCTTCAGCAACACCAACCACTTCATCCGTTATGGGAAAAGCAGAGTGTGTTGCTATGATCGGTCAGGAGAAGTTTGACAAATATACACAAATGTTTGGAAGTGAATCTGCTTCTATCAAACGATGTAAAATGTTAAAAGCGATGAGAAACTAACTTTACTTTCTGACATGGATCATCTTAAACCTATCACCCATCATCGTGGGTGCTATGAGTGTTTTGATCCTGTCTGCTTCCCTTACATACTTCTCTTGTGAAGTCTGCTTGGCAAACTGTTCTAAAATATCTATCAACCCAAAACGTACCAATGCACGTGCCTGTGTCTCGTATGCTTCCTCTTCAAACCCTGCTGCTTTAAATGCCTCACTCACATGTCCAAAATTCACATCATAGGTAATGTCATCTTTTTTATAAGACGCTTCTAAAACCAATGCTTCATCAAAAAGTGGAAATGTCTCATGTGCTCTGTAGACACGTATGGAGAAGTCATTACGTACATACTTCTCTCCATAATCAAACGTCACAAAATCACATTTTTTGATCCCCTTTGCCATTGCTTTTGCAAAATCTTCATATCCTACAGCCACTTCACCTTGCCTCAAGTGATGTTTTTCTGCCCATGCCAACATAGATGCAGGTGCTTCCTGCCAAGAGATAGCATGATCTTCCACTGTAGCTATCTGCCCATCTTTGAGTAGTTCACAAGGAAAAGCATCAAAGATCTCATTGGCTACCACAAAAGCATAATCCACTTTAACATCAGATATATCATTAAAGTGCGTAATCGTAATATCGTCACCAAAACGCTCTTTCATATACGCCAACTGTGCTTGACGCACTTGGGGTTGTCGCTCTACGATACCAAAATTAAGTGTTTGCACCAAAGCAGGGTCACAGGTATAAAGCCACTGTATCATGTCACACAGAAGGTACCCTTGATGTGCCCCTATCTCTATAAGCCATCCATTTCTATCTGCTTTTCCCTCTTTTAGGAGTGTGTAAAAGTGGTTGGCAATACTTGCACCAAAAAAAGAGCTGGTACTGACTGCCGTATAAAAATCTCCACCCTTCCCAATCTCCTTAAAGTGCTTATAGTAGCCCTCTTCTCCATAGAGCCACTCCTGCATATATTCACTAAATTGCATTTGCTACCTTTATATAGAGTCCTAAAAGCTCTATCTGTTTATCCAGAGAATAAATCTTTTGATCCAGTTTTCTTACTTGAAGCGAATGACGCATCATTGCCGTATCTAATGAAGTTTTTTCACCTGCTCGTACTAAATTTTTAGTTGTCTGATAGAGTCTGACATAAAGCTTTTCATCTTTTTTAGCAAGCTGTATCTTTTTCTCTATGATTTTTAGTTTATTGTCTATAAGTTTATACTCTTCATCAATGGTATGCTTACGCTCTATCACTTCCATCTGAGCTTTAAGATGTGCTACTTTAGCAACTTCTATATCTGAGAGCATATTGACATTCAGTGGCATAGAGATGGTAAATCCATACGTCCAGTACTTCTCTTCAAGTCCCGGTCTTGCAAAAAGAGGATTGAGGTCTGCATCCGTATATCTTCCCTGTACCGATACAGCTGGCATATATTTTGCCCATGTCATCTTTGCATTGTAAGCTTTTTCTTTAGCGCGAAGTCTATCTCTTACCAATTCCAGATTTGCACCCTTATATTGTTTTTGAGAAATAAGTTTTAATTTTGGTAAACGCAACTGTTTAGGATCTTTATCACTCAAAAGTGAAAAATTTTGATGAAGCTTCATCAAAGAGGCTGATAACTCCAATTTTTTTGTCTCATCTTGATTGGCTTTTAATATAGCTTGATCTAAAAAACTACTATCCATAAGCCCTGCTTCATAACGTTCACGTTTTTGACGAATATCAAGTCTATCATTTTTGATGAGCAGTGAAAGTTTCTTCCGTTCAAATTCTAGTTTTTTCATCTCAAAAAGCAACTTCACAGCATTGCCTATGGTTTCTCTTTTTTTAAGTTGAATTTGAGCCTCATTAGCACCTCTAAGTGCCTGTGCATACTTAATGGCAAAGTAGATACCTCCTGAACGGAAGATGGGTTGGTCGATCCCTACAGAAAAACTACCTGTTTTGACTGTTTGATCTGTAAACTGTTTTGAGTAGCTTCTAGAGTACTGCATCATAATAGGATTGATCCAAGAGTTCTCAAGCATATCACTCTGGGCAGTATTGGATTGAAACTCATAGTCAAAGAGGATATTCTTATTGTCTGAAAGTATATCATTGAGTTCATCTGCATGGATAACAGATAGTAAAAACAGACTACAAAGTACTAATAACTTTTTCAAAACGCTTAAACCCTTCATCTATTTCATTTTTACTAATGGTAATACTTGGCAAGAAACGTACGGTATTACGCCCTGCTTTCAGCACTACCAATCCTTCAGCCATAGATTTTTTAATGATCTCACCTTGGATCTCTGCACTTTTTGCACGTAACCCACGCATAAGACCCAACCCTACCTCTTTTTCAAAAAGATTCTCATATCGTTTTGCAATATCTTCCAGTTTTTGTGAAAAATAAAGAAGTGTTTCTCCTATAGTCCCTGCATCATAAAGTGATTTTAGTACATCAAGCACCGCTAAACCTGCAGCCATACTCAAATAGTTACCTCCAAAAGTACTCCCATGATCTCCAGCACTCAATATATCTTTATGCTTTGTCATCACCGCAC
>Ga0256827_10002264_pt1 | contig 12412 bp, 9 predicted proteins | sample CV84metaG_FD_185977 | JGI IMG/M metagenome (GOLD analysis project Ga0256827, IMG submission 185977) | Hydrothermal vent microbial communities from East Pacific Rise, Pacific Ocean - CV84 | ecosystem: Environmental > Aquatic > Marine > Hydrothermal vents | place: Pacific Ocean: East Pacific Rise... | reverse complement strand
GTAAATTTATAAAAAATCGGTATATCTCAAACTGTAAATTATTTTTTAATTATTAGAATTATTAACAATGCCTTTTCTCGTATATTTGCCACTAGTAATTTACTTTTTGCAAACAATAAAACATATATAAAATGAAGAAGTTAATAGAATGCGTACCTAATTTTAGCGAAGGTCGCGATATGAGTATTATCAACCAGATAACAGCAGAGATAGAAAAAGTTGATGGTGTGAAATTGGTTGATGTAGACCCCGGACATGCAACAAATCGTACTGTTGTAACAATGGTAGGAACTCCTGATGAGGTTCTTGAAGCAGCTTTTCAAGCAGTGAAAAAAGCTCAAGAATTAATTGATATGCGTTCTCACAGTGGAGCACACCCTCGTTTTGGTGCTACTGATGTTTGTCCATTGGTTCCAGTGGCAAATATTTCGATGGAAGAAACAGTTGAATTAGCTCATAAACTAGCAAAGAGAATAGGTGATGAGCTTGAGATTCCAATTTTCTGCTATGAAGAAGCTGCTAGAATTGAAGAAAGAAGAAATCTTGCTGTTTGTCGTTCTGGAGAATATGAGGCTCTTGCAGAAAGAATCCCAACTGATAGATGGAAACCTGATTTTGGTTCTAATGTGTGGAATGAAAAAACAGCTAGAAGTGGTGCTACAGCTGTAAGTGCGCGTAATTTCTTAGTTGCTATTAATTATAATCTTAATACAACTTCAACTCGTCGTGCTAATGCAATAGCTTTTGATGTTAGAGAAAGAGGACGCTCAAAAAGAGAAGGTGGTAAACTAGATGGAAAGATAATTAAAGATGAGAATGGTAAGCCAGTAATGATTCCAGGTACTTTAAAGCATACAAAGGCCATAGGTTGGTTTATTGAAGAATATGGAGTGGCTCAGATTTCTATGAATATGACTAACATAATAGAAACTCCAATTCATGTTGCTTTTGAGGAGGTTAATGATAAGGCTAGAAAAAGAGGTTTAAGAGTTACAGGCTCAGAATTAGTAGGTGTAGTTCCATTGCAAGCAATACTAGATGCAGGTAAGTTTTATTTAAAATTACAGCAACGATCAACTGGTGTTTCTGATGCTGAGTTGATAAAAATTGCAGTAAAATCACTTGGACTTGATGAACTTTATCCATTTGAGCCAAATAAAAAGATTATTGAATATATACTTGAAGCAGATAAGCCTAAACAACTGATTGATATGAGTCTATCTGAATTTGTTATTGAAACAGCTTCAGAATCTCCAGCACCAGGTGGAGGATCAATCTCTGCTTATATGGGAGCAATGGGAGTTGCTTTAGGAACTATGGTAGCAAACCTATCTTCACACAAAAGAGGTTGGGATGAGCGATGGGAAGAGTTTAGTGATTGGGCTGAAAAAGGAAAAGAATATCATGATCAATTATTGAAAATGGTTGATGAAGATACAAATGCTTTTAATAAAATAATGGATGCTTTTGGTTTAGCTAAGAAAACTGATGCTGATAAAGCTGCTAGAACTCAAGCAATACAAGATGCAACAGTGTATGCTACTGAAGTTCCATTAAAGGTTATGCAACTTTGCTTCGATTCTATGGATGTTATGAAAGAAATGGCTGAAATAGGAAATCCTAACTCTGTTTCAGATGCAGGAGTGGGAGCTTTAGCTGCTATGGCTGGGGTAAAAGGTGCTTATTTGAACGTTAAGATTAATGCTTCTGGATTAAAGGACAGAACAATTGCTGAGAAATTACTTGGAGATGCAGCTAATATTGAGAATAGAGCAGCTTTTATGGAGAAAGAGATCTTGGCTATTGTTGAAAGCAAATTGTAGTTCTGAGTTTTAAGTTAAAAGTTCTGAGTTAGGAGTTGAGAGTAATAACTTCTAACTTAGAACTTCTAAGTTTAAGTACTTCCAATTTCTCACAAAGCTTTGCCCTAACCCTAAAGGGAAGCTTTGTGAGAAACAAAAAACAACATCAGCCTTCGATACATTTTTTTTGAAAATACTTGCGTGTTTCTTGCAAAATACTCAGTCTGACGTTTCTTAGAATAACAAACAACAAACAACAAACAACAAACAACAAACATCATAACATTTTAATAATTTAACACTCAACTTCCTTTATGAACTACCTCCAAGTAGAGAACCTATCAAAATCCTATGGAGAGAAGCAATTATTCTCTGGAATTAGCTTTGGCATTAACCAGGGGCAGAAGATTGCTTTTATTGCTAAAAATGGCACAGGAAAGACTAGTCTCCTTAACATAATTATGGGCAATGATATTCCTGATGAGGGTAGTGTAACCATTCGTAAGGATATTAAAGTTTCTTATTTGGCTCAGAATTCTATTTTTGATACAGAAAAGACAGTTATAGAGACTGTAATTGATAGTGAGAATGATTTTTTTGATGCTATTAAAAATTATGAGGACGCACTAATATTGTTGAGTAAGGATAATTCTGAGAAATCTAACGAGATATTGCAAAAAGCAATGATTGCAATGGATTTAAAGAATGCTTGGGATTATGAGAATAGGATTAAAGAGGTTCTTTCAAGGTTAAAGATTACAGATTTAGAGCAGAAAGTTAAAAGTCTTTCTGGAGGTCAACGGAGAAAATTAGCATTGGCTAAAAGCTTGATTGATGAAGTAGATTTGCTCTTGATGGATGAACCTACTAACCATCTTGATATAGATATGATAGAGTGGTTGGAAGCTTTTCTTTCTCAGCAGAAGATGACCTTATTTATTGTTACTCACGATAGATATTTTTTGGATAATGTTTGTGAGGAAATAATAGAATTAGACCAGAATGAGATATTTCATTATAGAGGCAAATATGAATATTTTGTTGAGAAAAAAGCTCAAAGATTAGCAAATCAGGCTAAGGAACAAGAGAGAGCAGCAAATACTTACCGTAAAGAAATTGAGTGGATGCGTAGAATGCCAAAAGCAAGAACTACCAAGTCTAAGGCTCGAATAGATGCATTCTACGATATTGAAAAAAGAGCAAAGAAACATATCGAAAAGGATGCTCCTGAGTTTAAAGTAAAGCTTTCACGTATTGGTAATAAAATACTGGAAGTAAATCATATAGATAAATCATTTGATAGTTTATCAGTCATTAAAGATTTCTCATATACTTTTAAAAAAGGAGAGAGAATTGGCGTAGTTGGAGCAAATGGAAGTGGTAAGTCAACTTTCTTTAAACTTATAATGGGAGAGCTAAAACCCGACCGTGGAAGCATAGTAAAAGGTCAAACAATGGTGTTTGGATACTTCTCACAAGATGGTTTGAAGATTAAGGACGAACAACGATTAATTGATATTGTAAAGGATGTTGCAGATGAAATTCCGTTTGGAACTTCCTCAACGCTCTCAGCTGCCCAATTCTTACATTATTTTAATTTTGACCATAATACTCAACATAACTATTATCGCAATCTTAGTGGTGGTGAGAAACGTAGATTACAGCTAGTTTTAACTTTTGTATTGAATCCTAATTTTTTGATACTTGATGAGCCTTCCAATGATTTGGATATTGATACTTTGAATGTTTTAGAAGACTTTTTAACCAAATATCAAGGTTGTTTACTAGTGACTACTCACGATAGAGCATTCTTGGATAAGGTAGTTGATCATCTTTTTGTATTTGAAGGAAATGGTATGATGAAAGATTATCATTCTAATTATACAGAATATAGGCAATTAAAGAAAGAAAAAGAAAAGAAACTTAAGAAGCAGAAATCGGAAGAGAAGAAAGTTGTCGATAAACCGAAGTTAAGACCACGTAAAGCTAGTTTTAACGAAAAACGTGAGTTTGAGCAGATTAGTAAAGAGATTGAGGATTTAGAACAAAGAAAATTAGAAATTACAGATTTATTAAATGCAGGAGAAGGAAGCGTTGAGGACTTTAAGAATTGGTCAGACGAGTTTAAACAAGTGCAGGATGACTTAGATGAGAAGGAGATGCGTTGGTTGGAGTTGAGTGAAATTATGGAGTTATAGTTTTATTATGGAAAAAGAAGGATATTATTATCTTAAAACAAAAGTACATTCTTATCAGCTTGATAAAAACAAGCAGATTAGTCCTGTAGCTATTGCTGAACTTATGCAAGAAGCGGCAGGAATGCATTCAAATACAGGAGGTTTTGGTTATAAACAAGTGATTAGTAAATCGCTAGTATGGGTGTTGAATGCTCTGCGATTTGAAGTAACTGATTATCCATTGTGGGATGATGAGATTACCATTAAAACATGGATAGTTGATACTAATAGATTTCTCTCAAGACGTGATTTTCAGTTTGTTAATGCTGATGGAGAAGTGCTAATTGCAGGAAGTACTATTTGGATACTTTATAATTTTGAAACAAAACGCCCACAGAGTATTACGGCTATGGGATTTGATGTTGTGGAGCATAATGGAGAATTTGCTATTGAGAATGCCATAAAGACTACAAGAGAACATATTGAGGGTGAGTTGGTTGATGAGTTTATTGTTAAATATAGCGATTTGGATATGGTCGGGCATCTTAATAATACTCGATATGTTCGTGCAATAATTGATTCTTATGATATTAATCATTATGATAGTAATACATTGAAAACTTTTGAAATACAATTTAGAGCTGAGGCGAAATTTAATGATGAATTGAAAATTGTTAGAAATGGCTTAGAAGAAAGCGAAGATAGATTGGAGATAAAAAGAGAAGATGGGGCAAGTGTTTGTTTTGTGAAAGCAAGTTGGATTAAATTATAAATGAGAAGATACTCCATTACCGATAAATTAATTATTGCTTCCTTATTAATAAGTGTGGTTACAATAATTATTGTTGCTTCTTATTCTTATTATAATGCTAAAGATGCTATTCTTGATAGAGCTTTTCATCAGCTAAATTCGGTTAGAGTTATTAAAACTAATCTTATTGAGAAATTCATTTCAGATTGTACCAAAGAAGTACAGCTGGTAAAATCATCAAAAGATATTATTCAAATAGTTGATTTATTGAATGATAATGAACAGCTTGCTGATTCAAATATTATTAATCATCAAAGTGCATTTATTGAAGAGTTGTCGAAGGACTATTATTCTGATATAGTTATAGTTGACAAGAAGGGGGACTTATTATATCTTAAGAAATCTCAAAATAATCTTAATCTATCAGAAAAATATTTAGACATATTATGGGATAATTCTGTAGCCAATAGTGATGTATTTATTAAAGATTATTATAAGATAGATAGCCTTAATTATCAGAATATTACAATAAGTTCAGCCATAAAAGATGTTGATGGAATTGTACAAGGTATTATTGTTTTTGAAATTAGACCAAAAGCAATAGATATGATAATGCTAAATGAAGATCCTGCCAATGGATTGGGTAATTCCGGTGAGACTTATTTAGTTGGTTCGGACTATCTTATGAGGAGTTCATCAAGGTTTAAAAAAGAATCGGTGCTAAAAACAAAAGTAAATACTCTAGCTGTTGATTCTGCTTTTGCAGGAATATCAGGTACTAAAGTAATAAACGATTATAGGAATATCCCGGTATTGAGTTCATATTCTAAAATTAATATTCCTTTTTTAAATTGGGTACTACTCTCAGAGATAGATTATAAGGAAGTTTTAAAACCAATCTATAAAATTAGAAATGAGATAGAGTTCATAAGTATATTTATTTTTACGATAGTTTTATTTGTTGTAATTCTATTATCAAGAAAATTAACTTCACCAATAGAAAAGCTAATATTAGCATCGAAAGAGGTAGGACAGGGTAATTTAGATGTAAAGATTAAAGATTTTTCAGATGATGAAATAGGAGAGCTTTCTGTTACCTTTAATCAGATGGTTGATAAACTAAAAGCTCAAGCTAAGGATTTAGAAATAGAAAAAGAGAATAGTATAAAATCTCTGTTTAATGGACAAGAGGTTGAACGTCAGAGATTATCAAGAGAATTACATGATAGCTTGGGGCAGTTACTTATTGGTTTGAAATTAAAATATGAAAGCTGTATAAATAAATCCAGTGTTAAGTTGGATAGTTTTACGAATTTAGGATTGCTTTTTGACCAAACTATAGAAGAGACAAGAAGAATATCTAATAATTTAATGCCAGCAGCTTTATCGGAATTTGGACTTTCTACTGCTGTGAGAAATATTTGTAATGATATTTCAGAAATAACAGATATCAGTGTTTTATTTAATACCAATGGGTCTAGTAAAGATATTGGTACTGAGGTGAAAATATATTTATTTAGAATTATACAAGAAGCCCTTACAAATATTCTTAAACATTCTAAAGCAAAAAATGCTAGTATAAGTATCAATTACAAAAAAGAGAGTATTTTTGTAGATATCTTTGATGACGGTATTGGTTTTGAAACGCTTAAGATTGAATCTAAGAATTCTAATGGCCTTAATAATATTAAAGACAGAATTTCTCTAATTAAAGGGAGCTATATCATTGATTCTGAAAAAGGAAAAGGAACTAAAATATCAATTGAAATCCCAAATAATAAAGACAATAATGGATAAAATAAAGATAATGCTAGTAGATGACCATCAGATTGTTAGAGATGGAATAAAGTCTTTATTGTCTGATTGTACAAGTATAGAAATCATTGCTGAGGCAAAAGATGGAAACGAGCTTTTTAGAATTTTAAACTCTAAAACACCGGATATTATTTTGTTAGATATTTCTCTTCCGGGTATGTCAGGTATTGAGGTTTCAAAGAGAATGAGGGTAGATTTTCCTAATATTAAAATTCTTATGCTTTCTATGTACACTTCTGAAGACTTTATTTTCAATGCACTTAAAGCTGGAGTAATGGGCTATCTTCCGAAAAATACTACTAGAGATGAACTTTTGCAAGCAATAAATGAAATAGCATCAAATAGAGAATACTTTAGCAAATCTATTTCTGATACCATTCTTAAAAGCTATGTAAACACGGCTAAGAATGGTAGTGAAATTTCAAATGACACTCTTGATAATCTGACCAATAGAGAAAGAGAGATACTTCATTATGTGGTTGAAGGAAACAATAATAATACTATTGCACAGCAGCTATGTATAAGTATTAGAACCGTTGAAACTCATAAAAGTAGTATTATGAAAAAATTAAATCTAAGCAATACAGTTGACCTTATTAAATTTGCTATTAGAAATCACCTTATTGAATTGTAGATAATAACCTACAATAATAATCTACGTGATTCACGTAGATTATTTTACGTATTTCCACAATTGTTTACATCGTTACACTTTTCAAACTTTGCTTTTTATTAATTTAAATAATCATTTGATTAATTTAAACGCACAGTATGAAAAAATTATATTTTATTACAATGCTTATTATTACGATAAGTATTTATGGGTCAGTGAGTTTAAAAGCACAAGATACTACAGCTACAAAGAAAGTAAACTTAGATGTAAACTGCGATTTAATGAGTCGTTATGTATGGCGTGGTAGTCAATTTGGAGGTAACTCTCCTAGTATTCAGCCGGGAGTTAGTTTAAATCATAAAGCATTAACTTTTGGTGCTTGGGGAGCTTATTCTACAGGAGGAATTAATGCTTCACAAGAAGTTGATTTATACTTAAGTACAAACTTTATTAATGATAAGTTTACAGCAATAGTAACAGATTATTATTTCCCTTCAAATTCAATTAAATACGACTACTTCGCCTATGGCGATAAAACAGGTCATGTATTTGAAGCAGGCTTATCGTTTAATGGTACTGATAAAATTCCTGTTAGTTTTAGCGCTTATGTGAATTTCTATGGAAATGATGCCTTTAAAACAGGTAATGACCCTTATGATACAACAACTTTTAATAAAAATATAGGTAATCAATACTCCAATTATTTTGAGTTTGCTTATTCCAAAACTTTTAAGAATATAGATTTTAATGCTTTTTTAGGATTTACTCTAAACAATCCTAAGGCGGCAGATTCTAATACGGGCTATAATGGAGAAACAGGATTTTATGGTAATGGTCCGGGCATTGTAAATATTGGTGTTACTATGTCGAAAGGAGTGAAAATAACTGATAGTTTTTCTTTGCCTCTTACAGCCTCGTTTATTCTAAATCCCAATGCTAAGAGAGTATATTTAGTTTTTGGATTTTCATTTTAATCATATTTATTAATTTTTTAATATTTCATAATCATGGGTTTTGATACAGGAACAACAACATTTATGATACTTAGTACAAGTCTTGTAATGTTAATGACTCCCGGACTAGCATTCTTTTATGGAGGTTTAGCCGGAAAAAGAAATATCTTAGGTATAATGATGCAAACATTTGTGTCCCTAGGTATTACAACAGTTTTATGGATATCTTTCGGATATTCGCTTTGCTTTAGTGGAGGCGAAGGTGGTATTATTGGTAATTTGGATTGGGCATTTTTAAATGGTATTCCTTTCAATAATCCATATAGTGGTGCAAATGGACAATATCCGGAATTTATTTTTATTGCTTATCAGATGATGTTTGCAGTAATTACTCCAACACTTATTACAGGTGCATTTGTAAATCGTGTTACTTTTAAAGCATATCTAATATTCTTAGTAGCATGGCAAATTTTTGTTTATTATCCATTCGTACACATGGTATGGGGTGGTGGACTACTAGCAGAATGGGGAGTTCTTGACTTTGCAGGCGGTATAGTTGTGCATGCAACAGCAGGTTTTGCAGCTTTGGCTTCTGTTATTTATGTTGGTAAACGAACTGATACTAAATCTCCTCCAAACAGTATTCCATTGGTTGCCATTGGTACAGGATTGCTTTGGTTTGGATGGTATGGTTTTAATGCTGGTAGTGAGTTAATGGTAGATGCCATTACAACAACTGCATTCCTTAATACTGATGTTGCAGCTTCTGTAGCGGGAGTTACTTGGTTAATAATAGAATGGATTAGAGAGGGTCAACCTAAATTTGTTGGTTTACTTACAGGTTTTGTTGCAGGATTGGCAACTATTACTCCAGCAGCCGGTTTTGTGCCTCTTTGGGCAGCAATGGTGATTGGTTTAGCAGCCGGTTCTTTATGTTTTATTGCAGTTCAGTTTAAAAACAGATGGGGTTGGGATGATGCTTTAGATGTTTGGGGAGTTCACGGTATGGGTGGAGTTTTTGGAACTATTTTACTTGGTGTTTTTGCATCTTCTGCAATTAATGGACAATCAGGTTTGCTTGAAGGTAATTCTGCTTTCTTTATTAAAGAAGTTGTTGCAGTTGTTGCTGCCTCTGCTTATGCATTTGTATTTACTTATGTGATGCTTATTGTTATTAATTTTATTACTAAAGTCAAAGTGTCATCTGAACACGAAACTTTAGGCTTAGATACTGCTCTTCATGGTGAGAAAGCTTATGATGAAGGTGCTCTCTAGTTATACTAAACCGTGATAGAAAATCGTATTTATTATAAATGTCTATACGGTATAGTATAACATTGCTTTCTAGAATTAAAGGAGATAGTGCTATTGTATTGTCTCCTTTTGCTTTTTATAGAAGGTTAATATTACTATCTTTGCACAGAGATTAATGAGATATCTATGAAGCTTAAAATTACTTTTCTTTTTGTTTTATTTATTGTAAGCATTGCTGCTTTTGCTCAGCCAAATAATTATTGGTCAATGGGTTCTAATACTCAAGCTTCAATATTGGCTGGAGCAGTAGTAGGAGGTGGTTCTGGTATTACTTCAATATTTTATAATCCGGCAGGTATTTCAGAGCTTACAAGTAATAATATTTCTCTTGATGCTTCTTTATTTCACTTTAATTATAATACTTATACTAACCCTTATGGGCATGATAAAGAAGTAGAGTATCTTGATTATGAAGTACAACCACGTTTTTTTTCATATCTATTTCATCCTAAATCTACCCCAAAATTAAGCATTCAAATTGCTATTTTTAGTAGGGGTATTTCCTTGGTTAAATTGGCTGATTTTGGCAAGGAAGAAGTAGTGGAACCTGTTACTAATATTAAGAAAACATATTCTGTTAATTTTGATTATGAAAATAGATATGCCGATTATTGGGGAGGAATAGGCATGTCTTATGCTTTAAGTGATAGATTTATAGTTGGTTATAGCCTATTAGGTAGTATTAAGGTACTTACATATTATCATAATGCTCATATTAATCTGGTGCCAATTGAGGATACATTATCCGATAATTCTAATTGGCAGTATTACGATAGGCAAGATTTGTATGTTGTTAGTTTAATTAATAAGTTTGGACTTCAATATAGAGAGAAGCGGTGGACTATCGGAATGAATATTACTACACCTTCAATGAGGTTGTATGGAGATGGATATCATAGGAGAGAGGTGAGTATGACAAATATTTACGATAATGGGGTAAAAGTGCCTGATTTGATACTCTCTGAGACTAATAATCATATAGTTGCAAATTTTAAAGAACCTTTTTCCATCTCAGCAGGAGTTACTTATATTAGTAAGAATGAGAGAACTAGGTTGTTTTTCTCTGCTGAATATTTTGCTGATATCAAGAGTTATAAAGCTATTGATAATTCAAGAGTGGCAAATTATTATAAAGAAGATTATTCTCCGGGAACAGATTTTCTAACATTCCATTATGGAGCAAAGAGTGTTTTTAATGTAGGTTTTGGAATGCGACATAATATTTCGGAGAAAATGGAGATATTGGGAGGTTTTAAAACAGATTTCTCATCTTATAATGTTAAAATTAATGAGGGAACGCCTCATCTAAATCAGTATCAAAGAGGAAGCTCAAATTTATATCATATTACAGGTGGATTAAGGTCAGTATTGTCGAGAGGTTCAATATTATTAGGTCTAGAATATACATTTGGTTATAATAATGAGATGCCACAATTTGGTAATTATCATTATCCTGGTGTTTATGATCCTAATAAGTTTATTGCATTGCAAGAAATACCTCAGAAAGATATGAAGTTTGCTTATAATGGAATTGGTATTTATTTTGGTTTAGTATTCTCTTTTGATTAAGAAGTTTGAATTGCTGAGATAGCAGCCAAATTTCCCGTAGAATAAGCAATTTGAAAGTTGTAACCTCCAGTATTTGCATCAATATTTAAAACTTCTCCTGCAAAGAATAATCCTTTTATAATTTTGGATTCCATAGTTTTTGAGTTGACTTCTTCAGTATTTATTCCTCCCTGAGTTATAATGGCTTCTTTAAAAGGTCTATAGCCACTTATTTCAAATCTGAAATCTTTTAAGTTTAGTCTTATTTGCTTTCTATCTTCTGCTTTTATCTGATTGCCAAGTTTTGAAGTATCAATATTGCAAATATTAAGCATAGGTTTTATGAGTTTGGACGGCATCCAAAGCTTGAATATATTTTCAATGAACTTTTTACCATTTGCATCTAGGTCGCGAATAAGTCTATTATCTAGTTTCTTATCATCAAGAGCAGGTTTTAAGTCGATAGATATTTCTACTTTATCATTATTCTCAATGGCTAATACCACATCACGACTGAGAGTGAGAATAATTGGTCCGGAAAGTCCAAAATGAGTAAAAAGCATTTCTCCAAATTCTTCGCTATGTTTTTTCCCATTAATCCAAAGACTTGCATTTACGTTTTTAAGAGCTAATCCCATTAGAGATTGAGCAAGATTGCCTTTAGTTTCTATAGGCACAAGGGCAGGGAGAGGGGTAATGATAGAATGGCCAAGAGCTTTTGCAAGTTTATAACCATCGCCCGTAGAACCGGTAAGAGGATATGATTTTCCGCCAGTTGCAATAATTACCGACTTAGCAAAAGCTTGCGTTCTTCTTCCTTCTTGCTCGTATTCTACTCCTAATACTTTATTGTCTTTAGTGATTATTTTCTTAACATCAGAATGAGTTTCTAGCTTAGCTTTTTTATAAATTCCCCAACGAAGAAGAGCATCAAGTACATCTTTCGACTTATCAGAAACAGGAAAAACTCTATCGCCACGTTCGGTTTTATACTCTACATTTTGACTATCCAAAATCTCAAAAATATCCTCTTTAAAGAAACTTTTGAAGGCGTTTTTAAGATATTTCGACTTTGGGTGGTGTTGCTTGAAATGATTGGAGGTATAGCTGTCGTTGGTGATATTGCATCTTCCTTTACCGGAAATAAGTATTTTACGCCCGGCAGAACGCATCTTCTCTAAAACAAGAACTTTAGCTCCTTTATTGGCAGCAGTTCCAGTCGCAACTATTCCTGCCGCACCAGCACCTATTACTATTAAATCGTATTCTTCTTTATTGCTCATATTGGGGGCAAAGGTATTGGATTATTTTGTTGGTTATTTGTTTATTTGATTATTTGGTTTAGGAAAAGCTTGAGCGGTTTCCCATTTACGAAAATGGACACCTCTTTGCGATTTTACTCTATAATTAACTGAAATAATTACGTCAAGATTATAGTA
>Ga0256827_10002263_pt1 | contig 12413 bp, 13 predicted proteins | sample CV84metaG_FD_185977 | JGI IMG/M metagenome (GOLD analysis project Ga0256827, IMG submission 185977) | Hydrothermal vent microbial communities from East Pacific Rise, Pacific Ocean - CV84 | ecosystem: Environmental > Aquatic > Marine > Hydrothermal vents | place: Pacific Ocean: East Pacific Rise... | reverse complement strand
CCATCTCCAAATATTGGAGCTACAGATCGGTCTGTATAATCAACAATCGAAGACATTTTATCGGCTCCTACAACAATTACTTTTTTATAATCACCCGATTGAACATACTTAGATGCTGTAACTAAAGCATACAAGAAGCCTGAACAAGCTGCATTAATATCAAAGTTAAACGCATTTCTAATATCACATTTATCAGCAATAACATTTGATGTAGCAGGGAATTGCATATCTCCTGTTACGGTTGCACATATTAACAAATCAACCTCTTCGGGTTTTGTATTTGTTTTTTTAAGTAAACCTTTTACAGCTTCTGCCCCCATATCAGAAGTTCCTTTTCCTTCGCCTTTAAGAATATGTCTTGTTTTAATACCTATTCTTGTCATTATCCACTCATCAGAGGTATCCATCATTGTAGACAACTCTTCGTTGGTTAATACATATTCAGGTAAATAACCTTGAATTCCGGTAATTACGGCATTAATTTTACTCATTACTGAATGCTTCTTTAATTTTTTCTGTTAATTCGGCTTCTATTACACTCTTAGTGTGTAAAATCATATTCTTTATAGCAATAGAATCTGAAGCTCCATGTCCTACAATAACAGGTGCATTAACTCCTAAAACAGGTGTTCCTCCATATTCATGAGGATCAAATCTATTAATAAATTCATCTTCTACTTTCCTTGTCTTAAAAATCTTATAATACGATTCTGCAAGCTTTAGAATTACATTACCTGTAAAGCCATCGGTAATTATAACATCAGATTTTTCAGGATTAAATATATCATTACCTTCAATATTTCCCACAAAATTAAAATCTGAGGTATCTTTCATCAATTCATGTGTAGCCTTAGTCAACAAACTCCCCTTCTCTTCCTCTTCTCCTAAATTTAATAAGGCTACTTTAGGATTGTTAACATTATACACATATTTAGAGTATAAATCTCCCAAAATTGCATATTGATAAAGAATATCTGGCTTACAATCTGGATTAAGTCCCACATCGAGCATTAAACCAAAGCTACCATCTGGTCGTGGCATTGGTCCAACCAAACATGGGCGAACAATTCCTGGAACCTGCTTTACGGTATACATTGAACCAGCTAACATAGCGCCCGTATTACCGGCACTTGCTAATCCATCAATTTTTTTAGTCATGAGCAATTTAAAACCAATTGCAATACTCGAATTTGGTTTTTTTGCAAAAGCTTTTGCTGGATGATCTTGCATCGAGATAACTTCTGTTGAAGGAACAATCTCATAATCATCCACATTCTCACCTTCTCTTACAAGGATATCTGCTATGCCCTTTTGGTCTCCAATTAGCACTAAAGACATATTGTTTGGAAGTAGTTTTCTTGCAGCTATAGCCCCCATTGTGGTTGCTTCAGGTGCATTATCTCCTCCCATTATATCAATTCCAATTTTTCTCATGCTAAAAAAATAATTTAAGCTGATTTAATAACCAGCTTAATTTACAAAAAGTTATAAAAACTCCGCTTATAAAGTAGCCTCTTTTTCGATAGCTAGTTTACCTCTATAATGTCCACATTCTGGACAAACAGTATGGTAACGATGTGTTGCTCCACAATTTGAGCATTTTGCTAAAGTTGGAAAAGCCGCTTTATAATGCGTTCTTCTTTTGTTTTTTCTTTGTTTCGACGTTTTTCTTTTAGGATGTGCCATCTCTTAATTTATTTAATTCATTCCACCTTGGATCTATTTCAGACCCTTCATTCTTAATATTCTTTATATAATCGAGCATATTATTGGGACAAGTTGGATTTCCGTCCTCGTCCTCTTTATGTACCCTACGCATAGGTAGAGACACTACAATAAGCTCATCTATAAACTCTGCTAAGTTTATTTCGTTATCCGACTCAGGCAAAATATAAAGATTTTCATCTTCATTTGAATTACCTTCCCCAAATTTAACATAAATAGTTTGTTGAATTTCTAAATCATTATCAAACGCCTCCAAGCATCTATCACAATTCAGAACAACAGTTCCTTTTATATCAAATCGAATCTCGATATGAGTATTCTTTTTATTAAACAATACCTCCACATCTAAGTTTGCACCTATAATTTCGGTATCATCATCTTCCTCAAAGAACGAATCTTTAATCTTATAGCTATATGTATGCTCTCCATACTCTAAGCTTTTATAAGAAATCAAATACTCTTTCAATTCACTCAAAATTCACAAAGTTTAAGCCTGCAAATGTATAAATTTATCCTTACTTAATAAAATAAACTTTATTAATTTAAAATACAAAAGGTCATCGACCAAAATAATCGACAACCTTCAATAATATATTTACTAAAACTTATGCGTTTTCTTTAAATATTTTTAATGCTTCGTTTAATTTTGGCATTACTTCCATAGCGTCTCCAATAACACCATAATCAGAGGCCTCAAACATTGGAGCATCTTTATCGGTGTTGATAGAAACAATTACTTTTGAAGAGGTAATTCCTGCTAAATGCTGAATAGCTCCTGAAATTCCAACCGCAAAATACAAATTAGGAGCAACTACTTTTCCTGTTTGACCAACATGTTCTGAGTGAGGACGCCATTCTAAATCTGCTACAGGCTTTGTACAAGCAACAGTTGCTGTAGCACCAAAAATATTTGCTGCTTCTTCTAATAAGCTAAAGTTTTCAGATTTCTTAAGTCCTCTTCCTCCAGACACCAAAATCTCGGCATCTAATACAGACATCTTTCCTGTATTCTTTTTAAGCTCTATTACTTTTGATCTTGAAGCTTCTATCGCACAGTCAAATACTTCAATACTAGCTGGCTTAGCATTCTCTGTAATTCCAAAAGCATTCTGGTTTAAACTTAAAACTTTATTTTCTTTTTTAATCTGAACTCTTGCAAAAGCTTTACCTGAATATGCTTTTTTTGTCACAATAAATGGCTCTGTAGATTCTGGTGCTGCAACACATCCCGATACATACCCTGCTTCTAACTTTACAGTAACTCTTGGAGCAACAGCTCTAGTTGTAATATTATTTGCAAAAACAATAACATTTGCATTCTCTTTCTTAGAAGCCTCCGCAATTGCATTAGAATAATGTTGTGCATTAAACTCCTTGTAATCTGCAGAATTTATATTTAAAATTTTACCGGCACCATAGGTTGCTAATTTGTTTAACTCATCATCACTAACTTCTCCAATAGATAAAGCAACAACTTCTGTTGACAATTGTGTGGCTATAGTTTGGGCATACGAAACCAACTCAAAGCTTAACTTTTTGAATTGTCCATCCCAATTTTCTGTATATACTAATACTGACATTTTTCTTTTCTTTAAAATTTAACTAAAATGGGATTAAATAACCTTTGCTTCTTCGTGTAATAAACGAACCAATTCGGTCATATTCTCGGCATCTACCATAGTACAAGCAGCTTTTGCTTCAGGTAAAGAATGTTCTAAAACCTCTGTTGCATCGTCAAAAGCAATTGGCTCAACAACATTTAATGGTTTTCTACGTGCCATCATAATTCCACGCATTGCTGGAATTTTAGGCTCTGCTGCTATTCCTTTTTGTCCTGAAAGAACTAATGGAAATTCGCATTCTATTTTTTCAAAACCGCCATCAATTTCTCTTTGCAAAACTGCTTTTCCTTCTTCAAGTTCTAAACTATTAACTCCCGACACAGATGGAACATCTAGTATTTCTGCAATCATTTCGCCTACTTGTCCTCCATTATAATCAATAGATTCACGACCTGTTATTACCACATCATAAGAATCATTTTTAACAACTTCAGCTATTTGTGTAGCAACATTATAAGCATCTTTAGGTTCTGCATTAACTCTAATTGCATCGTCAGCTCCCATTGCTAGTGCTTTTCTTAATGTAGGCTCAACTTCTGCCTGTCCCACAGTAATTGCTGTTATTGTACCTCCTTTGGCTTCTTTTATATCAATAGCACTAGTTAATGCTAACTCTTCATTGGGTCCTATAATAAACTGCTGACCTTCTTTATTGTAGTTCTTATTATCATCTACAAAAGAAATCTTAGCTGTTGTATCAGGAACGTGACTTATACAAACTAATATTTTCATGTTAAATTCTTTTTTTGAAATTTTTTTCACAAATATACTAATCAGAAATGTATCTTCCTATGTTTTATAAAACAAAAAAGCCCTCAATTAATAAATTGAAAGCTTCTTTTATTTTTTATGAAAATTTATTTTTTCTTATTGTTTTCTTTTACGTATTGCTCTAAAGCCATTGTCATAGATGGGGCTTTAGGATGCGGCGCTTTAATATCTAAACGCAAATCGGCATCTTCTACAGCTTTTGCTGTTGTAGGACCAAAAGCGGCTATTCTAGTTTCTCCCTGTTCAAAATTAGGGAAATTCTTTAATAACGATTTTATTCCTGATGGACTAAAAAACACTAAAATATCATATTTAATATCTGCCAAATCTGACAAGTCACTTAAAACAGTCCTATACATAATTGCTTTTGTATAATCAAAATCTGCTTTATCTAACATTTCAGGAATAGACTGCTTATGAATATCTGCTAAAGGAAGTAAGAATTTCTCAGACTTGTGCTTGGTTGTAACTTTTATTAAATCTTCAAACCTTCCATTACCATAAAAAATCTTACGTTTCCTATAAACAATATACTTTTGAAGATAAAAAGCTGTTGCTTCCGAAACACAAAAATATTTCATATCATCTGGAATAGTTACTCTTAGTTCTTCAGCTAATCTAAAATAATGATCGATAGCCGTTCTACTTGTAAAAAACACAGCCGTAAAGTCTAAGAAATTAATTTTGTTTTGCCTAAACTCTGCAACAGGTACACCTTCTACATGTATAAAAGAACGAAAATCTATATCAAGATTATGTTTCTCAGCTAAATCAAAATAAGGTGACTTTTCGGTTTGTGGTTTGGGTTGTGAAACCAGAATACTTTTTACTTTCTTATTCATTTAAGTCGTTTTAGTATAATCTTAATATCATTTTAGAAATGAACATTAAGGGTATAATTTCGAGGGTGCAAAGATACAAAATCATATACAAAAAAGGAACTCTATTCTTAAAACTTATCTGTAAGCCTCTGAACCACCTTAGGATAAATAAAAACAGTACAGTTCCCCAAGCTAAATAAATAGAAATATTTGCTACAAAATCTGGTAAATAAGGATATAAAACAACTATTGGCAGCAAACTTATACCTAAAATACGATGATAATAATATAAACTATACAGATATTCATTTAAAATATCGTAAATTTCAAATATTCCTCCTATTATTTTATTTACAAAAGTAAAAGAGAAGAAAATAACAACTAAAGACATTAATATTACCAAGAAATGAGAAAACCCTTTAAGTTCTATTTGACTTGGCACAAAATGAAATAATGTGTAATATATTATTAATGATGTATTTATATAAAATAACAAACTCAGAAAAAAGGCCAATCTCTGATTCAAACTATTTTGCTCTTTGTACATTTTGTTAAAAAACTGATAACTAGTTAAAGCCTTTGAATATAGTTTAAGTTTAGCTCTAAACTGCATCTTTATAAATGCAAATAAAAACAATGTTCCCAACAACACAGCCATCAACCATATTTCACTCGATAAAGATGAAGTATTATTTTTAACAATCTTTTCTTCCGATGCTGTTATTTCTGTAGTATGTAACTTGGTTTTCGATAAATTCTTTTCTTCTGATTTTATTACTAAAGTTTCAATAGAAGTATCAACTTTTACAAGTTGAGAGTCTGTTTTTTCTTGCATCAACTTCTCCGAAAATACCGTGTCTACAAAAGACGTGTTAGATTTTGCTAAATCTTGTACAACAAGTGTATCCACTGAATTATCAACTACAGAAACGGTGTAAATAGGTGTTACTATATCTGTTTTTGGAAAAAACCGATCGTAACCCACCAGTTCGTAATCTTGAACTCTAATCTGCTCTAAAAAAGCAAAACTATCTTTTTTTACTATTAAATATGAATCGAGATACTTGTGAGCTTGTATTTCTTTCTTCTTCCGAATACGACGCGTTCTTGTTTTAACCTTTACTAAAGAATCTATACTATTATCGCTAAAATCGGCAGACATAATAGATTCTTGCCCCATAAATCCTTGCTGACTTTGTTGCATAAACGAAGAATTGGTCTGCGTAGAATCTGGAACTTGAGGTATAGGTTTAAAGTCGAAAAAATAATTCATTTGTTTTTTTTAATACAAGAATATCAAAAGGCAAAATTAATGTAATTTTACATAAAATTATAATAACTAAGAATATTCGAACAAATTCTTTATACGTTTAGCTATGAATTCTGACATAAAATTGATACCAGATTACTTCCAAATAGACGACTTATTAAGCGATGAGCATAAATTAATTCGCCAATCGGTACGAGATTGGGTAGATACTCGTTTAAAACCCATTATTGATGAATATAGCCAAAATCATAAATTTCCTGAATTTATTGTTAAAGAATTAGGAGAATTAGGTGCTTTTGGTCCATACATTCCTGAAGAATATGGAGGAGTAGGTTTAGACCATACTTCTTACGGTTTAATTATGCAAGAATTAGAACGAGGTGATTCGGGTATTCGTTCAGTAGCTTCAGTTCAGTCTTCCTTGGTAATGTACCCTATTTATGCTTTTGGAAGCGAAGAACAAAAACAAAAATTTCTACCTAAATTGGCTAAAGGAGAAATGCTTGGTGCTTTCGGTTTAACGGAGCCCAATCATGGTTCCGATCCAGGAAGTATGGAAACCAAAATAGTAGATAAGGGTGATTACTATTTACTTAATGGAGCTAAAATGTGGATTACCAATTCTCCTATTGCAGATATTGCCGTAGTTTGGGCAAAAGATGAAACAGGAAAAGTTAAAGGCTTAATTGTTGAAAAAGAAATGGAGGGTTTTACAGCACCAGAAACTCATAAAAAATGGTCGCTTCGTGCAAGTGTTACCGGCGAATTAGTGTTCGACAATGTAAAAATTCCTAAAGAAAATATTTTACCCAATATTCAAGGTTTAAAAGGACCTATGATGTGCTTAAACTCTGCCCGATATGGAATTGCGTGGGGTGTAGTTGGTGCTGCTATCGATTGTTACAGCACAGCTCTACAATACAGTTTAGAACGTAAACAATTTAACAAACCTATTGCATCGTTTCAGCTTCAGCAAAAAAAATTAGCCGAAATTGTAACCAATATTACCAAAGCTCAACTCCTAGTTTGGCGATTGGGAACGCTGCGCAACGAAAATAAGGCCACACCTGCACAAATTTCTATGGCCAAAAGAAACAATGTAGAAATGGCTCTACATGTTGCTCGTGAATCTAGACAAATACTTGGAGCAATGGGTATAACAGGAGATTACCCTATTATGCGACACATGATGAATCTAGAATCAGTAGTTACTTACGAAGGGACACACGATGTCCATTTATTAATTACAGGCTTAGATATTACTGGTATCCCAGCTTTTAAATAAACAAATAAAGCCATGAAAAATTTAATTCTTAGTATTCTTTTTTTATCTCTCTTAAGCTCTTGTGTCGAAATTAAATTTGAAGAGCCACAACCTCATGGCGTAAAACAACTCGATGTTATTCCCGAGAGTATTCAAGGAAATTACTTAATTGGCGATGGCGATACTTTAAAAGTCTATGCCGATGGTTTTACGATTCTAAAAGACAGCACTAAAAACAATGAAGATCATAAATTATCGGAATTTTTTATTCTAAAAAAATGGAAAGGCTCGTATTTTATCAATGTGAAAGATAACGACGAAGATTATTGGTCGGTTATTTTTATCACGAAAAACAAAGAGAAGAAGATGGCCATTGGCATGCTTAGTTTTTCAGATAATAATCTAGACAAAATTGAGGAATTAGGGGAAATAACAAAGATAAAAACAATCAAATCGGAAGATGGAAGCGTAAAAGATTACATTATTAAACCTAGTAAACGACAACTTAAAAAAATAATTAAAAGCTCCTCTTTTTTAGAATTAGGGTTATTGAAAAAATTAGAATAAATAAAGTCCGATAACTTAACAAATACTTGAAAAACTATCGGACTTTATAAAAACATAATTTGTATTAATTTTTACTCAATTATCAATTTTTCTGTAGAAACTTGGTTTTTATAAATAAGCTTGACAATATAAGTTCCCTTAGATAATTCTTTAATATTTATACTTTCTTTTGAATACTCACCTGCTTTAACGACTTGCCCCTTAATATCAATAATCTGATAATTTAAATTAAAATCTGCTCCTTTAATAATTATTTGATTTTGTGCAGGATTAGGAAAGATTTGTAATTTACTTTCATTACTAACCTCTTTCACAGAAAGATTGATATTCTCCATAGCTTCTAGTTCTCCTTTATTATACATTTCTGTAACCCTAGCTAAATGTTCAAAATTTTGTAAAAGATGTGAATGAGATTTGCCTGCTATAACTCTAGACCAAACAAATGTTAAGGTATAATCCAATTCATCGCCAGGATTTAACATCGCTCTTCCACTATTCATTACACCTCTTCTATCAGCAGGTATATTCCCCTCATTTTCTTCGGTCCACCCTCCTGCTACAGTATAATTTGGATCTATACCATTAGTTCCATTAAACCAAGGATCCGATTCCCCAGGAAACATAAATTTTGAAGGAATTCCAACAATTGTATCATGTCCATTTATCCCAAATTTTAAGCTTTCTCCATTTTTCCACCGACAATGCATATAATTATCGTAGTCCTCGGCAGAAAAAGGGTCACCATAAACACTACTATTATTATCAAAATACATCATTCCATTCAATAAGGCTTTTTCGTCAGCTTCGTCAATTGTTCCATCATTATCGTTGTCTAAACCATCGTTTTCTTCAGCCAAAGGAGCATCTATTAATGCAATAAATTGAACAGGAGGATTTTCTCCATAAGAAATACCATTCCCATCTCCATCCATATCATCGCCATTATAAAAGAACATTGTGTTCAAACCTACATTACAGCCAATATAATCATCATAAGCATAACCAATATCGGAATCGGACCAAAAGGCTGTGATAAAATCATGATATACTGTATCACTTCTATTTATGATTCTATAATTTAAAAATGTAGTATAATTTAAAACGGTATCTATGCCTGTTAAAGTATCGTTACTATAAGCATAAGCCTGAATATGAATTTCCATACCAATGGGTATTCCATTACTTTCTGCATGTTCTCCATAATTATCATTCAAGATCCAGTATAAAGACATATCACCCTTTACATCAGGATAATCACCTAATTCCGGATCATAAATTCCATTCTCGTTAACATCTACAAAAGGGGCTAAGTTTTCTGCATAATTATTTGCTATATCACCATGTGCAGGCCAACTTGCAATAACTTCTGGCATAGTATAACCCGCATCTGAATAATGCAAAATATGTTCAATAATTTCCTCGCGTGTTATTTTCCAAAAACGATTAAACTGACTCGTATGTAAAGAATCTGTAGTCCCTTGTAAAATCCTAACCCGATACATTAAATTGTGAAACTGAAATATGAGATGTTTCATTTTCGTCTTTCCCAGACATCCAAAGACCACTCGAAAACATAGAATGTTTACCCGAGCCTTTAGGAACTTCGTAAGCTGGAGAGCCGGGAGATTTATAAAATAGTGGCCCTCTAATATTAAATCTTGCATTTACTTGATTAATGCTAATACTATCTTGTCCAAAAGATAATAAAGGAAGCAGAATTGTAATTAAAAATAATTTTTTCATAATACTAAAATTTAAGATTCAAGGATAAAATTAATCCAAAACGACATTCAAATATTTAGAAGTTTCCCAACGGCTAGCAATTTTCTCCAAACGGTTTTTTTAAGTAAATCTACCAAACAAACCTCAATCTATCAATAAGATAATCTAAAAGGATTACTTATCTTTGTCGTCATTCGACGAATTTTATAAAATTAATATAATAGATGAAAATTGCAACAGCAGGCAGTCTTGGACCTAAAACACGGTCGGACTGCGAGGTAAGTATAAAACTAACAAATACCGGAGGTATCGAAATCGAATTAAAATCGAAGGTCGATGTCATGTTTGGCAAAGCCAATCGGCAATTAATTACAGATGTACTTAAGCATTTCGAAATAGATAATGCAAAAGTGGTAATAACCGACAAAGGGGCTTTGCCTTTTGTTATTGCTGCTCGTTTAGAAGCTGCCATCAAAAATTTAATCAATACCGATAAAGAGTATCTTTTAGATGTGATTGATGCCAATAAAGACCAATCGGATAAAGAACAATTTCGTTTCTCTCGTTTATATCTCCCCGGCAACACTCCAAGTATGATGCTTAATGCAGGGGTTCACAATCCAAACGGAATAATTCTAGATTTGGAAGATGCCGTTGCGCCAGACAAAAAACACGAAGCACGATACATTGTTCGTAACGCCTTACGCTCTGTCAATTTTTATGGTGCAGAACGTATGGTGCGTATCAATCAAGGCAATTTGGGAATTGAGGACTTACATTACGTTGTAGCACACAATGTTAATCTAATTCTTATCCCTAAATGCGAAAGTGCAGAGGAAATTCAAAAGATTGATGCTGAAATAGAAAAAATTCGTAAAGAAAAAGGCTTCGATTATCCTATTTGGTATATGCCCATTATCGAGTCGGCTTTGGGAATAGAACGTGCTTTCGAGATTGCTACGGCTTCTCCAAATGTTTGCTCAATGGCTATTGGATTAGAAGACTTTACAGCAGATTTGGGTGTGCGCAGAACCAATGAAGCTACAGAGTCTTTATATGCTAGAACTCGAATGGTTAATGCTTGTAAAGCAGCAGGTATTCAGCCTATCGATTCTGTTTTCTCCGATGTATCGGATATGGAGGCTTTAGCAGTAAATGTTCAAACCTCTAAGAGCTTAGGATTCGAAGGTATGGGCTGTATTCACCCACGTCAGATTCCTGTGATAATGCAAAACTTTGCGCCCGAATCGGCAGAAATAGAAAAAGCTCAGAAAATTGTTCGTGCTTTTGAAGATGCTAAGATAAAAGGCTTGGGTGTAGTATCGCTCGGAACTAAAATGATTGATGCGCCTGTGGTTAAACGCGCCGAAACGACTATTGATTTAGCAGTGAAGTTGGGGATGATTGATGAAGCGTGGCTTCTAGATGGTTAGACTTTAGAGAATAGATGTTAGAATCGAGACGTTAGATATTAGACTTTTGATAGACAAGATGGAGATTTTCAAAAGATATTATAATAGACAAAATGAGTAGACATAATTTTAAGGAGCTTAAGGTTTGGCAAAAGTCCAGATTATTGGTGGTTGAGGTTTATAAATTAACTGCTAAATTTCCAAGCTCTGAAAAATTTTCTTTAGTCTCTCAGATAAATAGGGCTGTTGTTTCTATCAGTTCAAATATTGCAGAAGGTGCAGGAAGAAATACAAATAAAGATTTTGCTCACTTTTTAGATATTGCAATGGGTTCCTCCTTCGAAATCGAAAGTCAATTGATGAATGCTAAAGATTTAGAATTTATTACAGAAAATGATTTAACAGAAATATTATTACAAATAAACGAAATACAGAAAATGCTAGTTGGTTTTCAAAAGACTCTTAGAGAATAGATGTTAGACGGTTTGTCTATCAAAATCTAACATCTAGAGTCTAATGTCTAGTATCTAGCATAAACAAAAGAAATATAAAGTTACACAATAATGAAACTTGAAAAGAACGCAGTTGGCCGCTTAGTGCCTACAGAAATAAACGGAGAAAAAGCAGTGCCATTCCAAGGTGTTGGGCAGTACAAGCCAGAAGGTAGACGCTACGCACATAAAATAACCTCGAACAAGGATTATCCTGCCGATGGCAACAAGCAAGTTGCAAGTATTAAGGAAGCTTTGATAAAAGCTGGACTAAAAGACGGTATGACCATTTCGTCGCATCACCACTTTAGAAACGGTGATTTAATAATGAATCAAGTTTTTGATATTGCCAAAGAGTTGGGCGTGAAAGATTTGCGATGGTTCCCTTCAGCTTCTTTTCCTTGCCACGAGCATTTAATTCAGTATCTCGAAGACGGAACTATTTCGCATATAGAAGGTTCTATGAACGGTGCTTTAGGGCGTTATACTTCGGAAGGAAAGATGAAGAAAATGGCCGTATTACGTTCGCACGGCGGACGATACCAAGCAGTGCAAGATGGCGAAGTGCAAATCGATATTGCTATAATTGGAGCAGGAACAGCAGACCCATTTGGTAATGCTAATGGATTGTATGGCGATAGTGCTTCGGGGTTATTGGGTTTTGCCTTAGCAGATTCGGAATATGCCGATAAGGTGATTGTAATTACCGATAATATGGTGCCTTTCCCTTGTATGCCTTGGCAGATTC
>Ga0256827_10002262_pt1 | contig 12417 bp, 8 predicted proteins | sample CV84metaG_FD_185977 | JGI IMG/M metagenome (GOLD analysis project Ga0256827, IMG submission 185977) | Hydrothermal vent microbial communities from East Pacific Rise, Pacific Ocean - CV84 | ecosystem: Environmental > Aquatic > Marine > Hydrothermal vents | place: Pacific Ocean: East Pacific Rise... | reverse complement strand
CCCAATTCCTTTGCCATTAAAAAGGCATCTTCTTTTTTAAGATGACTATCAGGTAATTTGTTGGGGAGCATGATATTTTCCAATACATTTAAATAAGGTAATAAGTGGTAAGACTGGAAAACAAAACCTATTTCGGTAGCTCTGTATTTGGCTCTTTCTCCTTTAGATAAAGCGAAAATCTCTCTATTATTTACCATCATTCTACCCGAGCTTGGATTTAACATGCCGCCCATGATAAATAATAAGGTGGATTTGCCACTCCCACTTTCTCCTTTTATCAGAACAAATTCTGATTTTTGAACCCTCAAATCAATTGTATTTAAAGCCACTACTTTTTCCTTAGCAGAATGGAATACCTTAGTAATATTTTGTGCCTCTATCATCTTATTGTTCTTTTAAAAGTTGAGCGGAATCCTGATTTACAGCCCATAATACAGGAATCAGGGACGTTAGTGCGGCAAATAACGGACCAATAAAGATAGCCCAATACAGTAGATGATATAAGGGTTTGACGGGTATTAGCGTAAGGTTAAATATTTTTGGGCCTAAATAGTAAGACAATATGGAGCCTAAAACAAAACCAAGTATGGCACCTAACAAACCTATTACAAAAGCACGAAAAAAGAAGAGTTGGCTTATTTTCCAGTTGGTAAAACCGAGGGCTTTCATGATGCCTATTTCATGGGTTCTTTCTTTCACATTGGTCATGGCAACCGAGGCCAGCCATATGGCAGAGATGATTAATATAATAGGAAATAAAAAGGCGAAATATTTATCAGTCATCTTTCGTTGATCTTCACGGGCATTTGCAATAGTGGCATTCATGATCACTTTTGCTTCGGGAACAACCCTATTCAATTCGGCTCGTAATTCCCCCAGAGGGTCACCTCCTTGAGTAGAGCACATACAGTTAAGTGCCATCACTTCGTTTATCCTACCCTCCATATTCAATAGTTTCTGAAGCGTTTCCAAATCAAAATATACTCTAACATCATCTTCGCTGCCTGTTTCGGATAAGGTTTTCTTTACTTCAAATGTCTGACCAATAAATTCAAGCCGATCTCCATCGGTAAGATGAAATTGTTTGGCCAGTTCATAGCCCACATATATCTTGTCTTTTTCAATGGCAAAAATCATTTTAGACTTGCTTTTCCCCGAAGGCTCTTTCTCATCTTTTGAAATTCCTGTAAGAATAACCTCTTTGTCTCTCCAGATTATTTTTTTATGTAGTGTAGCTGTTAGATGTGCATAATCTACTGATTTTTCATCTATCAATCTTTTCACTATATCTTGCGACATGGTAAGCTTAGAATAGCCTCCCGTCCAGAACTGATTCATATCTGTTTCTCCCGGAATAATCCTCACATTAAAACCCATATTCCGGGTTAATAATCGTGTTTCATTTTTGGTTGCCTGTGTGATTGTGTAAAAAGAAACAACAAAAGCCACAATGATGATCATACCCAGAAGGCCCATCAGAAAATTAAACTTCCTATGAATTATTTCTTTAAGTATAAGCATATGATGATTTTGTCCATAGGATCATTAAACTCTTTTCAGCTTTCTTCTTCATGTCTTACTTCTCTTAATTTGTTGTTATCGTCTTGGGCATAAGATCCAGAACATGTGCCGTAGCTGGCTTCTGTATGATGTCCCCTGCATGGGTATCACACACAGCTGCCATTTTTGAATAGGCTCCAAAAATACAAATAAATTTGATTGTTTTATTAGAAATTATATTGGCTAGGTGTCGCATATGATATACCGGATGGTGTACATCGCTTAATCTATAAGTAACTCTTCTTTTATCTAAAGTAATTCTTAAGAGCAAATATATTTTGTTCAATTAACTCGTTCTAAATTTTAATCGTTAGCAATTTCCTCGCCTGGAAATACACTAATTATTTGCCATAAACATACTTCTTGACAAGTTTTGGCTTGTGTGGTTGGCTTTTAACGTTGGCTTTCATTATGGCCTTGTTATTCCATTTATAAATGTTTCTACAAATCCTAAGATCTTATCCGTTACTCTTTCTGCTACTGTTTTCCGTTCTTTCAAACTTGGTCTTTTATTCATCATTCCAATTATCTCATCTCTTAGCGGTTTCTTTTCTGTAAACAAGTAGTTTCCGATTACTTCCTGTAACTTTTCAGAATCCAGGTTTTCTTCTTTACTTAGTTTCTCCAATGCTAAAAGTCTTTCTCTGCTCCAATAATTCTCAAATTCATCCGGGATATTATCAGAATCTTTAATTTCAGGTAAATTTTCCTGGATAAACCTTTCAATCAATTCTCGTTTGCTACGCATTTTTGCATCGCCAGTAAGCAAGTCAATAATTGCTTTTTTCTGATTTTCGTGTTCTTCTTCGGTTGCATCTTTCAGTTTTGCAAGAAGTTTCAGAATGTAAGTAACATTTATTTCGTCTCTGTGAATTAATTCCAATTCAAAATCAACATCGTTTAAAATTGATACTTTCTCTTTCTGATTATGGCTTTTTGCTTTGTCGTAAAGGTCGAGATATTTGCTTTTATAATCCTCGAAACTTTGTTCTTCCATTGATAAATCAACAAAATCAAATTCGGTAAATGTTGCCAATACATTTTTCAAACGCATTAACTCCCTAAACGCCTTTATAAATTCAAGTTCCTGTTCTTCGTCTTGTAAATCGTTTACGCTGTTTACTGTTGGTGTAATTTGCAATAATGCAATAAATGCCTGATTAAACTTTGCAACATATTCTTCATAAGGTTGCATGATGATTTCATCTTTGGCATTGATGTTTGAGAATAACGAAATGGCTTCGTCTGTTGCTCCTTTTAAGTTTCGGAAACAAACAATATTTCCTTGTGATTTCAGTTCGTTTAAAATTCTGTTTGTTCTCGAATAGGCTTGAATTAAGCCGTGATATTTTAAATTCTTGTCAACATATAGCGTATTTAGTGTTTTGCTGTCGAAACCTGTTAAAAACATATTTACAACCAATAGGATATCTATTTGCTTATGTTTTACCCGTTTTGCTACATCGTTGTAATAATTGTAAAAACTCTGACTGTCTTTTGTTGTGTAATTGGTATTGAATTGTTTGTTGTAATGACCAATAAAATCTTCAAGATAATCCCTTGAATGGCCGCTCCGTTGAGTCGAACGGCCATACAACTCTAACGGTTCGGCTGCCATACTTAGTTCAGGTGTATCAAACTCATCATCAATAAAAGCATTTCCGATAGCATCTTTATCGTCTTCGTTTGCCTGATACGAAAAAATGGTTGCTAATCGTAAATTATGTTGTCCTTCTTCTTTTTTCTGATGAAACAGTTTGTAATACTCAATTAAAGTATCAACGCTTGAAACAGCAAAAATGCTTGTAAACTCTCTGCTGTGGGTTTTACGGTTGTGATTGGTAATAATGTAATCAGTAACATTATTTAAACGCTCAGGTGCGTTCATTACTTCCGCTTCGTCAATGGCTTCTACTTCAATATCTAAAATATGGTCTTTCTTTTTGAAAGTGCTGATGTATTCAATAGAAAACTTTAATACATTTTCATCTCGGATGGCGTCGGTAATGACATATTTATGCAGAATCTTATCGAAAAGCATTGATGTAGTTCGTTTTCCGTATTCGTTTTTTCCTGCGTTCTTTTCAAATATCGGTGTTCCTGTAAAACCAAACATTTGACTATTCTCAAAGAAGTTTTTTATATCCTCGTGAGTTTTCCCAAATTGCGAACGGTGGCACTCATCAAAAATAAAAACAATGCGTTTTTCTTTCATTGTTTCCATTCTGTTCAAATATCTTTTTTTGCTGATGGCTGTGTTTAACTTCTGAATGGTGGTAACAATTAATTTATTGTCACCAATCATCTGTTTTACAAGCGTGTTGGTGTTGTTTGTTCCGTCAATACTACCTTTGCTGAAAGCATTAAATTCTTTTGTTGTTTGATAATCCAAATCTCTGCGGTCAACTACAAATACCACTTTATCCACTTTGGGTAAGTTGGTTAAGATTTGAGCCGCTTTAAAAGATGTTAATGTTTTTCCTGAACCTGTTGTATGCCAAATATATCCATTTTTAGTACAGTTCTTTGCTCTGTCAACAATGGCCTCTACTGCATAAAACTGATAGGGTCGAAGCACCATTAAAATTTTATCCGACTCGTGAATAACAATGTATTTGCATATCATTTTAGAGATATGGCAAGGCTCTAAAAATATATCGGTAAAACTTGAAAGTTGTGTAATGAGTTTATTATCTACATCGCTCCAATAAAATGTTTGTTTAAAACTTCGTGCTTTTATGGGACTGTTAGCATAATACTTTGTATTTACGCCATTGCTGATTACAAAAATCTGAATAAACTGAAACAGTCCGTGACCTGCCCAATACGAATGCCTTTCGTAACGATTGGTTTGGTTAAAGGCCTCTTTTAATTCCAAGCCTCTGCGTTTTAGTTCAATTTGAACCAAAGGCAAACCATTTATTAAAATAGTAACATCGTAGCGGTTTTTATATTTGCCTTCCATTGTTACCTGTTGCGTCACCTGATATTGATTTTTACACCAGGCAATTTGGTCTATCAACTCAATGGTTTTATGTTCGCCTTGTTCATTTGTGTAAGGAACCCGGTCTCTTAAAATCTTGGCACGTTCGAAAACATTACCTTTGTTGATGTAGTTTAATATCTGCCTAAAATCATTATCGGATAAGACGCAAGACCTTGCGTCTGTGCTATTATGAATTTCTAATTGCGATTTTAGATTAGCCAATAAATCATTTTCATCTTTTATGACTACACTTTTATAACCCAATTTTTGCAATTGAATTATCAAATTATTTTCTAATATTTGCTCGGCTTGTGTTGTCATTAATTATTAAAAATTAGTTTATAATTTTTTTCGATAGCATCAATTTCTTGTTTAGAAAGTGCTTTAAATTCCTTCTCTTTCGCTCTTTTTGATATTTTTCCTTCATTTTGTTCTAAAAAACGAACTAACAAAGCAATCATACGGTCGGGCATTTCGAACTCTTCATCTAAATAATGTTTAAAGGTATCATATTTTTGAAGGTATGTAATTTCCTGAGGGATAATGTTTTCTATGGTGTCATTTACACAATCGTATAGAAATTCTGCCTGAGCGGTAGCATCAAAATAGCGGTAATAATCTATGGTTTCGTTTACTACTTCAATATTATGGTCTTTGGTTTCTTTCCAATCTATAAAATCTAAAATAGGGTGCGAATATTGTTCTAATGTTTTTCTGTAATCAACAATACGGTCTAATATAGCGGCTGAAACAGGAAAAATTAAGCCTTGTTGTGTAAATTGTTTTTCTGCTAATGTGTGATGTATTAAATATCTGTGAATACGACCATTGCCATCTTCAAACGGATGTATAAATACAAAACCGAAAGCAATACTTGTTGCCGCCAGTATGGCATCTATTTCACTATTTACCAATATGGAGTTCGTATTAATTAAGCCTTCTGTTAAAAGCGGTATATCTTGCCATTTTGCCGATATGTGCTCAGGAATAGGTTCGCCGGTAGTTCTGTTATGTTCCCCCACAAAACCACCTTGTTTACGAAAGCCCATTTTTACAAAACGTGTATTTTCTATCACTTCTTGTTGTAATCTTAATAGCTCTTCCTGGCTTAGTTTTTTTGTGCCTGCTTGTCCAATAATTTTTCCCCAACGTGCGGTGCGTTTACTTTTAGGGCTCTCACCTTCGATGGTAAACGACGCTTTTGAATCTTTTAGTAATAAAAATGCTGCTGTACGTTGTAGTAAATCTTTATGATAGCCTTTAAGTGCTTTTAGCTTTTTTTCTTTAATGTTTTGGTTGATATAGTTTTCTAATTTTTCTGTTTTTCTAATTAACGGACAAAAGTTTATAGTGCCGGGAAGATTGTTAATTATTCGATGACGGGAAGAACGAATTCCGTTTTGCAATCCATATTGTAGTTTATTTTCTATTAGCGGAATATAGTTTTTTACCGTAAGGTTTGGTATTGGAAGTTGTTTTTGCATTAACCATTCAAACAGAAACCATATTTTACGGGTATATTGTCCTGTAACTTCTATTTTCAGAAGGGCTACAATTTCTTTTTTCGGTAATTTTTCAAATAGTTTTTTGAAAAATAACAAATTAATACCTTCGTATTTTAAAGCAAATACCAGTTGTTGATAAAGTGTTTCTTCGGGCTGATGTCTTGGTGTTAATACTTTCCATTCAAGTGTTTGGTAGGTTTTATGTTTCTCGCTGATAAGTGCAATTGTATGGGGCATAGGCACAGGTAAATCCAATGTGTCTATTATAGCGGCATAACCCACAACAGATGCTTTCTCCGGAAGTTGTTTACCGTGAAAAACGGATACTTTTTGTGAAAAATAGTTATTCTTTGCCATCTTTTATGAAAAATAGTTATCTGCAAATATAGATGAAAAACAGGTACTGTTTGTGAAAAACAGGTAAAAATTACCGTATTTTATGAAAAAAGGGTGCTTTCCCCGGGTTTCTACACAAATAGCTGTTGCAACAACCCCTGTTTCCATTGCTGCATATTCGTAATTTGTAATTCACTATTCGTAATTGATCTATCTATTGATGATAGAAAATTGGCAATTTTTTGTTGTTCTCTTTTACTTGGATATGGAACTTTAAATCTCCGTAAATCAGAGCTATTGATTGAATTAATGGTTGCTCCTAAATTTTTATGGACTTCTTTTTTATATTCATCAGTATCAAACCAATGAAAAAGATACTGATTACATTCGCTTCTATAAATAGCCATAAAAGCACCAAAAGCAACTCCCTCATTTTCTTTATTGATAAGTGCATTTTTTCCTATTAATCTTTTACTGCCATTTCTTACACATATTAATATATCATTCTCTTTAACAGGGTTAAATATTTGTGTTTCAACAAAAACATTGTCATTGAATGTTAAGGTGCGATTTTGAATATTTGAAGAACGTAATACAAGAATACCTTTGTCACTTATATCTTTAGGACTATAAGTAAGGCCATTTAATATTTTACCTATCTCTCCCAACTTCTTTTCTTCCCAATCAGGAAAATCGCTACCATCGTCTTGCCCGCCTGCCGGACGGGTAGGTTTAAACCGAATATAATTAGGAATTACGAATGATGAATTACGATTTTTACCAAATTCGTCATTCGTAATTGAGTCATTCGTCATTGATTTTTCGCCATAGGCAAAAATCTTCTGCATGACACCTTTTTTGTATTGCTCTAATTCGGCTTTCTTTTTTTGCAATAGGTTGATACGTTTATCAACTGCGGTTAAAAAATTGGCTATTTTGGTTTGTTCGGGTGGGGTTGGGATATTTACTGTTAATGATGCTAATTGACTCGCATATAAATGAACGACAGAAATACCTTGTGCAAGTCTTGCAATATTCTTTTTTCGAACATTATTCAAATAGTAAGACAAAAATATACCATCAATTTCAGATTTAATAATGTTTAAATCTCCACCTAATGCTACACCTGACTTTGCAACGCAAGAAGCAGTTGCAATATCAATTTGAGTTTCGCCAGATGCAGGAATGATAACATCATTAGATTCACTTAATACAAGTTCTGCTTTATCAATATTTGTTTTAGAAACAATTTTAGTTATTACTTCTGAATATTCTGTATATAATTCTCCGTATCTAATACATTCTGTTTCTCCATCTTCTGAAATATCTGCTTTTGAGATACCTTTTCCTTTACTAAAAGTAGCAACTGAACCAAGTTTATCAGGATTCCAATTGTCTTCAAATTCAGGAAACCGTAATTGTGGTACACTTCGGTTTTGCTTAGTACTGGTCATATTATTCTCCATCTTCTTTTAGTTTTTCCAAAATATCCTCAGCTTCCATTTCCAATTCTGAAAAAGCAAACCATTTTTTACCTGTATCTTTTAGCGAAGCACCAAAGTGATAAACTGTTTTACTGTCAATAATTAAAAAACGGTCGTGGGCTGTTGTTAAATGTTTTATCTCTATTTCAGTATATTGTTGGTTGTATTTTTCAATATCCAATTTTAACTGTTTGCTCATCTTTTTTGTGTAGATAGTTGCTTTACACTTCTCGTTTCGTTTGCTAAGCATTGCCAAAACGGTTTCGTCCACATAGTTATCAATTAGTATAATGCTTTTTTTTGCCGATTTAATCATATCGCTAATCAACAAATAGGCATCAAAAATTTGTCCGTTATAAAAGATACCTTGCTTGGGTTTTACTGTTTTTTCTTCAAGAGCTTCAAAAATGCGGTTTACTTTTTCATCTGTTTTTATCTGTTTTAATTCAACTTGTTCCAACCTTTGGAATATTGCAGCATTATTGGTAATAAAGCGTTTCATTTCAACAAATGCCTGCATAATTTGTATACTGATTTTAACTGCTATCCCACTTTTTAAAACAGCCGACAGCATTGCAATGCCTTGTTCTGTAAAAGCATAGGGATTTACAGAAGAATATTTAAGTTTTTTTAGGTGGTCACAATTTGTGACCAGTTCTGTTTTTTCAATATCATTAAGCTGAAATCTAAATAGTTCAGGAAACCTTTCAATATTTCTTTTAACAGCCTGATTTAAAACCTTTGTCCCAACCTGATAAAGTTCCGCCAAATCGCTATCGAGCATAACTTGTTGATTACGAATTGTAAAAATTCTATTCTGTATATCTTTTGCTTTAACTATTTTATTCATAATTAATCCAGTTTTTCCAAAATATCCTCAGCATTCATTTTTAATTTAGAAAAAGTAAACCATTTCTTGTTTGTTGCTTTCCTTTAATAACACCGTGGTGAGTGGTGTGTGCAAAAAATACACATACCTCTTACTTTTCAACTTTAAAAGGTGGAACAATGCCTAAAATGTCTTGAACACGATTAAAAGGATTACAGGAATACACGATTTTATTTTTTGCGATATCATCCATTTTTCAACCTCTTATTATAAACTCTTTTAAAATCCAGACTTTGCCCACCAAAATTGATTAATAAACCATCTGCTATATTGTATGCTTCGCAGTAATTAATTGCTTGTGCTTTATGAACTCCTTCTAATTTTTCAATTGCTTTTATCTCAAGCATTACACAATCTTCAATAAAAAAATCTACCCTGCGTGTACCAATATCTTGCCCTCGGTATTCCAATCCCATTTCCATTTCTCTTTGGTAGTTAATGTTTTGATATTGAAATTCAATGGCTAATGCCCGTTGATAGATTACTTCTTGAAACCCATTACCAAGTGTACGGTGAACTTGCATTGCACAACCAATTATCTTATGAGTTAAATTATCTATTTCTTCTTTACTTTTTTTCATCTCTTAATCCTGTACTCTTAAAATCATTAAAATCCTGTTCAAGACAATTTAAAAGGTGGAACAATACCTAATTCGTTACAAAAACCAATAATTTCGCTGTTTACATCTTCAAGCTCATCGTCGAGTTCGACAAGCTCACTCGCCACTTCGTTTAAATCAATTGGTTCTTCTTCTTCAAAAGTGTCTACATATCTTGGAATATTTAGGTTATAGTCGTTTTCTGCAATTTCTTCCAAAGTGGCAACATAAGAATATTTGTCTATTGTTTTACGGTTGCGGTAGGTGTTTACAATCATTTCCACATCTTTATCTCGCAATTCGTTTTGATTTCCGTTTTTTATAAAATGGTCATCGCCGCTGGCATCAATAAAAACAATATTGTCATCTGCCTCTCGGCATTTTTTAAATACCAAAATACAGGTGGGGATTGAAGTTCCGTAAAAAATATTGGCAGGCAAACCAATGACGGCATCCAAATAATTGAGTTCGCTAATTAAATATTTACGAATTACTCCCTCAGAAGCTCCTCTAAACAAAACGCCGTGTGGTAGCACGGTTGCCATGGTGCCGTTGTCTGCCAATTGGTGTATCATATGTTGTACAAAAGCGTAGTCGGCTTTGGTTTTGGGTGCTAATCTTCCGTATTGGCTAAAACGCTCGTCGGTACTGTTCAATGGGTTGGCATCGCTTTTCCAATGTGCCGAAAAGGGCGGATTAGCAACAACGGCTTCAAATCGTTTTTCGAGATGTTGCGGATTTTCCAAGGTATCCTCTTGCTGAATATTAAACTCACGGAAATGGACATCGTGCAGGATCATATTCATTCGAGCCAGGTTGTAAGTAGTACGGTTGAGTTCCTGGCCGTAAAACTCGCTTACATCATCAACCTCTCTTGCCACACGCAAAAGCAAAGAACCCGAACCACAAGTAGGGTCGTAAACAGATTTTAGTTTTTTCTTTCCCGTTGTTACAATTTTTGCCAATATTTTTGATACTTGTTGCGGTGTATAAAATTCTCCTGCCGATTTTCCTGCACCTGCGGCAAACTTTGCAATCAAATATTCGTAAGCATCGCCCAAAACATCGGCTTCAATATCTTCCAGTTTAAAATCAATTTTATCCAAATGATTTAAGATTTTCACAATCACTTCGTTTCTTGCTCCAACGGTTCTGCCAATTTTAGTAGAAGTTAAATCTAAGTCCTCAAACAAAGCATTAAAATCCTCTTCCGATTCTGTTCCCATTGTGCTTTGCTCAATGTGATTCATTACGGCTTGCAAATCTTCAATAATGTAGTTGCTCTCGCTTTCGGTATCTGCATTTCCTTTTCTTGCCAGCTCCGAAAACAGTTCATTTGGTTTTAAGAAATACCCCAATTTCATTAAGGATTCTTCTTTTATGGCTTCCAAAATTTCAGGGTCGGAAACTTCTTTGTAGTCGGTCACTTCTTCGCCTTCAAGAAGTCCGTTCGCATATAGATATTGCTTTTCACTCAGGTACTTATAAAAGATAAAACCGAGAATGTAATCCCGGTAATCGTCTGCACTTATTTTTCCTCTTAACAGGTTTGCAATTCCCCAAAGTTGAGCTTCTAATATCTTTTTTTGGTCTTCTGACATTCTATTTTCTTCTTTTAATATTTAATCCTGCAAGATACTTGATTTTTTTGTTGAGTGTTGGCAAGAAATTGCTTTTTTTGATTTTTTGCATTACCCCAACGTCTTGTAAATTTAGTGAATTAAACACAAAGAAAAACAATATTATGGGCTAAATTTAGACTATTATTAAAAACAAAAAATCGCAATATGCATAATTACAACCTATTACGATTTTAAAAAGTGGAGAATAGCGTCCCGAAAGCTTTCGGGAGAACCGCTGACCTTTTGACTGGCAGTCAAACGCTCTAGCCAACTTGATATCGTAAAATAATTCTTCTGGTTTCATAGGCTTTTTTACGACTACGGGATTACACCTATACATTATCCCTTAATTAGTTACGGATAAGCCCTTAGGATATTCTTGGGTTTTATATATATCATTGCAAAGTTGAAAAAAAATACACCCAACAATACAATTTGTTTAGCAAATCCACTTAAAAATAAATAAATCATGGAAAGTAAATATTTTATAATGGGAAATAAAGCCTTTGATAAAGGCGACTTTGAAAAAGCCATTCATTATTATCAAATAGATTTGGCATCAACAGAATCCCCAGATCAATGCATTCTCAACCTGTCTATTTCTTATTTCGAAATAAAGCAATACAGAAAAGCGATAGAATGGGCATCAAAATTAACTAAAACCCCTTCTGTATACAGTAAAGATGCCCTTTTTCACATGGCAAACTGCCATCACGAATTAAAAGAATATGAAGAAGCTGAGCGTATCCTTACAGGTATCATTCAGTCCTACCCTAATGATTCGAGTGCCTATTTTAACAGAGCAAATGCAAGAGAAATGCTAAATAATGCTGTAGGTGCCGAGGACGACAGAAGAATGCAAGAGCTTTTAGAAGGACAAAAAGATAATAATAATTATCAGGCTCCTGAACTGGAAGATGTTGAGGATTATTCATTGGAACAATTTAATATAGAAAAAAAGCATTTGTTAAGTGACATCATAGATCGTCCAGATTCATACAATTTATATTTTGAGTTGGGAAATGCCTATGTAAAGATTAGAGAATTTCAAAAAGCCATCGACTATTTCATGAAAGCAATAGAGTTGTATACTGCCCCCTTTTATCAAAAAGCAAATCAAAATATGATAGCTGCTTATCTAGACCTCCAGGATTACAAAAAGGTCATCGAGTTAGCTCATGAATTTTTACAAAACAGTCCAAATCATGAAATAGTTGTTGAAATGAAAGAAAAGGCTGAGAAAATTTTAAAGGGGGAAAAATCAAATGATAAATTAGACGAAAGGCCAACACTTTTTATAGTTTCAGGGGGCATTTGTAGTGGTAAATCGACTCATATTGCTAATGAATACCCTAGTAATTATTTACATATTGATGCTGGGGATCTTTTTATTGGCTTAAGTGAGGGTGAATACTATGATTTCCCATCGGAGCTGG
>Ga0256827_10002261_pt1 | contig 12425 bp, 12 predicted proteins | sample CV84metaG_FD_185977 | JGI IMG/M metagenome (GOLD analysis project Ga0256827, IMG submission 185977) | Hydrothermal vent microbial communities from East Pacific Rise, Pacific Ocean - CV84 | ecosystem: Environmental > Aquatic > Marine > Hydrothermal vents | place: Pacific Ocean: East Pacific Rise... | reverse complement strand
TTAAAATGAGCTTTAAATCACTCTGGGTTGACTATGAAGAGGGTACGGAAGGAACAAAAGACTATTTTGCATATGATACCGCCAACTTTGGCCCTATTATCGGTTTAACCTATAAATTTTAACTTCCCGGCATCACCATATCTTCCTATATTCCATATAGGCTGGGTGAGTTGCCCAATCAAGCAGATGTTTACTGAGAATGGTTTATCATACTGTTTGCAACATTCTAAAATCAATCATACACAACGGAGGAAATATGAATTTTATAGTTAAACAAGGGAAAAAAATAGCTGCTGCCGCACTCTTTGGTACTTTATGTATGATGGGAACAACAACAGCATTTTCCCAAAGCCATCCTATGTTGAAAAATGAGCCTGTACAGCTGGATCAAATGCCTGAAAAAAACGAACTTATCGTAGCATATTATGGCCGTCCCGGTGTAAAATCACTGGGAGTATTGGGAGAGTATCCTATTGGGCGCCTAAAACCAATGATCAAGAAAAAAGCGGCGGAGTATGAACAGGTAACGGGCAAACATGTCAGGCCCGGTTTTGATATTATCTACGGATTGGCGTCCGCATCTCCCGGACCGCACAAAGACTACATTATTCATCTCAATTCAAAAAAACTGCAGCCATATATTGAAGCGGCAGAGAATGAAGGGTTTGTCCTTTTTCTTGAGACACAGCTTGGCGAACATATGCCTCAGGATGCAATTCACCATATTTTAAAGTATCTCAAATACCATAATGTCAATCTTGCAATCGATCCTGAGTTTGAAGTAAGCAACTTGAATGTACGTCCGGGAAAGAAGATCGGACATATAGAAGCTGCATGGGTGAACCAGGTGCAGGCAGTCATGGACAAATATATGAAGGCCAATGGCATTACGGAGAAGAAGATACTGCTTTTGCATATGTTCAGGCATACAATGGTAGAGCATAAAGAGCGGCTGAGGCATTATGATAATATCGATCTTATCTTCAACCTTGACGGGCATGGTTCTCCCAGGTTGAAAGTAGATATTTATAATGCGATCTATACGGAGAAGTATGCCGATAAAGTTGCCGGTGGTTTCAAGCTCTTTTTTAAAGAGGACCATCCCATGATGAACCCCAGGCAGGTAATGGGAATGGAACATGCACAGGGGAAAAAGGTTAAATATCCACCAAAACTCATTAACTATCAGTAAAAAAATCCCACTCTTGTCGTTGTGAAAAAGGGTGGAGATGACAGCTTAAAAAAAAGAAACTGCTTTATGTTGCACCTTTGTTACTATTAATTCAGTATAATGAATCCAAATCTATAAATATATTCTGAAAGTAGTCATCAATGGAAACATTTTTTATCTATGCTGCCAGTGTTACTCTGGCGGTTTTCCTTCTCTATTTTGTCGGTATTGCTTTGGCTCCCTATGCTCCAGGCGGTGTCAAAAATGAACATTTTGAATGTGGGCTTCCTGCAAGCAGCTCTGTACCCAAAAAAGCGAATTTCGGTTTTTTTGTCTATGCCATCATGTTTATCGTGGCCGATATGACAGGACTTTTCTTTACCCTTTTTGTCTACGCAGACACTAAACATGCATCCATGATCGCAGCGATTTTTGCACTGGTCATGGCATTGGCGATTACTATTGCTATGAAGGAGCACCGATATGCTGAAAATTCTTGATTTTTTTGATTATGCCAAGAGTGAAAGCCTCTGGATGGCACACTTCTGTACGGGTTGCTGTTCTCTGGAAATGGCAGCGGCTATGGGACCACGCTATGACTGGGAACGCTACGGCTATATGCCGACACCGACACCTCGACAGGCAGATGTATTGATGATCACCGGACTGGTGAGTAAAAAGATCCTTCCGGCACTGCTGCGTACCTATGCACAGATGCCCGAACCCAAATATGTGGTTGCCCTGGGAGCCTGTTCTTTCGATGGCGGCCCCTACAATGACTCTCTCTCCGTGATCAAGAATCCGACGGAGATCCTTCCTGCGGATGTATTTATTGCCGGTTGTCCTCCCAAGCCTGAAGCAATCATAGAAGGTTTGGAGCAGGTCAAGCAGAAAATTAAAGACAAGATCCCCAGTGCCGCAAGCCAGGGTGGATTATGGAAAGAGATGGCATTTTAATGGAAGCACTCAAAGTACACCTTGAACAGTTCGATATGGCTTATGTCGAACGCTACAAGACAATATGGCTCAAAGCAAAACTGAATTCAAGTGACGATCTGCTTACCGTGGCAAATTCTCTGAAAGCAGAAGGATTGAAAACATTAAGTACCGTGTCTCCCACGGATTTTCTTGAAGAGAACCGTGTTGAGATGAATTATTTTTTTGAAGACCTTCAGACCAAACGCAATGTCTGGCTGAAATGCGATATCCCCCGTGAAGTGGAAGCGTGCCGGATCGCTTCATTGACAGAAGCATTCCCTGCGGCAAACTGGCATGAGAGAGAAGCCTATTCGATGTTTGGTGTGACTTTTACCGGGCATCCTGACCTTCGCCCCATCATCGTGTCGGAAGACTTTGTCGGTAAAACACCTTTTCGGCGTGATTTTGACTGGGATAAACATGAACAGGATGTGGTCCAAAACATAAAAATGATCGTAGATGGTTTCAAAAGCGAACAGGCAAACAATGAGATCAATCTCGATACAGAGAGTTCTGAAACAGTACTCAACTGGGGGCCTACCCATCCTGCAAGCGGGCCGATACGGCTGCGTATCCATTGTGATGGTGAAGAGATCATCAGTATCGACCCGGATATAGGGTATGTCTGGAGAGCATTGGAACATTTGGTAACCCAAAAGGATTTTGTCAGTGCCATCGTTGCAGTAGAACGCCTCTGTTTCATGGACAATATCAATTCGATGGTCGGGTACTGTATGGCGGTGGAAGAGATTGCAGAAACCGAGATTACGGAATTTGCCAAATGGATGCGCGTTCTTTTGGGAGAAGTGGCAAGGGTTTCTTCCCACTTTATGGGAATGGGCGGATTTTTCAACAACCTTGGCCTGCATACACTGGGATTATGGAATATGGACGTACGGGAGTATTTCCTTGATTTTCTGGAGTCCTACAGTGGTGCGCGGATCGCTACAGCTTCCATAGAACCCGGAGGTGTGCGTTACGGCCTGGATATGGCGATGCTGGATGAACTGCAAAAAGCCCTGGATAAATTCGATGCCACGATCGATGATGTATTTATGATCTTTGTGAACAACCCTACGATGAAAATGCGTGCCAAAAAGGTTGGTATTTTGAGTGCAGAGGAAGTTGAAGCGTATGGACTCTGCGGTATCGTTGCCCGGGCCAGCGGTGTCAAGACCGATATCCGTATTGATGAACCGTATGCTGCCTATAGCCAGATAGAGATGGATTACATCTCCAGAGAAGGGGGATCGGCAGTAGATCGTTTCACTGTACTTTTTGAAGAGTTGAAGCAGTCTGTTGCCATTATCAAACAGGCAAAACAGCATATTGAAGAGGGGGTGGCTTCCGGAGAATTCAATCCGACGAAAGACCATATGGTCAAAGTCCCCAAGAAACTGCCAAAAGGGGAAGCGCTCAGCAGGGTTGAGTGGGCAAGGGGAGAGGTACTGATGCATCTTGTAACCGAAGAGAAGGCAAAATCACCTTACCGGCTCAAAATGAAAGCCCCGAGTTTTAACCATACGATGATGCTTAACCACCTTTTGGCAGGTGAGACATTGTCAGATTTACCTTTGGTCTTTGGCAGCCTCTACGTCTGCCAGGGTGACCTGGACAGATAAGGAGCCTATGATGAATACACTGTTTCACGCGTTTGTTTTCCCCGGACTGCTTTATGTGATTGCCTGGACGATAGGGCTTTTTTGGTTCTTCAGAAAGTTCATGGCACCGTTGCATAAAAGAGTAGGGCCACATTTTAACGGGCCTGCCGGGAGTTACCAGACGCTTTTTGATATGAGTAAACTTTTGAGTAAAGAGAGTATCACTCCGAAAGGTGTCAATCCCTATCTTTTCTCCATCATGCCACTGTTGGCGCTCATTACGGCAATGCTCCCGGCTGCTTTTATTCCCTGGACAGCCTCTTTTCCCGTCATTCAGAGTTCTTTTGGCCTGCTTGCTCTGATTGTACTCATCGGGATAGAACCTTTCCTTCTTTTTCTCACTGGTTTCGGTTCTGACAACAAATACTCCTTTCTGGGAGGGATACGTGTTCTGACACAGGCGATTTCGATGGAAACAGCTTTTTTCCTGGCAGCACTTTCTCCGGCACTGCTGTTTGGTACGATGGACCTTAAGCTGATCGTAGAAGAGACATCATGGCTGAGTGCATTGATTCTTCTGCCGGCATTCCTGCTTTATTTCATTGCACTGCTTGGACTGCTTGAACAGCCTCCGTTCAACATACCCGATGCGGAGCAGGAGATCGTGTATGGTTTTTACACAGAATACAGCGGTACCAACTACTTTTTACTGAAAATGGCTGAATTCTCCGAATTTATGGCAGTCTTTGCCGGTGCTGCTACACTGTTTCTTGGGGCATACAAAGGAGCCTTTTTCGACGGTTACTCCTGGTTTTTCCTCAAAATGCTGCTGATCGCTGTGGTAATGATGGCCATACGTGCGGCGACACCGCGTATTACGATGAAACAGATGCTCAGTTTCTCATGGCGCTACCTGGTCCCTGTCAGCCTGCTCAATATGGCATGGATCATGTTTGCGAAAACATTTTTCTTTGGAGGTGCATAATGATACTTTTGGAAATTGCCAAAAAAGTGGTGCGTGTCTCCCGGGCACTTTTTGAAGAGAGCCCAGCAAAGGTGGATGTACGGTATGAAGCGATGCATCATCCTACCCGTTACCGGGGTGAACACCGTGTAGACTATGAAACCTGTATCGGCTGTGACTCCTGTAACAAAATCTGTCCTACGCATGCCATTACGATGAAACAGCTTCCTTTCAAAAAACAGAATATCGTTCCGGAGGTTAATCTCTCCGTCTGTATATTCTGCGGCCTTTGTGAAGATGTCTGTCCGACCAAACCTGAAAAATCTATTGTGCTGAGTGGCGGACGCTACGATATGCTCAGCGGTGGATGGCATGAAGACCAGAACGATTTCTGGGTCCATGTGGATATACCGCAAAGCTACATAGACAGCCGTTTGGAAGCTGAAGAGGCTGCCCGTGTCAAAAAAGAATTGGCAGCCAAAAAGAGAGCAGCGGAAGCTGCTGCCAAAAAAGTGGAAGAGGGCAATATGGAATCTGTTCCAAACACCGATACGAAAAAAGGAGAAAAGCAATGAATCTGTTACTGTTAACCGGAGTGCTTATTTTGGCGGCCGCATCTCTGATGGTTAAAAAAAGTGTTCCTGCCATGATCAGTTTTGCTCTGATGATGTTCCTTTTGGGTATCTTCTATATGACACTCGATGCAAAACTTCTGGGACTTTTTCAAATTTTTGTCTATACCGGCGGTATCGTGGTTCTGATGCTTTTTGGTGTGACGATTATCGGGACGGAGTTCCCACGGGCAGCTTCCCGCCCCTGGGCGGCAGCAAGTGCCTTTCTGGTCTTTGTCCTTTTGACAATTCTCTTTTTCAGGGCAGTGGGCATTTTGAAGAAAGTAGCCGGACAACCCACTGAGAATGTCAATCTTTTTGCGCACAGTTTCAGTGACATGGTGATCCTTTTTGCCCTCATCGGTGCAAGTCTGCTTTACGGAACCATCAAAATGGCAGGGCAGTTGAAGTCCAAAAGGAGTAAAAATGTTTGAAGCTGAAATGGTGTTTGCTTTTGCGCTTTTCGGGATCGGCCTGTACGGTGTCTCTTCCGGAAGGGATTTTCTGCGTATCCTCTTTTCCCTTGAAATGCTGCTCAATGCAGTTATTATGATGCTGGCGATCACGGCACACTTTCTGGGAATGACACAGAACATTGCACTTGCCTATATGGTGATGATATTGGCAACACTGGAAGCGGCAGCAGGTGTACTCATCTTTGCTGCAGCCAATAAACTGAGCAGATCGGTCATTCCCGATGAATTGAACGGGGAGGTAGAATAATGTATTTTCTGGTATTTGCCTTACTGCTTCTTCCGATGTTCGGTGCTGCGGCAGCTTATGTGCTTGGATGCAAAAAGACTTCGTTGGCTTTCTGGACAGCGGAGATCACTGCTGCAGTGCTTTTCGTGATTTCACTGATGCTTTTGGTGACTTACAATGAAGCAATCGATCTGCCGATGACCTGGTTTACGTTTGGTTCGATGAGCATCCCTTTTGGGCTCTATATTGACAAACTCTCTCTGGTCATGCTACTGATTGCAACAGGGTTGGGTTTTCTGGATATCCATTTTGCCCATGACTATATGGCCAAAGACCCGCATCAACCACGGTACTATGCCAAGGTACTTTTCTTTATCGGAGGGATGATACTGCTGGTCTGTGCCAAAGACCTGGTTGCACTCTTTGTAGGCTGGGAATTCATGGGGCTGGCAAGTTATCTGCTGATCTCATTTTGGCATCAGCAGAAAGACCCTGCCAATGCAGGGGTAAGTGCTTTCCTCTTTACCCGTTTTGGAGACATCTTTCTTTTTGCGGCAATCGGAATACTCTACTATTTTGCCGGCAGTATAGATATGGTACAGCTCAATCAGATGGCACTTAGTGGCACACTGGACAAAGAGGTAATGTTCCTTGCCGCTGTATTTATCTTTATCGCTGCGATCGGAAAGTCCGGCCAATTCCCTTTGTTCCCATGGCTGATGCGTGCCATGGAAGGCCCGACAACCGTTTCTGCCCTGATCCACGGAGCGACGATGGTCAACAGCGGTATCTACATTGTTGCCAGGCTTTTTGATTTTTATATGGTGGCAGAAGCGCTGATCGTGGTTGCCGGTATCGGGGCACTCTCCGCTTTTATCGGGGCCACTTCCGCACTGGTGCAGAGTGAGTTGAAAAAAGTACTTGCCTACTCGACAATGTCACATCTTTCCATTGCCTTTGTAGGCCTTGGTGCCGGATCGCTTGCGGCAGGGATGACACATTTGGTCAATCATGCTGTTTTCAAAGCGCTGCTCTTTCTTGGGGCAGGTGCAGTGATCATGTCGGCACATCATGTGAAAGACTTGTGGCGGCTTGGCGGCCTGGGACAAAAGCTGACCTGGACGGCACTGTTCATGGGGATGGCGGTACTCTCTCTGAGCGGTATTCCCCCCTTCAGCGGTTTTTACTCCAAAGATGCGGTGATCGCTACAGCGATTCTCAATCCTGCTACATTTGGATGGATCAGTACTCTGACAACCATTGCCGGGGTCTTGTCCATTGCCTATATCGGAAGGCTCTGGCTTTTGACCTTTGCCGGAAAGCCTCGTGATACAGCACTGTTTGAGAAGGTGAAAGCCCCTTCAAAATTCTGGATCGTACTTCCTTTGGGGGTGATGGCGGCTGTAACACTGCTTCTCGGATTTTTTCAGGGACCGCTTGCCCGTATGGTTTCGGGAAAAACATTTGAAGTACCGCATGTCAACGGTTTGTTCACAGGTTTGATGGTTTCCATTTTTGTTTTGGGACTCATCGTATATTACTACTATAACAGACGTCTTGACCTTACAGAGAAAGTTTCCTCCCATCCCCTGATGAAAGCGCTCCATGGAGTACTTTTTAACGGCTACTATATAGAATATCTGATCCACTGGCTGACACACAATGTCATTATTAACGCATTTGCAAGAACTGTCAACTGGATAGACCGGTACATTGTCGATGCAGCCGTCAACGGTATGATGGGTGTGACCAAACGTATTTCCGGATGGTTTACATTTGGCTATGCTGCCAAAGCCGGGGACAATTCAGCTGCAATGGCTGCCGGTTTGCTGCTGCTTCTGTTGGCCATTTTTATAGGAGGTAGTGTATGAGTCCGCTTTTCTTTGTTTTTGGCCCGGTGCTGTTGGCGGGTGTGATGATGCTTTGGGGGAGGAAAGAGAACAGCGTGGCAAAATACACTGCGTTAGCGGTATTTACAGCGATGCTTCTCTTCTCATTGTCACTGTTGGCAGCTTTGCCTTCTGAAGGATATATGGATATTGGCAGCTATTTTGCAGTCAAGCGTTTTGATTTTATCCTCTCACTGCAGGTAGATCACCTCAGTGTGGTGATGCTGATCCTGACCTCTGTACTTCTGATCCTGGTGACACTTTCAAGCTGGACAATGAAAAATCCGAAGTACTATTTTTCTCTGTTGATCCTCTTTTCCGGGCCGATCTTTGGAGTGTTCATGAGTACCAATCTGCTCTGGTTTTTCATTTTTTGGGAATTGACACTGGTACCGATGTATTTTCTTGTCGGTATCTGGGGGGCGGAAGGGCGTATCTATGCCGCAGTCAAATTTTTCCTCTACACCCATGTTGCTTCCATGCTGATCCTCTTGGCATTCTTTCTCATTCACAAGGAGACCGGGGTGTTCGATATGACACTGGTCAAAGAGACAATGCTGAGCACACCGGTACTGGTATGGTGGCTGCTTTTTATAGGATTTGCTGTCAAAATGCCGATCTTTCCGTTCCATACCTGGTTACCTGATGCACACGTACAGGCACCGGCACCCATCTCTGTCCTTTTGGCAGGGGTATTGTTGAAAATGGGTGCCTACGCGATGATACGTATGGTTATCCTGATGCTCCCTGAACAGTCACAGCACTTTGCCTGGGTGATCCTGGTACTTGGATTGGTAACACTCTTTTACGCAGGTTTCATGGCCCTGTATGAAACCCATCTGAAAAAGATGGTCGCCTACAGTTCCATCTCCCATATGGGACTGGTGACCGTGGCTATTGCAACGGTAAGCTATGCAGGCCTTTCTGCGGCACTCTATGAAATGATAGGGCATGCGCTCATCATTTCACCGCTCTTTCTGATCGCGGGTTTCCTGCATAGCCGTACCGGCAGCTGGCAGATGAAAGAGATGGGAGGTTTGATGCAGAAAGCACCTTACCTGTCCGCACTTTTTGTACTGGCGGGACTGGCGGCACTGGGACTTCCGGGAACCATGGGATTCATCGGCGAATTGAGTATTTTGATCGCCGCAATAGCACAGTACGGTGCAGGGTTAATTGTGCTTGCCCTGGGTTCCATGATAGGGGCTGGATATATCATCTGGACATTCAGGCGTGTGGTGTACGGTGAAAAGTCTGTATTGGTGGAAAAAAGTGATTTCAGAATGCACAAGGTCGAGTTTGCGGCTCTGGTTGTTTTTGCTCTGTGTATTGTAGGTTTTGGGCTCTTCCCTTCTGTTCTGTTCCATACGATCAATGCGGCTTTTAATATGCTGCTTTCCCAAGGAGGTGCTTTATGATCAGTCTCTTTTCCCTTTTATTTGTAGCTTCCCTGCTAAGTCTGCTGCTGCATAGAACCAAACTGTTGCAGCCCTTTACACTGGCCGTATTGCTGGCAGGTCTGCTGTTAAGCGGTACGGCCGTTGGACTGAACGGTTTTGGTACGTCTGAAGCGATGACCCTTTTTACAATAGTGATGCTGATTGTCCTCATGGCTTTTGCCCTGCATGAAAAGAGTGATACCACGATGACACAGATGCTTTTCCTCTCTACGGCTTCTGTCGCACTGCTGCAGAGTCAGACGATGCTGGCATTTATTGTTTCATTTGAAGCAGTGAGCCTGATCTCCATCGTGCTTGTCAGCCACATCGAAACAAAGGCACAGGCGGAAGGTGCTGTCAAAATGTTTATCGCCGGTGCCATTGCAACGGGAATGCTGCTTCTGGGCGCTGTTTTTTACCTGATGGGAGGAGGGCTTCTGGATGCAAAGCTTACATCCCATGGCAGTCTCTTTTCACAAATGGGTGTCTATGTGATGCTTTTTGCCGTTTTCTATAAACTGACCATTGTCCCTATGCATGGATGGGCGGCAGATACCTATGCTCTGGTACGCCATTCTCATGCAGCGCTTTTGACCGGAGTGGCCAAAACAGTGGTTGCTTTGGCCGCATTCAAGCTTTTTGCACCGTTCCTTGTGCACAGTATCGCATTCAGTGTACCTTTGCTGGTTGTCCTGGCAGTCGTGACAATGACTCTGGGAAATTTCATGGCACTCCATCAGAAAAAACTTGCCCGTATACTTGCCTACTCCTCCATTGCCCATGCCGGATATATGCTGTTGGCATATGCCGCGGTAAAAAGCGGTTATGCTTCTACCGGGCTGCTATATATGGCAATTGCCTATATTTTTATGCAGACGGCAGTCTTCCTGGTATTGGATACCCTGCGTAAAAAATATGATATGCAGACACTCGAAGATCTCAAAGGGTTGGCAAAAGGAGATGGTATACTGGCATTTTTCTTTACGGTACAGCTCTTTTCGCTTGCGGGTATTCCGCTGTTGGCAGGTTTCCTTGGGAAAGCGGTGGTTTTCTATGCGGTTGTCGATGCCGGACTCTGGTATGTGGCGCTGATCGCACTGCTTAACTCGGCACTTTCGGTCGGTTATTATGCCTGGATCGTCAAACATCTCTATTTTGATGAGTCAAGAGTCTCTAACTCCTTTAAAACACCAGAAAAACTCAATATAATATCACAGCTCATACTGCTTGGAGGTACACTCTATTTCGGTATTTTCGCTTCTATGGTTTTTGCTGTAGGAAATGGTTTATAAAAAAAACTCAACACGAGTATCAAAGGAATACAATGGAAAAAATAACATGTGATGTGCTTATCATCGGCGGAGGCCCTGCCGGTGGTGTCTGTGCGGTAACGGCAAAAATGAATTATCCTCAAAAAAAGATTTTGGTTGTCCGTGAAATGGAAGTTCAAATGGTACCCTGTGCCATTCCCTACATTTTCGGCCCGACGCTTGGCAGCAGTGAAAAAGATATCGCCTCCTGTGCCAAAGCGGAAGAGATGGGGATCGAAACCATTATTGCCAAGATAGAAAGTGTCGATATCGATACAAAAACAGCCTATACAGCTACGCATGAGATCCATTTTGACAAATTGGTCTTTGCGACAGGTTCCGTTCCTTTTGTCCATGCTTCCCTGGAATCTTCCCTGGAACTGGAAGGTGTGTTTACCGTTCCAAAGAACAAACAGCTCATCGACAAAGCAAAAGCGTATATGGATACCGTAGATAATGTAGTGGTTGTCGGTACCGGGTTTATCGGTATCGAGATGGCGATGGAGCTTAAAGAGGCAGGAAAGAGTGTAACGATCATTGGAGGGAGCAAGCATGTCCTCAAAGGTACATTCGATCCTGAGATAGCGATGCAGGCGGAAGAGATCCTGCTCTCTCACGGTATTACCTTTATCGGGGAAGACAGGGTAGCAGCAGTGAAGGATAAGGATGGTGACAAAGTGGTCAATGCCGTTGTGCTTAAAAGCGGTAAAGTGGTTGAGACACAGGCAGTCATTTTGGCAACAGGGTACAAACCCAACACGGAAGTAGCAGAAAAGGCAGGCCTGGTGTTAGGCTACTACGGAGGTATCAGGGTAGACGAATATATGCGGACAACAGCCAATACAGATATCTTTGCCGTGGGTGACTGCAGTGCAAGAAGAGGGTTCATTACCCGAACCCCTTCAAAGGTGATGCTGGCATCTACCTCTGCGGCAGAAGGGCGTGTGGCAGGCAGTTCACTCTTCAAGCTCAAATATATCAAAGGTTTCAGCGGTACCATTGCCATTTTCTCCACGATGGTGGGAGACACAGCTTTCTCCTCGGCAGGGATTACCGAAGAGGTAGCACAGGCAAATGAGGGTGAAATTGTCGTAGGTACCTTCAGCGGCATGAACAGGCACCCGGCAACTATCCCCGGAGCGCAGAAACAATTCGTGAAACTGATCGCTATGCGTCATGGCGGGCAGATTATCGGCGGCCAGGTCGTCGGAGGGAATGAGACAGGGGAGATGATCAATCTTGTCGGACTCATGATCGAAACCAATATGACGATCTACCAGGTGATGTCCATGCAGGTAGCAACACAGCCTATGTTGACGGCAGCACCGACAAATTATCCTATTGTGATGGCAGCAACCATGGTTGCACATCAGATAGAAAACCAATAAAAAGGAAAGTAAAATGAAAAGAAAAATAAACACGATTGTAGATGCCAAAGAAGAGATTGCCAAACTGAAGAATCCAAACTGTGCCGAGGATGATGTCTTTTTTCAGGCGATGGAAGAGGTACTTCTTTCCATTTTCCCCCTTTTCAAGTCGGATGAGATGTATCATAAGAGTGCTAAAAATGCAATTATCAGAAGATTGATCACTCCGGATCGCATCATTAAGTTCAAAGTGGTCTGGATGGATGACAACAATGAAGTGCAGGTCAATACCGGTTACCGTGTACAGTTCAATAATGCACTTGGGCCATACAAAGGCGGTCTGCGTTTTCATCCATCGGTCAATGAAGGTATCCTGAAATTCCTTGGTTTTGA
>Ga0256827_10002260_pt1 | contig 12426 bp, 23 predicted proteins | sample CV84metaG_FD_185977 | JGI IMG/M metagenome (GOLD analysis project Ga0256827, IMG submission 185977) | Hydrothermal vent microbial communities from East Pacific Rise, Pacific Ocean - CV84 | ecosystem: Environmental > Aquatic > Marine > Hydrothermal vents | place: Pacific Ocean: East Pacific Rise... | reverse complement strand
CCTTATTGCACAACCTTGTTTCCTATTGTGTATATATTAATTTTTTTATTCCATTTTTAAATACGGATAACATTATTATAACACATTTTTTTTCTTTTTAATATAAGGTATTACATCTATTTCAACCCTTTTCACTTATATATGGATTCTCCCTCTAATCTAGGGGGAGATGTCGCCAGACAGAGGGGATCTAAAGGGTATAAAAAAAGAACCTACAAAATTAATTGTAGGTTCTTATAAAATAAGTTTTACTTAGTTAGCTGCGTTAGCTTTCTTTTCTTGCTTATCTCTATTTCCAGCTACATCTTTAAAAGTTCTAACTGTGTGAACTGTTACAGTTCCACCTTTAGCTTCTACAGCTGCTTGTGCTGATGCAGATACTTTGTTAACAACAACTGAAACAGTTTTGTTTAAAGTTCCGCTTCCTAATAACTTGATTCCAGATTTAACATCTTTGATAATTCCAGCTTCAACTAACATGATTGGAGTCACTTCTGTGTTCTCCTCAAATAAGTTTAAGATATCTAAATCAATGATTGCGAAATCCTTCTTGAATCTAAAGTTTGAGAATCCTCTCTTAGGAACTCTTCTGATTAAAGGCATTTGTCCACCTTCGAAACCAGCTCTTAAGCTTGATCCAGATCCAGCTCTTGATTTTTGTCCATTGTGTCCTTTTCCAGATGTTTTACCAGTACCAGAAGACATACCTCTTCCAACTCTTTTTCTATCTTTTCTAGGAACAGAAGGTTGTAATTCATTTAATTTCATTATTTTACCTCCTCAACGCTAAGCATGTAACCAATTTGGTGTAATTTACCTTTGATATCTGCTGTATCGTTGTGTTCTACTACATCATCTATTTTTTTTAAACCTAAAGATTTTAATGTAGCAATATGTCTTGGTTTTCTTCCAATTGGACTCTTAACAAGTCTAACTATTAATTTTGCCATTTCTTTGCTACCTCCTTAGTTTAATATTTCCTTAACTTCTTTACCTCTTAACTTAGCAACATCTTCTGCTGATCTAAGAGTTTTTAATCCTTCAATAGTAGCTCTTGCAACGTTTATCTTGTTCTTAGATCCTCTGATCTTAGTTAAGATATCGTGTACTCCTACTAATTCTAAGATTTCTCTCGCTGCAGAACCAGCGATTACTCCAGTACCTTCAGATGCAGGCTTCATCCACACCTTAGTACTTAAGAACACACCATCTTGTTGGTGAGGGATAGTTGTTCCTCTTAAAGAAACAGTTACCATGTTCTTCTTTGCAGTAGCTATAGCTTTTTTGATAGCATCAGGAACACCATTGGCTTTTCCTAATCCTAAACCTACTCTACCTTTTTCATCTCCTATTGCTGCTAAAACTGAGAAAGATATTGATCTTCCACCTTTTGTAGTTTTAGAAACTCTAGAGATTTTTAATATTTTTTCTTTAAATTCTTTTTCTTCTCTTCTAAACTTAGACAAAATATATCCTCCTCTCTACTAGAATTTTAATCCAGCTTCTCTAGCAGCATCAGCTAATGCAGCAACTCTACCAGTGTATACATAACCACTTCTATCGAATACTACAGTCTCTAATCCTTTTGCTACAGCTAATTCAGCAATTTTCTTACCTACTAACTTCGCAGCTTCTATGTTTCCACCGTGCTTAACTTCACCTTTAACATCTTTAGCTATAGTAGAAGTAGCAACTAATGTTACACCATTTACATCGTCAATTAATTGAGCGAATATGTTATTGTTTGATCTAAAAACATTTAATCTTGGTCTTTCAGAAGTACCAGAGATTTTGTTTCTAATAGACAATTGTTTTCTTCTTCTTAAAGCTTTTCTATTAACTTTCTTGAACAATTGACTTACCTCCTTTTAGTTAAGGTAAATTACGCTTTCTTACCTTCTTTTCTTCTTACAACTTCATCAGAATACTTAACTCCCTTTCCTTTATAAGGTTCAGGTTTTCTGTTAGCTCTGATTTCTGCAGCTACTTGTCCAACTAATTCTTTTGATATTCCATCAATGTGGATAGTAGTATTACCTTTCTCAACTGTAAATTGAATTCCTTCAACTTCAGGTACTAACACTGGATGAGAGAAACCTAAAGCGATTTCTAATCCTTTCCCAGCAGCTTTGGCTCTATATCCAACACCTACTAAGTTTAATGTTTTTCTGAAACCTTCAGTTACACCTACTAACATGTTATTGATGTTAGCAGCTGCAGTTCCATGCATAGCTCTTTCAGTTGGAGTATCTCCAGCTCTTTCTACAGTTAATTCATTATTTTCTATTTTAACAGTTAACCCGTTAAAGATTTCTCTAGTTAAAGTTCCTTTAGGTCCTTTTACAGTCACTATATTTTCGTTGATAGCAACCTCTACACCAGCAGGGATAACTAGGGTTTTATTACCTATTCTTGACATTTAAAATGCACCTCCTAGTTATTTTCTACCAAACGTAACAAAGTACTTCTCCACCAATATTAGTCTTTCTAGCAACTCTATCTGTTACAAGTCCATTAGACGTTGAAACGATAGCAATTCCTAATCCAGATAATACTCTTGGCATATCTTCAGCTGAAGAGTAAACTCTTCTTCCTGGCTTAGATATTCTTTTTATTCCTTTGATTACTTTTTCTTTTCCTACATACTTTAAATATACTCTGATGTTCTTCTTATCTCCATCAGTGATTACTTTATAGTTTGAGATATACCCTTCCTCTTTTAATACTGTAGCTAAAGCTACTTTCATTTTTGAATGTGGGATATCTACCTTGTCATGCATTACTGAGTTAGCATTTCTAACTCTTGTTAACATATCTGCAATTGGATCAGTTAAAAACATATCTACAAATCCTCCTTCCTAGTTTCTTATATGATGTTACGATCGAATGGATCTTACCAAGATGATTTAGTTACACCTGGTATTAATCCTGCTCCAGCTAATTGTCTAAACTTAATTCTAGAGATTCCGAATTCTCTCATATATCCTCTAGGTCTTCCGTCTATTTGACATCTATTTCTTTTTCTTACTGGAGAGGCATTTTTAGGAAGCTTGTTTAATTCTGCAACAGCTTCTACGTCTCCAGCTTGTATTCTAGCTTTTAATTCTGCTCTTTTAGCAGCAAATTTAGCAACTAGTTTTGCTCTTTTAACGTCTCTTGCGATCATTGACTTTTTAGCCATGTGCTTTTCCTCCTACTCCTACTTTTTAAAAGGCATACCAAATGCTTTTAGTAATGCTCTTCCTTGCTCATCAGTTTTAGCTGATGAAACTATTGATATTGACATTCCGAATAATTTATCTACTTTATCGAATTCGATTTCAGGGAATACTAATTGATCTCTCATTCCTAAAGAGTAGTTTCCTCTACCGTCGAATGCTTTTGCAGAAACTCCATCGAAGTCTCTTACTCTTGGTAAGATTACAGTTACTAATCTATCCATGAAATCGTACATAGCTTCTCCTCTAAGAGTTACTTTTGTTCCGATTGCTTGACCTTCTCTTAATTTGAATCCTGCTTCAGACATCTTAGCTTTGATTACAACTGGTTTTTGACCAGAGATAATTGCTAAGTCAGCTGCTGCTGCATCCATTAATTTAGAGTTTTGAGTCGCTTCTCCAACACCCATGTTTAAAACAATTTTGTTTAATTTTGGACATTCCATTATGTTTGATAATCCTAACTCTTTCATAAGAGCAGGAGCTATTTCATTTGTATATCTTGTATGACATCTAGAAACATATTTAGCCACTAGTTACCCTCCTTTACTTATAAAGTTTCTCCTGAAACTTTAGAGTATCTTACTTTCTTACCATCTACTACCTTAGTTCCTACTCTAGTAGCTTTTCCAGCTTTTTCATCAAATAACATTACTTTTGATGAGAAAATTGGTGCTTCCATAGTTACAACTCCACCTTGTGGGTTTGCTTGACTAGGTTTTAAATGCTTAGTTACAACATTAATTCCTTCAACTAAAACTTTACCTTTTTTAGTAAATACTTTAGTTACTTTTCCAGTTTTTCCTTTATCTGATCCAGAGATTACCATTACTTTATCTCCAGTTCTAACGTGCATTTTTGTAGGCACGAATTTGATTTTAGGTTTAGCCATGATTTAAGCCTCCTTCCTTATAATACTTCAGGAGCTAAAGAAACTATTCTCATAAAGTCTTTTGCTCTTAATTCTCTAGCAACAGGTCCAAATATTCTTGTTCCTCTTGGCTCTTTTTTGTCATTGATTACAACTGCTGCGTTGTCATCAAATTTAATATATGATCCGTCTTGTCTTCTGATTTCCTTTTTAGTTCTAACTACTACAGCTCTGATAACGTCTCCCTTTTTAACGTTTCCGCCAGGATTCGCCTCTTTAACTGAAGCTACAACTACGTCACCGATAGTTCCGAATCTTCTTACAGATCCACCTAAAACTCTGATTACCATTATTTTCTTAGCACCTGAGTTATCAGCAACATTAAGGACAGTTTGTTGTTGTACCATGTTGTACCCTCCTCTCAATCTCTACTAATTAAGATTATTTAGCTTTTGCGATTACTTCAACTAATCTCCATCTCTTATCTTTAGATAATGGTTTAGTTTCCATGATTCTAACTTTATCACCAGTTTTAGCGATGTTATTTTCGTCATGAGCTTTAAACTTATTAGTTCTTTTCATTCTTTTCTTATATAAAGAGTGTAATTTCGTAGTCTCTTCCATAACAACGATAGTTTTATCCATCTTGTCCGAAACAACGATTCCTTCTCTAACTTTTCTTTCGTTTCTCAAGAACCCTACCTCCTCGTCGTGCAATGAGTATTTTAACTTAATTAAGCTGTTCTCTCATTTAAAATAGTTTTGATTCTAGCGATGTTTCTTCTAACTTCTCTTATCTTAGCAGTGTTCGCTAATTGACCTAATGAAAGTTGAAACTTTAAGTTAAATAATTCTTCTTTTAATTCTTTTGCTTTTACTACTAATTCCTCAGTAGCAATTCCTCTGATTTCTTTAGCTTCCATTATTTCTCACCACCATCTTTTTTTACAATTTTACAAGCGATTGGTAATTTCATTGTAGCTTTTCTAAGAGCCGCTAATGCTAACTCGTCAGATACTCCAGAAACCTCAAACATGATTCTTCCTGGTTTAACTACTGCAACATAACCTTCTACGTTACCTTTACCTTTACCCATTCTAACTCCAGCAGGTCTTGCTGTGATAGGCTTGTCTGGGAATATTCTAATGAATACAGTTCCTTCTCTTTTGAAAGTTCTGTTCATAGCTACTCTACAAGATTCAATTTGTCTGTTTGTGATCCACTTTGGCTCTAAAGCTTGTAAACCCCAATCTCCAAATGCTACTGTATTTCCTCTTTGAGCAGTTCCTTTCATTCTTCCTCTGAAACTTTTTCTATGTTTTGTTCTTTTAGGCATTAACATAATTACTTAACCCCTCCTTCCTTTTTAGTTGGAAGCACTTCACCGTTAAAGATCCAAACTTTGATCCCTAAAGCTCCATAAGTAGTTCTTGCAGTTGCTGTTGCATAGTCGATGTCAGCTCTTAAAGTATGTAAAGGTACTTTTCCTGCTACGTTCCACTCTGCTCTTGCAATCTCTGCACCATTAAGTCTTCCTGAAATCATTACTTTGATTCCCTTTGCTCCAGCTTTCTCTGCTCTCATAATAGCTTGGTTCATTGCTCTCTTATAAGCAACCCTCTTCTCAATTGAAGTTGCGATTCCCTCTGCTACTAATACTGCATCCTTGTTGAAGTTCTTTACTTCTTGTACTTTGATAAGTACTTTCTTTCCAGTCATTTTTACTAATTTAGCTTTTAATGATTCTATTTCAGAACCTTTTCTTCCAATTACAATTCCAGCTTTAGCTGTAAATATTAAAACTACAACCTGTGAAGGTGAAGTTCTTTCTATTTTAACTTTAGAAATTCCTGCATGGTAGTAAGCCTTCTTTACGAAAGATCTGATTTCCATATCTTCATGTAAGTAATTTGCGTACTCTTTTTTTCCAGCATACCAAGCTGAATCCCAAGTTCTTGTAATTCCAAGTCTTAATCCTCTAGGATCTACTTTTTGTCCCACAGTCTTACCTCCCTATTACTTCTCTGATACTGCTACAACGATGTGTGCTGTAGGTTTTCTGATTATGTCTGCTTTACCCATTGCTCTTGGCTTAATTCTCTTCAATACTGGTCCTTCATTGATCATTATTGTAGATACAACTAACTTTTCTTCGTCCATATCATGGTTGTTAGTTGCGTTCGCGATAGCTGATGATAAAGTTTTCTTTATGATTACTGCTGATTTCTTGTTTGCAAACTCAAGGATATCTAAAGCTTCTAAAGCTGATTTTCCTCTTATTAAGTCTGCTACTAATCTTGCTTTTCTTGGAGATAATCTCACATATCTAGTTATTGCTCTAGCTTCCACTAGTAACCTCCTTTATTGTATCCTAATGATACTTATTTTTTCTTTTTCTTCTTATCTACACCATGACCATAATATGTTCTTGTAGGTGCGAATTCTCCTAACTTATGTCCAACCATGTACTCAGTTACGTGAACTGGTATATGCTTCTTACCGTTATAAACTCCAAATGTTAATCCGATGAAGTTAGGAAATATAGTTGATCTTCTTGACCAAGTTTTGATTACCGCTTTCATGTTATCCGCTGCTACTGCTGCTTCAACTTTCTTCATTAAGTGGTGATCACAAAAAGGTCCTTTCTTTAATGATCTTGCCATTAGTCAGTGCCTCCTTTAAATTACTTTTTCTTCTTTCTTCTTACGATGAACTTGTCTGATGCTTTCTTTCCTCTAGTTTTCTTACCTAAAGTAGGTTTACCCCAAGGAGTAACAGGAGACTTTCTACCGATAGGTGATCTACCTTCTCCTCCACCATGTGGATGATCACAAGGGTTCATTGCTGATCCTCTTACGTGTGGTCTTCTTCCCATGTTTCTGTTTCTTCCTGCTTTACCGATAGAAACTAATTGGTGTTCAGCGTTTCCGATCTCACCGATAGTTGCCATACATTCTTTATGAATTAATCTTAATTCTCCAGAAGGTAATTCGATATGACAGTAAGTTCCTTCTTTAGCAACTAATCTAGCTGAAGTTCCTGCAGATCTAACTAATTGTCCACCTCTAGCAATTTGTAATTCAATGTTATGGATTTGCGTTCCTACTGGCATATCCTTTAACTTAAGTGCGTTTCCTGGCTTGATTTCTGCGTTAGCTCCTGCCATTACTACGTCTCCAGCTACTAATCCTTTAGGAGCTAAGATATATCTCTTTTCTCCATCTACATAATGTAATAAAGCGATGTTTGCTGTTCTGTTTGGATCATATTGAATTGATGCTACCTTTGCAGGTATATCTAATTTATTTCTTTTGAAATCAATTATTCTATATAATCTCTTGTGTCCTTTTTGTCTGTTTCTACCTGTTCTGTGACCATAGTTATCTCTACCGTACGCCGAGTTTAACGGTGTAGTTAAAGATTTTTCAGGTCTAACATTTTTATCTAATTCTTCACTAACTAGGTAAGACATATGTCTCGTACCGTTAGTCATAGCTTTCATCTTTCTGATTGCCATTTCTATTAACCTCCATTGACCTATAAGTATCTTTTATTTTAAATTTTTAATTCGAATTAAACTGTTTCGAAGTAAGTTATTGTGTTTCCTTCAGCTAATGTTACTACAGCTTTCTTCTTAGCTTGAGTCATGTACATCTTTTGTCCATGTCTAGCTGAAACTGATTTGATGTTAGATGTCGCTACATCTGTTACCTTTACATTAAAGATAGTTTCGATAGCTTTTCTTATTTCAATTTTGTTAGCCTTCTTATTTACTTCAAAAGTGAATTTATTGAATTCTCTTCTTAAAATTTCAGATTTCTCAGTGATGATAGGCTTTTTGATGATATCGTAAGCAGTCATTATCCTAGCACCTCCTCAAGAGTTGTTAAAGCTTCCTTAGTGATGATCACTTGGTTTTGCTTTAATAACCAGTATACACCTAATTCATTTGGTTGTAATACAACTGCATTTTCTAGGTTTCTAGCTGATAAATATAAGTTGAAGTCTTCTTTTGTAGCTAAATCGTTTACTACGAATAATTGCTTATTTGTAGCTTTTAAAGTAGATACTAAGTTTACGATTGTCTTTGTCTTAGGTGCATCAAATGTTGCATCTAATACTAAGATATCTCCGTTAGCTACTTTAGCTGATAAAGCTGATTTTAAAGCTAAGCTTCTTACTTTCTTATTTACTTTCTTTTCATATGATCTTGGAGATGGTCCGAATGTAACTCCTCCACCTACCATATGAGGGGCTCTGATAGTACCTTGTCTAGCTCTACCTGTTCCCTTTTGTCTGAAAGGCTTTCTTCCTCCACCTCTCACCATTCCTCTTGTCTTAGTTGATGCAGTCCCTTGTCTTGCAGCAGCTAATTCAGCAGTTAACACTTCGTGTAAAACTGTTTTATTAGGCTCAATTGCGAATACTGTGTCTTTTACTTCTACAGTTCCAGTTTGAGCACCGTTAATATCATATATATTTAAAACTGACATTGTCGTCCTCCTCTCTTAGTTCCTTCTAAAATTATTTTTTGATAGCTGGCTTAATTACGATGTATCCGTTCTTTGGTCCTGGAACCGCACCTTTAACTAATAATAAGTTGTTTTCAACATCAACTTTTACTAATTCTAAGTTTTGAACAGTTACTTGTGCATTACCATATCTTCCCATCATTTTCATACCTTTGAATACTTTAGAAGGGTTAGAAGATTGTCCAATTGATCCTCCAAGTCTATGATTTCTTGAAACACCATGAGTTGCTCTGTTTCCGTGGAAGTTATGTCTCTTCATAACACCAGCAGTACCTTTACCTTTTGAAGTACCAGTGATATCTACAAAGTTAACACCATCTAAAACGTCTACTTTTAACTCTTGTCCTAATTCATAACCTTCTACTGAGTCTACTTTTAATTCTTTAACAAATCTTTGAGATTTAACTCCAGCTTTGTTGAAGATTCCCATAAGTGGCTTAGTAGTGTTCTTCTCTTTCTTTTCTCCGAATCCTAATTGGATAGCAGAGTATCCTTCTTTCTCTACAGTTTTCTTTTGTAAAACGTAGTTAGGTCCAGCCTCAATTACTGTTACTGGAACAGCTTTTCCATTTTCGAAAATTTGAGTCATTCCGATTTTTTTTCCTAAAATTCCTGACATATTGTGTCTACCTCCATCAAATAATATATTGGTTAGCAACTGTGCCTCGTGGTTCTCACATCTTCTTTTTACAGAAAACAGCCATTGCTGCCAACTTGTATTATTCTGTAAAGCAATCTAAAATTTAACATTTAAATTACCTAACAAAACGAAATCTAAATAAGTTTAAATTAAACTTGTTTGATCTCAATACCTACACCAGCTGGTAAGTTAACTGCAGTTAGAGAAGAAATTGTCTTTTGTGTAGCGTCTTTAATCTCAACCATTCTTCTGTGAACTCTCATTTCGAATTGCTCTCTTGAAGATTTGTTAACGTGAACTGATTTTAATACAGTGTGCTTTTTAATCTTAGTTGGTAAAGGCATTGGTCCTGCGATTTCCGCTCCAGATTTCTTTGCAACATCTGCGATTTTTGCTGCTGATTGATCTAATAATTTGTGATCATAAGCATTTAAATAGATTCTTAACTTTGATGCCATCTGTTTATTGCACCTCCCGTCCTGTAATGTTTTATAGTTTAAGGTCAAACTATCTTTCACAACTCAATTAGTATATCACACTTTCAAGAAAATGTAAAATGTTTTTTGTGTTATAAGTTTTCTTTTGACTGTGGGGAGAACAAATCTTGTTATCCGCTTCTTAAATACTCATTTAGTTTATCAAATTTTTACCGCAAAATACAGGACAAATGTCCAGTTTTAATTTTTTTGTCCACTTTTTTTTATCACCGCATAAAAAAAAGACTGAATACGAGATCCAGTCTTAAAAATCATTTTTTATTTTTTCATTTTATTTACAAATCCTAACGCAATTACTACAAATGAGATAATCATATATAATACTGCTTTATCATTCGTTAAGAAGAAAGCGAAGATTACAAATAATTGTCCTGCTACTGCGATAATTGGAGCAATTACTCCTTGCATCGTAGAAACTTTTTTCTCTGTATATAATTTAAATGTAATATAGAATACTAATAAGTAGAATACAGCATTTAATGCTAAAGGAATGTCATCGATTCCTATTCCTTGTAAGAACTCTGCTCCATTTGCCTGCATTGCATATAATCCAATGTATATTAATGTACCGAATACTATGAATAAAGATGCGTTTGAAGGTGTATCAGTTTTTGAGAACTGCTTTAACTTGTCAGAACCAATTAAAAGGTCGTTACAAGCTAACTTTTGAACATAACGTGTACCTGCCATGAATAAAGCATTAGTAGTTCCAAGTACTGAGATTAATACTCCTGTTAAAACTAATTTTTCTCCCATATTTCCAAATAAGTTGTTAGCGATTACTCCTACATGAGAATCTCCTAAAGCAATTATTTCTTCAGGTCCCATTAAAGCATTTACTCCTACGAAGTAAGCAATATAAACTACCGATGTGATAATTACAGACCAAACAAATATTGTTGGTAAGTTTTTCTTTGGATCTTCAATATCTTCCGAAAGAGCTCCAACTGAAATCCATCCATCAAATGCAAATGCCATAGATAACATTGGTGCAAATAATAATACCATGAACGAAGGCTCTTTATCGAACAATCCTGGTAATACTTCATTTGATAATTCTCCAGGGTTTCCAAAGAATATTCCTGCAATAGCTATTACGATTAAAGGAATAACCTTAATTGATGTTGCTGTTGCTGATATTGTTGCTGCAATTTTTGTAGAAGCTTTATTCCAAAGGAACATAGATACTAACAATATTATTGCTACTCCATGAACTTGAACAACTGTTCCTTCTAATCCAAATAATTGACAGAAATATCCACCAAATACGATTCCAACAATAGCTACCATGATAGGTGAGTAAACAACAATTTGATACCATCCTATTATAAATTCTAATGTTCTTCCTATTTTTTCACCAAACCATCTTGAAAAATAGTGACCAATATATCCTACGAATCCACCTTCTATATTTTTTTGTGATGCAATTGCTGCAATAGATATACCTGCAAATACTAATGTAGTCGCCGTAACGATCCACGCTAATATAGATACTACTACATTTCCTCCTGTAGCTCCAATGATGTTATCAGCTCTAAAAAATATTCCTGAACCAATCATAAATCCTATCGCTGTTAGTAACGCTTTTGTTTTTGATATAGCATGTTTATGTGCCATAACCCCCTCCTTATTTAATATAATATATTTATGCTCAACTATAATAACACCATTCATTCTAGAAATAAACTTAAGTTTTAATTAAAGTGATTGTTTTTAGTTTTTTTTGTAATATAAAAGGCCTAAAAAAATTATTTTAGACCTTTTATCACTTCTAATATATCTTGTAACTTAAATCCACGCCTAATAAAATAAGCAATTTGTTTATTTTCATCTTTATTCTTTACCTTATATAGTAATTTTTTTATTTCTTCTTTTTCATCTATTTTTTCAGAGTTTTCATAAACTTCATTTATTATTGTAGAATCTATTCCTTTTATATGGAGTTCATATTCTATTCTTTTCCTACCTAAATTTCTCTTTCTATTAATATAAGATTCAGTATAGGAATAGTCATCTATATATCCTAATTCAGATAATTTTTCCACCACCTTATATAGTATAGTTTCTATAATCACTTTCCTCTTATACTTCATCTTTAATTTTTGTAATAATTCTCGAGTTGTATAATCCCTCATAGATAAAAGAAAATAAGATTTCGAGAGTGCCGATTCATAGATTATATCCTTATAATCTTTAGCACTTATTTCTCCACCTGTCTTTATTCTATATTTAGCCTTTATATCACGGTTAATATCTATTATTTCATCATCTTCTAAATAAATTTTATTTTTCTGAAATTTCAGAATTTTCATCTGCAACGACTTCCTCTTCTATTGGATTCAAAATTAAATTTACCTCTTTTTCTATTTGTCCTAATAATTCCTTATCCTCTTCTAATCTTGCCTTTACATTTTCACGACCTTGCCCCAATCTGATATCTCCATAACTAAACCAAGCACCTGATTTTGCAACTATATCATTTTCAATACCTAGATCTAAGATTTCCCCTACTCTAGATATCCCTTTACCATACATTATTTGAAAGGTAGCTTCTTTAAATGGAGGAGCAATTTTATTTTTAGTAACCTTTACTTTAGTTTCATTTCCTAAAATTTCATCCCCTTGTTTTACCGATCCAACTCTTTTTATCTCCAATCTTACAGATGAA
>Ga0256827_10002259_pt1 | contig 12428 bp, 10 predicted proteins | sample CV84metaG_FD_185977 | JGI IMG/M metagenome (GOLD analysis project Ga0256827, IMG submission 185977) | Hydrothermal vent microbial communities from East Pacific Rise, Pacific Ocean - CV84 | ecosystem: Environmental > Aquatic > Marine > Hydrothermal vents | place: Pacific Ocean: East Pacific Rise... | reverse complement strand
TGGAGCAAAGAGAAGCAGATAGTAAGAAGATAGAGTATATCACTCATTGTCCTGAATGCGGTACCGAATTAGTTCGCAAGGAGGGAGAAGCAAATCATTACTGCCCTAATGAGTATCATTGCCCACCACAGATAAAAGGTAAAATTGAGCACTTTGTTGGACGTAAGGCTATGAATATCAATATTGGTGAGGCTACTATTTCAGCTCTTTTTGAAAAGAAATTAATTTCTAGTATTGCTGATTTATATGAGTTAAAGCCAGAACAGTTGATTACACTTGAAGGCTTTCAGTCAAAATCTGTAATTAATCTTTTAGAAAGTTTAGAAGAATCTAAAAGTACTCCTTTTGAGAAAGTTTTATTTGGTTTGGGAATTAGATATGTAGGTTCAACAGTTGCTCGCAAACTTGCTGAGCATTTTGAAACTATGGATATGCTTATGACAGCCACTGCAATGGAACTTCTAATGGTTGATGAGATTGGGGAAAGAATCAGCGAAAGCTTAACCTCTTTCTTTGCAGATGAGTCAAATATTGAAATTATCAATAGATTAAAGAACTATGGTTTGCAATTTGAAATAGTTAAGAATACGGATAGTTTTCCAAATTTATTAGATGGAAAGTCTTTTGTGGTAAGTGGTAAATTCTCAATGGCTAGAGATGAAATTAAGAAGTTGATTGTTCAGTATGGAGGAAAGAATGTGAGTGCAATATCTGCAAAAACAGATTATGTATTGGCTGGTGAGAATATGGGACCTGCAAAATTAAAGAAAGCAGAAAAGCTTGAAATTAAAGTTATTTCTGAGGATGAATTTATGAATATGATTGATAAAAACTAGGATATGAAATTAGCAGAGAGATTATTAAATATTTTTGGATGGGAACTAATAAATGGAATAGGTGAGATTCCAAATAAAGCAATTATGATTGGCGCTGGTCATACTAGTAATTGGGATTTCCTATGGTCATCTGTAGCTTATAGTGCACTTGGTGTAAAAGCTCATTTTCTAATTAAAAAGGAGGCTTTCTTTTTTCCCTTTGCGGGTTTGTTGAGAAAATTGGGCGGTATTCCAGTTGAAAGACGTAGGAAAAGTAATATTGTTCAGGATGTTGTTGATGAGTTTAATAAGCGTGATAAATTTATTCTTTCAATAGCTCCAGAAGGTACTAGAAATAAAGTAAAAACTTGGAAAGATGGTTATCATAGAATTGGAAAAGCTGCTAATGTTCCGATTCTAATTGGTGTATTCGATTATAAAGCAAAACAAGTGGGAGTGAAGTGTGCATACAACCTTCAAGGGGATGCGAAGCTTGATACTTTAGAAATAATGAAGCTTTATAAGGATGTTGGAGCTAAATATCCAGAAAATTTCTATTTACCACCTGAAGTATTTGAATCCTAATTCGTATTTTTTTAATGTTGTTTTATATCTGAAATTGTAAATAAATATGTATTTCATCATTTTTTTATGTGATGTGAATACAATAACAATAATATAAAAACCAATATACTAGGTAATTATATTTTTTCTCTGAATTTATTAATTTACTATAATTACATATATAATAAATTTATATATGTAATATGTATATCTTTGTTACGAAAATAACATAAGAATATTAATAAATTAAATATCATAAATATGAGAAGAATAGCAATAGTATTATTAGCCTTACTTATTAATGTAAGTATTAGTGCAGAGACCTTAAAACCATATGTTTTGGGAGCTGTATGTAGTAAGAGCTTAACTGAAGCAAAAGCTTTAGTAAAAAAGAATCTTAAAGAGGCTGGATTTAATATTCTTGGTGAATACAAACCTGCAAGCGATGCTAATAGATGGTTAATAGTAGTCAGTAATAGTGAATTAGTTAATGCTGTAAAAAAAGAGGGTGGACTTAGAGGTTTTGCCGCTAGTTTGAGGGTTGCTTTAACTGTAGAGAATTCAAAAGTGAATGTAACTTACACTAATCCATATTATTGGGGAAATGCATATTTTGGTGATGATTTTCCAAAAGTAGCTTCTCATTACAATAAAGTTAATTCACAATTTATTGCAGCAATGAAAAAGTCAGGTGTTTATAAAGGAACTCTATTTGGTTCTGAAAAAGGAGTTGACTTAGATGATGTTAGAGATTATCAATATACTTTTGGTATGCCAGAATTTGATGATGTTGTAGAATTGGAAGATTTTGACTCTTATGTAGCTGCAAAATCAAAAGTAGAAAATAATCTTAAAAATGGAGTAGCTGGATTGAAGTTAGTTTATAGTATTGAAATTCCAGGTAAAAATTTAAAACTATATGGTATTGCTTTAACTGGTGTAGATGGTGAAAAGAAATTTATGCCCAAAATAGATAAAGGTTCTCCAAAATTTACAGCTTTTTTGCCCTATGAAATTCTAATAAAGGATGATGAAGTTATTATGCTTCATGGTCGTTATAGAATAGCCCTTTCCTTTCCTGACCTAAGTATGAGTACATTTTCAAGTATTATGTCCACACCTGGAAATATTGAAGATGCTATGAAGAAAGCTTGTGAATAATTAATCAGCTATTCTTAAAATTGAGAAAACCTCTACAGTAGAAAATTATTCTACTTGTAGAGGTTTCTTTTTATTATTTAGTCAGTTACTTTAGCCTTTAAACTTTAGCCTTTATCCTTACTAATGCTGATGTCCACCTTCACCATGAACATGACCATGGGCAAGTTCTTCAGCAGTTGCTTCTCTGATAGAATCAATTTCTACCTCAAAATACAAATCTTCACCAGCTAATGGGTGATTAAAGTCCATTGTAATTTCAGAATCAGTAACTTCAAGTACAATTCCTTCCATTCTATTGCCTTCGTTATCTTGCATAGGAAGAACGTTATCTACCTTAAGCATTTCCATATCAAGCTTACCATCCACTTTAAATATATTTATTGGAAGAGTTACTATTCCTTTATCGTCTCTAAGACCATAAGCCTCAGCTGCAGGAATACCAAATTCAGCAGTATCACCTTTATCTTTACCTTTAATCTCTTCTTCAAATTTAGGAATCATGCTTCCAACACCATATATAAAAACCATTGGTTGTTTTCCAAAAGTTTCCTCTACTAACTCTCCATCTTTATTGCCTTTCTTAAGTCTGTAGTGTAGGCTAACTACATTTTCTTTTGCTATCATAATATATTGTTTTCTAAATTGAGCAGCAAAGCTAATATAATATATTTAACGATATTACTTTTTCAATTATTTATTGAATGGCTTTTTTAATTTACTACATTTGCCTAATTATTAATCACTAAATCAAAAATGTAATGAAAAAAATAGTATTTAGTTTCATAATGCTCTTCTTTACTGTGTTTGGGTTCTCTCAAATTCCATTAATTAATATTAATCCAAGTTTTGGATTGAATAATAGCAACCTTAAAAGTAGTGTGTCAGAACAGGTTAAATCAAGTAATGGCTATAAAGTAGGATTAGCTGTTGAATTAGGAAAGAAGCACTTTCTTGAACCAGGAGCATATTATGTGTCTTATTCTTCAATTCAAACTGTAGGTGCTACAACTGAAAGTTTAGATTTTTCTTCAACTCAGCTACAATTATATTATGGCTTTAAGTTCATGGATTTAGGAGTGTTTAAGATGAAGTTTCATGTGGGACCAACTTATGAAATAATAGGAAAAGTAGAACCTAATAATCTTAATATTAAGAAGTCTGATTTTAATGGTGGAAAATGGGGAGGAAATGTTGGTTTAGGAGCGCAAGTACTTTTCTTTACAGTATTCTTTGATTATAATTTTGGTTTGTCAGAATCTTGGGTTGATTCAAGTATTAAGCAAGATGTTTACACTCTATCAGTAGGTTTGTCAATATTGTAACAGTATTTAGAATGGATAATAACGATATTTTTAGGAGATTACGCTATATTTTTAATTTTTCTGATGATCAGATAATAATGATTTTTGGGTTAGCTGATTTAGTTGTGAGCAGAGCACAAATAAGTGATTGGTTAAAGAGAGATGATGACCTTGCATTTCGTCAATTAGATGACAGACAACTTGCCACATTCTTAAATGGTTTGATTACTCATAAAAGAGGAGCAAAAGAAGGTCATAAACCTATTCCAGAGAAAAGGTTGAATAATAATATTGTTTTTCGTAAATTGAAAATTGCTCTTAATTATAAGGATGAAGATATATTAGCTATTTTTAAATCTGTTGACCTTCGAATAGGTAAACCAGAATTAACTGCTATATTTAGAAATCCAAAACAGAAGCAATACAGAGTTTGTAAAGATCAATTCTTAAGGAATTTCCTCAATGGATTACAACAGAAATATAGGTTTAAAGAAGTGTAACTGTTTTGTTTGATACAAATATATAGGTATTTGTAGAATATTTCACTATTTTTGTCATCAATGAAAAATAATTGATGATTTATGAATAGAAGAAAATTTTTCAAAGATGCGCTGGGAATTTCTATTGCTTCTACTATAGTTCCTAGTTTAGTAAGTGCATGTAAAAAGGTTGAAGAAGAAAATACCCCAGAACCAAGTAAATTTAAGGGAAATGTAATAATTATTGGTGCAGGTGCTTCTGGACTGTATGCAGCAAAGACATTGCTTGATAGTGGAATTGATTTTACTATTCTGGAAGCAGATTCTAGAATTGGTGGAAGAATAAAGAAAATTGAAAATTTTGCTGATTTTACAATAGACCTTGGAGCTCAATGGTTACATGGAAAGAATACTTTCTTAAAGAAAATAGCTGATGCTAACAATATAGGTACTTATGCTGATAATGCAGAGTGGGTACATAGGTGGTATCAAGGGCAATTTGTAAGTAGTTTTCCTCAACAGTATAACGATTTTAAGGATATGCTTAATGGCGAATATATTGATTTGCCAGATGTTAGTTTTAATAATTATGGTATTCAACATAATTATTCTTCTGATATTATTAAACTTCTTGAACTTCCTGCATCAACAAGTGGTACATCCGCTTCAAGAGTCTCTGTTAGGGGATATGTAGAGGAGTCTTATAAGTGGAATTATGGGAATTACGGTTTTTGGTTTACTGATTCTCTCTATAATTTCTATGATGAGGTAGTTATTTCAAAGGTTAGGCATAAAGTAAAATTAAATTCTGTGGTAAATAAGATAAATTATAGTGGTGATAAAATAAAAATTACAACTAATGATGGAAATAATTATGAAGCAGATAAAGTAATTATTACTGTTGCTATTCCTATTCTGAAGGATGGTGATATTAATTTTGTTCCAGCACTCTCAAATGAAAAAACTGAAGCATTTTCAAAAATAGGAATGGGACAAGGCGCGAAAGTTTTTATGAAATTTAATAATAGATTTTATAATGGAAGTATTTTAAGTGGAATAAATGGGTCTAAATTTGTAGATGCACCTTATGGTAAAGAGAGTAATGATAATATTTTGCTTACATCTTATTTTGGAGAAAGAGCAGAGTATTTTAATACAAAAACAGAAAGTGAGATAGTTGCAGAATTATTATCAGAGTTGGATATTATGTTTAATGGAGCTGCAACACAATCGTATCAAGGTGTTATAATTCAAAATTGGGGAAAAGAACCATTTATTAGAGGTGCATATTCGTACCAAACTGTTGGTATTGGAAATGCAAGGGAAGTGGCTTCAAGTTCAGTAGATAATAAGTTGTATTTCTCAGGTGAAGCTTTTCATTTAACAGGTGCTTATCAAATAATTGATGGAGCTGCAGAAACGGGCTACTTAGCGGCTAAAGAAATAATTAATTCAAGGTAGTATGTCATAAGTACTTTTAATAAATAGAAAAGCCATAAAATATTGATTTCATGGCTTTTTGTATTTGGGTTGTATTGTTTAGTGTCTGCACTAAAACTTCCTATTTAATAGTGCTTAGTCATAAAACGTCAAGTTCGAGGCTTGCGAAGTGTTGAATAACAATACGTTTGCATTTTGTAAATGTTTGTTTTTAGCACAAGCGTAAGGAAGAAATTGGTGTTTTAAAGCAAGCACTAACTATTTCATTTCTTCAGCATAATACTTATAGAATTGAATAATAGTTTCTATTCCTTTATAGAAATTAAATAATGGGTAATTTTCATTTGGTGAATGAATTGCATCAGCCTCAAGACCAAATCCCATAAGGATAGATTTAATACCTAATACATCTTCGAAAGTAGAAATAATAGGAATGCTTCCTCCCGAACGTGTAGGAACAGGTTTCTTTCCAAAAGTATGAGTATACGCTTTTTCTGCTGCTTTATATGCAGGCATTGTAATTGGAGAAACATATCCTTGTCCGCCATGTAAAGATGTAACTTCTACTTTAATATAGTTAGGAGCAATAGATTCAAGATGTTCTTTAATCATTTGGCTTATTTTCTCGTTATCTTGGTTTGGTACAAGTCGCATAGAGATTTTAGCGTGAGCAACTGAAGGAAGTACGGTTTTAGCACCTTCACCAATATATCCGCTCCATATTCCATTAACATCTAAAGAAGGACGAATTCCAGTTCTTTCATTTGTAGAATATCCTTTTTCACCATAAACTTCTTTAATGTCTAATGCTTTTTTATACTCATCCAAATCAAAAGGAGCTTTAGCCATCTCTGCTCTTTCTTCATTACTTACAATAATTACATCATCATAAAAACCAGGAATAGTAATATGACCATCTTCATCAGTTAATTTTGCAATTAATTTTGCAAGTTCATTGGCTGGATTTGCTACCGCACCACCAAAAATTCCGCTATGTAGGTCATGGTCAGGACCAGTTACTTTTACCTCAACATAACTCAGACCACGAAGACCAGTTGTTATAGATGGGATATCTTGAGCAATCATACCAGTGTCAGAAACAAGAATAGTATCAGCTTTAAGCATTTCTTTATTCTCAGCACACCATTTGCCAAGGCTAGGAGAACCAATTTCTTCTTCTCCTTCAATCATAAATTTTACATTTACAGGTAGTTCGTCACTAGCAACTAAAGCTTCAAAAGCTTTTATATGCATGAATGACTGTCCTTTGTCATCATCAGCTCCACGAGCATATATTTTTTCATCACGAATTTCAGGCTCGAAAGGAGCACTATCCCATAATTCTAATGGATCAACAGGCATAACATCATAATGACCATAAACTAATACAGTAGGTTTATTTGGGTCAATAATTTTTTCTGCATACACTACAGGGTTTCCATCAGAAGGCATAACTGCAGCCTTATCTGCACCAACTGCTAATAGACCTTCTTTCAAAGCTTCTGCCATACGAACCATGTCAGGTTTATGGTCTGTAATTGAACTAATTGAAGGGATTCTTATTAAATCAAATAGCTCATTTAAGAATCTATCTTTATTGCTATTTAAATAGTTTATTGACTTTTCCATGATTTAAAGTATTTTAAAATTATTTTAGGCTACGAATGTATAAAATATATATATTCGTATGTTAATTATTTTGATACAACTATTTGAAATGTTTTGGTGTCTTTGCTGAAATTATATTTGTTTTTTATGAAAAATATATACTTATTATTATTATTAATTAGTCCTTACATTCTAAAAGCTCAGCTTACAGTGTCAACTACAGGTACAGTTGCATCTATGGTTCAGAATGTATTGGTAGGATCAGGAGTAACAATTAGCAATGTAACTTATACAGGAGCTTCTGGTAGTATTGGGACGTTTACAACAGGAGCCGTAAATGGTAATTTAGGTATTAGTAGTGGTATTGTTATTTCTACAGGTAATGTTTCACAATTGCCAGGAAGTGCTTCGGTTAATTGCTCTTCAAATATGAATACAGGTTCTAACCCTCTTCTTGCCGCACTAATTACTCAAACAATAAATGATGCTGCAGTTTTAGAATTTGATTTTGTGCCGATAGCTGATACCGTTTCTTTTAGATATGTATTTGGTTCAGAAGAATATCCAGAATATGTTACTAGTTTTAATGATGTTTTTGGCTTTTTTATTAGTGGAATAAGTCCTCTAGGTGGTTTTTACACTAATCAAAATATAGCATTAATACCAGGGACAACTAGCCCTGTTTCTATTTATAATATAAATAATGGATCTACAAATAGCGGACCTTGTGTTAATTGTAGTTATTATGTAAATAATTCAACTGGTTCTTTTGTGAAGTTTGATGGTTTTACAACAGTGTTAACAGCTTGGGCTAGAGTATTTCCATGTATGACATATCATATTACAATTGCAATTGGTGATGCGGGAGATCATGTATATGATTCTGGAGTTTTTTTAGAGGCAAATAGTTTTTCAAGTAGTATGCTTGAGGTTACTCAAACACCTTCAAGTACCATTGATACAGTTGCTGTAGAGGGTTGTAATGGTGCTGATGTAAAGTTTAAGCTTTCTTATCTGCGCTCATCTGCTACAACAATTAGCTATTCTATTGGAGGAACTGCAACTAACGGTGTTGATTATACTCAAATAGGTAATAGTGTTACTATTCCTGCTGGTATAGATTCTGTAATGCTATATATTGATCCAATAATTGATACTCTAGTTGAACCATTAGAGTATATACAGCTAATTGTTAATACTTCACCATGTACTCAGGATACAATTCTTATATATATTAAAGATAATATGCCGCCATTGGCAAATGTATTAAGTGATACTACTATTTGTTCTTCTTCCTCATTAGATATTATTTCTAATCCTACAGGAGGTTATGTTCCCTACACTTATTTATGGAGTACAGGCGATACTTCTTCTTCTATTACTGTAACCCCAAATGTTAATTCTACATATAGTATAGTTGTTACAGATGCTTGTAATAATGATTCTACTTTTATGATTGATGTTGGTGTTTCAAATCCAATATTTACTTTAACTGGTGATAGTGTTTGTGATGGAGATACTGCTGTTTTATCTGTAAATTCTTTAGAAATATATAATTATCTTTGGAGTACTGGCGATCAAACATCTAGTATTAGTATTAACCCTACTACTAATACTCAATATTCTGTTTCGGTAACAGATAGTATTGGTTGTGAGATTGCAGAATCTACCACAGTTGGTGTTTTTCCTATTCCTATTGTTAAAGCTACTTCTGATACAATAATTTGTAAAGGAGATGAGGCATATTTAAAAGCTTTTGGTGATTATTCGGTAATTTGGAGTATAGGAGCAACAAGTTCATCTATTAAAGTTAGCCCTGATTCTGATAAAACCTATAGTTTTTTTATTAGCAATATATATCAGTGTTATAATAATGATAGTATTAAAGTAGAAGTTCTTCCTATTCCAACCGCAGATATTTATGTAGCTGACGATACAATATGCTTAGGTAAAACAATTGTACTTCAGGGAAGTGGTGGTGATGAATATATGTGGAGTAGTGGAATTGATGCCCCAAATATGGAAATACTACTTACTAATAATACGAATTTTACTCTGACCGTTACAAATGTGGATGGAACTACAAGATGTTCTCATGATACTAGTATTACTATTTATGTAGAAAGATGTAATTATTTTTATTTTGCAAGTGCATTTACTCCAAATGGTGATGGATTAAATGACACTTATGGTGTTGGTGGTCAGTTTGAAGCTGTTAATAAATTTGATTTGTACATATATAATAGATGGGGAAAACAAGTATTTCATGCTACAGATCCAAATGAAAGATGGGACGGTACTTTTGAAGGAGAAGATGTTCCTGATGGAGTTTATACCTATGTTGTTTATATTGATGAATTATATAGAGATCCTTACTCTTTGAATGGTACAATAACACTTTATCGTTAGTTTAAAATTAAATATCTTTTGTAAGAATTGATATTTGAAAATTTTTACCTTTGCTAGATGCAAAATAACATATTAAAAGCATTACAATATTTTAGACGTATCCTATCAAAGATTGATTTAAAGATATACGCTATTTGCGTACTCATTTCTTCTTTTATTTGGTTAATAATGACTCTTAGTGATAATTATACCAAGAGAATTGAATTTCCAGTTAGTTATAGTAATTTCCCAGAAGGAATGATATTGGTTAATAATCCTTCCAATGAAATTTCCTTTGATGTTAAATCACAAGGCTTTGAGTTGGCTTCTGTGGCAATAGCAAATAGAGATTCTATTAAAATAGATTTAAGCAGTATTGAGTTTAGAAAAACTAAATATAATAGGTATGTAGCTGCTATTGCTACAAGGATATTTAGATATAATATCATGAATCAAATTAAAGTTGATGATGTTGGTAAAGATTTTAAGCCAGACTCATTGTATTTAGTATTTGATAGCCTTGTTACTAAAGAATTGCCAATAAAGTTAAATTCTAGAATTAACTTTCAAAAAGGGTACAATAAATATGGTGATTTTATAATTTCTCCTGCTACAATAAAAGTTAAAGGACCTGCATTAAGTTTTAGAAAGATAAAGTATATTGATACTGATAGTTTAATTGTTAATAAATTAAATTCAGATTTAGTTAAAGAAATTAAGCTTAAAAAACTAGATAAGTACTTTAGTTATAGTAATAAAACTGTAAAAGTAAGTGTTAAAACAGAAAGGTATTCTGAATTCTCTCTTTGGGTGCCTGTAAGTGTAAATTCTAATGTTCCTAATCTTAAAGTCAAAACTTTCCCAAGTAAAGTTAAGATAACTTTTTCAATGGCTCTACCAGATTACAAAACCTTAAATGATTCTTCATTTAAGGTAGCAGTACAGCTAGATAGTCTTGACTTACTTCAACAAAATAAGTTGATACTTAAATTAATAAAGAAACCCGAAGGCGTTGGCTTTACTGATATGAATGCTGAAACAGTGGATTATATTCTCCTTGATAAATAAGTATGATTAAATTAGGATTAACAGGAGGTATTGGAAGTGGTAAAACTACTGTTGCCAAAGTTTTTGAAACAATTGGCGTGCCTGTATTTTATGCTGATGATGAGGCTAAAAAGTTTCTTTTAAAAGATAGAGTGAAGCAACAGTTAATTATGCTGTTTGGTCCTAAAGTAATCAATGAATCAGGTGACGTTAATAAAGCCGAACTTGCAAATATTGTATTTAATAATAAAGAATCACTTGAGCAACTAAATGCATTAATTCATCCATTACTAATGAGTGAGTTTGTTGCTTGGAGTGAAAAAAAGAATGCAGAAAAATACCCTTATGTAATAATGGAAGCAGCAATATTGTTTGAAGCTAACTTTGATGCGAATGTTGATAAAGTACTATGTGTTTCAGCTCCAATAGAAACTCGTATATCTAGGGTAGTAAATAGAGATAAAGTTACCAAGGAACAAGTTATCTCAAGAATGAATAATCAAATGACTGATGAAGAAAGAGAAATCAAATCTGATTATATTATTCATAATTCAACCAATAAAATGATTGTTGCTGATATTGTGTCTTTGAATAAGAGCTTAAGTAATCAGTAGTTATCTAGTTTCTCCCTTTTTTATATTTCAAAAATATTCCTATCTTTACACAAGTTAATTAAAATGATTTGTGGATGCGTTTATTCGAATTTGAATCTAAGGCTTTTCTAAGGCATGAGGGAATTGCAGTTCCAGAAGGTTTATTTACAAATAATCCCGCTAAAGTTGCGGAATTTGTAGAAAAAATGGGGAGCTCTGTAGTAAAAGCTCAAACTCTTATTGGAAATAGAATGGAAGCAGGAGGGATTCGATTTGTGGAGGTTCCAGAACAGGGAGAACTAGCTTCTGAAATGCTTTTTGATACCAGTTTGCATAATGAAGAAGTAATAGGGGTGAGAGTAGAACAACGTATTAATATTAAGCACGAATATTTTGTTTGTTATCATTACGATAGTCAAAAGAAATCTTTGGTATTAAGCTTTAGCCTTTTTGGAGGGAAAAGAATAAATAATATTGATATTGAAGATTCAAATAGCATTCATCATTTGTTACTTCCTGTGGGGCAAGATGTTGAATGGAGAATTAGAAATTTCATTTTAAGTATTTTTAAAAGGGAAAAACCAAAGTTGGTAAAAATACTCAATCAGTTGTATTCATTTTATTTAAAATATGAATTTAGTTTACTAGAAATAAATCCCCTTGTACTTGATGATAATGATGAATATGTTGTAGTAGATGTACTAGCTCAATTAGATGGTTTAGCAATGGGGCGGCATCCTGAATTATTTATTGCTCCAAGATTATCACGCAAAACTTATAGTTCGGCAAGCGATTTTAAAAAAGCAGTAATTAATATTGAAGATACTAGAGGAGTAAGAACAGATTTTGTGCATCTTGGTGGTGATATTGCTAGTCTTTGTGTGGGTGGTGCAATGAGCCTTACAGTCGTTGATTATATTAATAAAATGGGGGGTAAGCCTTTTAACTATGCTGAAGTCAGGGCAAATGCGTCTTCAGTTAGAATAGTGCATATGTTGAAGACTTTTCTTAAAAGCAATGATATAAAAGCAC
>Ga0256827_10002257_pt1 | contig 12436 bp, 12 predicted proteins | sample CV84metaG_FD_185977 | JGI IMG/M metagenome (GOLD analysis project Ga0256827, IMG submission 185977) | Hydrothermal vent microbial communities from East Pacific Rise, Pacific Ocean - CV84 | ecosystem: Environmental > Aquatic > Marine > Hydrothermal vents | place: Pacific Ocean: East Pacific Rise... | reverse complement strand
AGGTAGATGAGGTTTTAAAAGAGATTATTGAAACGGTAGATATGCCGTAGGGTATGGCTTTAGCCTACCGTCAAATTAATGTTTAAATGATAAATAAACTGTTTACTTTATGGTATTTGGTTTTAACGGTAGGCTAAAGCCATACCCTACAGATATAGGATAAATTAAAATATGAACAACAAACTGCAAACCATACTTTTAAAAGCCAAAGAGGATGTTTATAGTCATTTAAGTGGTGGGAATTTGTCACGTATTTTAGGACAGGGGTATGACTTTGCAGAGCTTCGTGAGTATGATAGTTCTGATGATATACGGCATATTTCATGGATAAACTCGGCAAAATTGGGTGAGCCTTATGTGAAAAAGATGCATGAAGAGCGAGAACTTAATGTGGCTGTTTGTTCTTTGTTGGATGGTCGATTTTTAATAGGTGATAAGAGGGAGTTACTGGAGTATGTGGTGGCTATTTTAGGTTACTCTTCCTATGAATCCAATGACCTTTTTTCTGCATTTACTTTTGTGGGCTCAGAGCTTAAAAGTTATGCAGCAACCAAAAATATTTATAGTATAGAAAAAGTGTTAGAAGATATTGATAGAGCAGAACTTTTAGGGCAGAAAGTGGACTATAGTAAAGTTTCTGATATTACTTTAGAGTCCAAACATCTTTTGTTTGTGATTGGTGATTTTTTAGACCCTATAGATTTATCTGTTTTGGCTCAAAAGCATGAAGTGGTTGTGATAATTATTCGTGATGAGCTAGAGGAACATCCAAGAGTTTCTGTAGATGCAGAGCTTATAGACCCTCAGCGTAATCAAGCAGTATCTCAGAGTTTAAGTACACGAGCCATAGAGTATTATAGAGCGAAGCTTTTAGAACATGATGAGCATTTAGAAAAGCATTTTCATCAACACAATATCTCTTATGTTAAAGTCTATAGAAGTGAAGAGCTTATTGAGAAGATTGAAGGTTTATTTGTTTAGTAGGTTTTTGTTTTATAGGCATAAGCGTTGAAAGTACGGTTGAGTAATAGTATTTACCTATAGTTTTTCCTTGGATATTCCAGCACCATAAGTTGTCAGCACTTAGATGTACTCCACCTATCCAATGTTCTATTGGTTTAATGGTAATCCAGTTTTTCTTCCCTATAAGAACATCTTTTCCTAAATTGGTAATATAAATATCATCATTTTTTTTAATTGTAATGAGCTGGTATTTTTCAAATTCATCTAAAATTTTCCAAAAAATAATATCGGCAATAAAGGGATGCTGTTCTTGCTTTTGAGACTCTAGAAAAATATCTTGTTTTTGTCTCTTTTCACCTTTTGAAATGGTAAGAAGTGCTTGATGTTCGGTTCTAGAGAGTCCATTCATTGTATTTGGGTACTCTTCTAAGAGTCTTTGAACACTGTTTTTTAAAAATGGCAAACTTGATGTCTCTTCATTTAATAGTGCAAACCATGAAAGGGGAGTCGTATCGGAAAGAGCAGACCAAGCTTTTTTAGCCAGTTTAAAGTGCTTCTCTTTAATGTGGTGTTTATTATGTGTTGCTTCTTGTATCTCTTGAAAAGAGTAGTCAGCGAAATGTCTGTCGGTTAAGATAAGTGAGAGCTGAACCCCTTTATGTAGATGCGTTTCAAACCAGTCTAAAAGTTGTAACAGTTGTAGTTGGTCATATAGGTCTTGTTCAAACCAGAGAATAATCTCTTCGTAGTGCTGATGGTTTTCTAAAACAGTGTTTCTATGTTCAAATGTTTGAAGTGCTTTATTTAGCGTAACATAATTATATTCACAGAGGAAATGGGCACGTATTTTAGAAAGCTGTTGAAGTGAAAAATTTTGAGGGATAGGTCCTTCATGTAAGAAATCTTGCCATGCCAAGAAGTCACCAGAAAGGTTTGCTTGTTTCATAACATTAGTAACAATTGTACCACTAACGATATGGAGGGTTTTATGCATTATTCAGTATCGACCTTATGTCTCTTTGTTATTTATTATTGTACTAGAAAAATATTTAAGACTAGATTCAGTAAAAGCTATTTTTTTATTAAATTTGCTGTTATAATTATATATGGAAATAAATTATAGAAAAATTTTATTGATAACGTCTTTTGTAATCTTTTTTATTGGTTGTACTCAAACTCGACCTATTACTTGGGATGAGCGTATTTTAGATGCAAAGATAGAGCATCTTTCTCTCTATTATGATGAGTATGGGGATAAGTCAAATAAAACCATATTATTTTTACATGGTTTTGGAGAAAACCACCACACTTGGCGTTTTTTAGTGCCAAAATTGGCTACTAAGTATCATCTTATAATGTTGGACTTAAAAGGCTTTGGAGACTCACCAAAGTTAAAAGATAAAGCCTACTCTGTTTATGATCAAGCTTTGTTGGTCAATGAGTTTATTAAAGAAAAAGACTTAAAAGATATCACGCTTGTTGGTCGCTCATTTGGTGGAGGAGTGGCACTTATTATGGCACTCATACAAAAAGATAAGTTGGCAGATAAGCGTATTGAAAAATTGGTGCTTATTAACTCCATGTCCTATAAACAAAACTTACCATCCATGATGGAAACTTTAAATCAGCCTTGTATTGGCTATTTGGGTATTCATCTGTTAGACAATGAGTGGATAGCCAATGAAGGGTACAAGTATGCCTTTTATAATGACAGTTTGATTCCAAAAGATAGTGTAAAAGCAACAGCAGCTTATTTAACATTTCCCTTGGCAAAGTACGCTTATTTGGAAACGGTACATCAGTTAATACCTGAGGATATTTCTAATATCGAAAAAAGATATAAAGAGATAACTCTTCCAACACTTATAATTTGGGGGAGGGAAGATATATCTATATCAGTTAACAAAGCATATAGATTAAAATCTGAATTAAAAAATAGTAAGTTAAAGGTTTTACCTTATGTGGGACATATGCCACAAGAGGAAAAGCCCGATGTTGTAAGTGATGAGATTTTAAAATTTATGGAGTAATATGAGTCTCATTTGGACCATTTAGGAGTTCTAACTTATTGTAAATATTATTTATAATGGGTGTCTCTTCTGAAATTCTTTTTCTTTTTATCTTTAGTTTACTGTTGTCTCTAATAGATGAAGTATTCCAGTTGTCTAGATTTTGATGAAAACTTGTAGCTCCCTTAAACATGTTGTACATTGTTTTTACAGAAGAAACATCCCATAGACTTATATCTTGATTGAATTGTTTTGCTGAGCGAAACATGAGCTGCATATCTTCAACAGAAGAGACATCCCAATGACCAATATCTTGGTTAAAAACCAGAGCATTATTAAACATAAAAGAGGTGTCTTTTACAGAAGACAAGTCCCATGCACCAATATCTTGATTAAAGTTTTCAGCATGGTAAAACATGGAACTCATATCGTTAATAGTTGAAACATCCCATGAAGAGATATTTGCATTGAATTTATAATCATTGTAAAATGTTCTATACATACTTTTAACTTTAGATAAATCAGGAGCTTCACTACTGTTTATGTTAGAAAAATCTTTACACTCTTTAAAAGACTCTTTCATACTTTTCCATTTTTGTGCACTCCATTGTTCTATAGAGAGAAGACTCTGTCCCTCTGAACATAATTTATATATATGAGGATAATCTCCATTAATATTAATGGTATAAACTCCTTCTTTTTCATACTGGTGTGTAATGGTTTTTTTTACATTAGAATCTCTTGTGCCATCACCCCAATTTATATTGAAATTATATTTGAATATATCATTGGTTGAGATACGAAGTTTTTTATCTTTATTTATTTTAATGGTACTAATAAAATCATTCTTATTTGAGCTTAATTTAATGTCATCGATAAGACCTGAACCTTGGAGACTAAAACCATTTATAGAGATGAGGCTATTATTAGCTTCATTATTTTTAATTTTAGAGGCAATATCAAAACTATAGGTCTGCCATTCTTCAGATACACTTGATGAATTTAAATCTATATGAATATATTTGCTGTTATTAAGTACATTTGAATTCATATTGTAAGAAAAATAAAGATATCTAATACCTTTTTTAGTATTGACAAAGAGAATAATTTGGTATGGTTTTTTCATTTTCATACTCCATGTAAAAATAGATTCATTTTTATTGTTCCATGCATTGACTCCATCTATATCACCAATTAGGTAAGTTTGAGATATTTTTTTTCCCTTAAAATGTATAACATTTGATTTCTTATCATCATCATAGATATTTTCTATAACTCCTAAAGAAGCATTCTTGTCATATATGATTTCTTTATCATATACTGTCCAGTTTTTTGTTGAATTATTCTCTGCATTTTCATAAATAGTTGCTTTTAAAAAAGATGAAAATAGAAGAAAAAGAAAAGGAAAAATTAAATATAAGTGTTTATAATGCATTGGCTACCTTTTTATTATATATGATATATTTTATTATTTTATAATATTTTATGTTAGATAGTTGTTAATAATTAAAATATAATAATTTTTTCAGGATTTAAGGAAGAGAATTGATAACATTATTACTAAATGGTGTCCAATAGCTCATTTTAATATTAGATTTTCTTAATATATCTCCTGTCCAAGTGTTGCAGGTATATATTAAGTTGTATTTAAATGGAGAGCTATAAAATAGGTCGTTGTAGCCATAACCCTTATAGATTTTTTCTTTAAAATTAAAACTTTTTAAGATAGATTTTTTCATCTTTTTACTTTGCTCTTTAGTAATACTTATAGATTTTACCCCTTGAAAATAATTTATATTGGGATAGTAAGTTATATGCATAAGTGATGGCGTATTCAAAAAAAGTGCTTTAAACGAAGTTGAAATTTTTATATCATCCCAAGTAGGAGTGTTAAGGTAGGTCTCTTTATCACCCCAACCAAAAGCAATATAACCTTTTTTCTTATTTTTTACTATGGGTAAGTTTTTTATCCACTCTTCTGAGATATTTTCAAGATTAAAAACAATATCACTATGTACATCACTATAGAGAATATAAACTTTTTCTTTTTTTCCCATAGAACAAAAGATTTTAGCTTGACTTGGAAAAAGAGAGAAGAGAAAAGCAGTAGATATATAGAGTATAATAAGTGTTGAAAATAATAGTAAAATAGTAGAAACTATCTTGATAGGTTTTAAAAAAATCATATGCTTTATCCTCATTGTTATTTATTATAATAATATAATTTTTTGAAATTATCTTAATAATTTGACAATTCATTAATCTAAATGGGATATAATACTCATTATTAGCAATAAAAGGAAACATATAATGAGTATAAAAGTTGTTTGTCCCCATTGTGGTAAAGTAAATAAAATACCAAAAAAAGATAGTTATGCCAAAGCCAATTGTGGTTCATGTAAAGAGTCAATGCTGGGTCAAAAACCCTTGGAAGTAGATAAAGAAGACTTATTACATATTTTAGTCAACAGTGATATCCCTATAGTTGTTGACTTCTGGGCTCCTTGGTGTGGTCCTTGTATTCAAATGGCACCTGCATTTGAAGAAGCAGCTTTAGCACTTTCGTTGAAAGCTCAATTTTTAAAAGTAAATACAGAAGAGAATCAAGAGTTAGGAGCCATATATGGAATACAGAGTATTCCTACCATTATTATTTTTAAAGGAACCAAAGAAATAGATCGTATTTCTGGTGCTATGAGTGCTACACGTCTTGTTAATTGGACAAAACAATACATATAAAAGGTATAAGGGGAATATGATGGCTAAAGCAAAAATATTATTACTAGAAGATGATGCAAACTTAAATGAGACGATTACAGAATTTTTAGAAGAGGAGGGTTATGATGTGGAGAGTACCTATGATGGGTATGAAGCACAAGACAAACTCTATGAAAGCAAATATGATTTACTTCTTTTAGATGTAAACACTCCTGGTATAGATGGATTTTCTTTATTGAAGGAAGCCAGAGAAAATGATGTGGTTGCACCGTCAATTTTTATAACCTCTTTAGATGGTGTTGATGATTTAGAAAAAGGTTTTGATAGTGGTTGTGATGACTATATTCGAAAACCTTTTGTAATTAAAGAGTTACTAATACGTGTAGAGACACTACTTAGACGAGGGTTTTTCCACAAGTCTACAGAGCTTATTCCTCTTGGAGATAATGTAGAGTACAACACCAAGTCAAATGAATTACTGGTTAATGGTGTGGCAGAGACTTTAGGAAATAAAGAGTCGGCACTTTTTAAACTATTTATGAAACAGCCAAATGAAGTACTTTCACATGATAGAATCTATAAAGAGTTATGGGACTATGATGAAGAGCCAAGTGATACGGCTCTTCGAACATATATTAAAAATATTCGTAAAATTATAGGTAAGGAAAGAATTGTTAGTATCAAAAAACAAGGATATAAATTTACTTCGGAGTAGTGAAAAAAGTTCACTAAGAAGATTTTTAGCACTTTATATTGTTCTTGTAACAATGATTTTACTCTTATTGGGTGTTTTTTATTATAAGAGTCAAGAGGAGTTGATGTTTTCTAACCAGAGAATAGAACTCTCTGAGTATGCCAATGAACAGGTTAAAGAGTTAAAACTTTTACACCACTACTTTCCCTCTCGTACAGAATACCCAAGAAGTTATAATTTTGAGTCAGCCATCTATGACATAGAACGGGTAAAAATTTTTTCTACCTTAAAAAATTCTGATGTCAATTTTGATAAAGAGATTTATAGAAGTGGTGATAAAATTCACTTTGTAAAGTACTTAGATGATTATTATTTGGGAGCGAAGTATCTTTTTTTAGAAGTTGATGAAGATGAAGGGTGGTATGCTCAAACCATAACAAATATTATAATTCTTGGACTATTAACCCTTATTATTCTAGCTATTTTTGGTCTTGTTTTTGTTAATATCTTCTTACGACCAATGAAAAATTCTATCAGGTTATTGGATGATTTTATTAAAGATACCACACATGAACTCAATACACCTATTTCAGCCATATTGGCAAATGTAGAGATGATGGATACGGATGTAATGATAGAAAAAAATAAAAAGAAACTACATCGTATTAACATAGCAGCCAAAACGGTCTCTCACTTGTATCAAGATTTGACATTTTTAACACTAAATCACAATCAACAATCAAATAATGAATGGATAGATTTGAAGAAGTTGATTGAAGATAGAGTAGAGTATTTTACTATTTTAGCTGGTTCTAAAAAGATTACTTTTTATTTAGATTTAAATTATTCAGCCATTTATATGGACATGATAAAGATGACAAGAGTGATTGACAATTTAATTTCAAATGCTATAAAATATAATAAGCGAAATGGTAGTATTACTATTATTTTACGAAAAGAGTATTTTATAATAAAAGATACAGGTATAGGAATAGAAGCCTCAAAGGTTTCTGCGATATTTGAAAGATATTCAAGGTTTAACAGTTCAGAAGGTGGTTTTGGAATAGGTTTAAATATTGTTAAAAGTATTATTGATGAGTATGGATTAAAAATAAGTGTCGAGTCTGTGTTGGGTGAGGGTACGGATATTCGTGTAGATTTTCTAAAAGCAACCATAGGTCAAGGAGATAAAAAATGAGTAAATACTATAGTATAATAAAAAAAGTTGTAATTATATCTTTACTATCAAATATAGCACTTTATGCAGAAGAGAAAAAGGAAGAGTTAAATATATATGAGCGAACATGTTTACCTTGTCATCGTTATCTTCCCTCTTCGTTAGGTGATATGTATATGCGTTATCTTAAAACATTTTCAGGTGAGATGACATTTAAAGCTTCTTTGAAGGCATTTTTAAAAGAACCTTTGGAACAAACATCTGTTATGTCAGACCTTTTTATTGATCGTTTTTCAGTTAAAGACAAGAGTCTCTTAAGCGATAAAGAGTTAGATGAAGCCATAGATATCTATTGGGATTTGTATAATGTACGCAATAAACTGAAATGACAGCATTATTTAGATAAAATCTCTCAAAAATATTTTCTATAAAATAGAACTAAACTCATTTGTTTAAGGGAACACTACTAATGTCTTGTCACAAATCATATATAACTACACCTATTTACTATGTTAACGATGTTGCACACATCGGTCATGCTTACACCACTATTATCGCCGATACTTTGGCCCGTTATGCTCGTCTTATTGGGCAAGATACTTTTTTCTTAACTGGAACCGATGAACATGGTCAGAAGATAGAAGAGGCTGCGAAGAGTCGAGGTAAAGAGACTCAAGCTTATGCAGATGAGATTTCTAAAACTTTTAAAGATCTTTGGGATGAGTTTGATATCTCTTACGATAAGTTCATACGAACCACAGATGAAGACCATAAAAAAGGTGTTCAAAAAGCATTTACTACCATGCACAAAAAAGGAGATATCTATAAAGATACCTACCAAGGGCATTACTGTATCTCTTGTGAGACCTTTTTCCCTGAGCTTCAACTCGTAGATGGTGAGTTCTGTCCTGACTGTGGCAAACCTACTTCAGTAGTAGAAGAGGAGAGTTACTTCTTTAAACTCTCTGCTTATGAAGATAAACTACTTGCTTGGTACAATGATAATCCAGATTGTATTTTACCAAAGAGCAAAAGAAATGAAGTAATTCGTTTTGTAGAGGGTGGCTTAAATGACCTCTCTATTACCCGTACCTCTTTTGACTGGGGTGTAAAGCTTCCTGAAGAGTTTAATGACCCAAAACATGTTATGTATGTTTGGCTTGATGCCCTTATGAACTACCTTACAGCACTTGGATATGGAACCGATGAAAAAAACATGGACTTTTGGCCAGCACGTGTACATTTGATTGGTAAAGATATTTTACGTTTCCATGCCATTTACTGGCCAGCCTTTTTAATGAGTCTTGACATGCCTCTTCCAAAGCACATCGGTGCTCACGGATGGTGGACACGTAATGGTGAAAAGATGTCAAAGTCAAAAGGAAACGTGGTTAACCCGAAAGAGGTTGCAGATGCTTATGGTTTAGAGAATTTCCGTTATTTTATGCTTCGTGAAGTTCCTTTTGGTGGTGATGGTGACTTTTCACAAAGAGCTTTAATGGACAGAATAAACTCTGACCTTGGAAATGACCTTGGAAACTTGCTTAACCGTCTTATAGGTATGAGTGGTAAATACTTTGAAGGTAGAGTAGAGTCTGACTTGGTTTCTAAATATTATCAAGCAGAATTGGATGAGATGGAAGTATCATTGGCAAAGCTTGAACCAATGCTTTTTGAGATGCAACTGCATAGATACCTCGAAGAGTTATGGAGACCATTGACTGTAGCCAACAGAGCCATAGATATGTACCAACCTTGGACAATGATAAAAGAGGGTAAAACAGAAGAAACCATGGCACTTAATGGACTCATCGCCACTATTTTAGCCAAAGTATCACTGATGCTTCATGCTGTAATGCCTAAAACTACAAGCATTATATGTAACGCTTTAGGTTTTGAAATTACACCTGAGAGTTTTGAAAAAATCATTAGAAAAGGTGAGATATTGGCTCCATTTACAACGCAAAAAAGAGAGCCACTCTTCCCTAGAATAGAAGAAGAACTCTTGGTTGATGAGAGACAAGAAGCATTGAAAAAAGAGAAAGAGGAACAAGAGGCTAAAAAAGCAGCTCAAAAAGAGAAAAATAAAGATGCTAAACCAGCTGAGGGTGTAGCCCTTATTGGTATAGACCAGTTTTTTGAAACCTCTCTTAAAATCGGAATGGTGGTTGAAGCCGAAGAGGTACCTAAGAGTAAAAAACTTTTGTTACTTCAAGTAGATATTGGTGAAGATGAACCAAGACAAGTGGTTGCTGGAATTAAAGAGTTTTATTCAGCAGAAGAGTTGCTAAACACACAAGTGTGTGTGGTTGCCAACTTAAAACCAGCCAAACTCATGGGTATGAAATCTGAAGGAATGTTGCTTGCAGCAAAAGACAAAGATGGTCTTTGTCTTATTCGTCCAGAAAAACCAAAAACTATTGGTACCCCAATAAGCTAAGGAGTGCTAATGACTATAGTAGATTTACTGAACCTAACAGCAGGTACATTGATAACGGAACCAAACATTACAGCTATAAACTCTGTAACTGTTTACCCCTCTAAAGTAGAGCAGGGAGACCTTTTTATCTCTAATGATAAAGAAGAAATAGCAAGAGCATTGGAGAATGGTGCAAATGGTATTATTTATTCTGATACTGAGATGAAAACAACGGATGATGAGGTAGCTTGGATTCAAGTAGATGATATTCAAAAAGCTGCTTTTAAACTCATAAGATATGTTCTTATTTCTCGTGAAGCAAGTTTTTACCTCTTTACAGAGCATGAGCTTTCGTTTATGAAGATGATAGTAACTCAAAAATCAAATGTAGATATTTTACCAAGTGATTGGCGAAAAATGTTTGAGAAAATTTTGAATTCTGAAGCTAAAATGTTCATAGGTACAGATGAAGTACTAATGAAAATGATAAAGCCAGATGTTGCTATTTTAAATAAAGAAGCGAGTTGTGAAATTATAACCGACACACTTTTTAAAGTGACCTTTAAAATAAACAACTATATTTATCAAGAAAAAGATATTACACCATTCCATGTAGATATTTTACAACGTGTGGTTGAGTACTGTGACCTTCATCATTTCCCTTATGATTTGGACAGAGTACGTTATACCAAACATTTTGTTCCTGTCTTTATAGATGGTTTTTTAAATACTACAAATCCAAGTAAAAGTGACAGAGTAGCGATTTTTACAGATAACCTACAAGATGTAAATAAAGCTCGTGAATATGTACGTTACAACGGTGCATGGGTAAAGACCATTGTTCTTACTCCTCCTAAAACAAAAGTAGAGGGAGTAGACAGACCAAACTGGTATCTAGATATAGATGAAGCCCGTGATATTTTGAAGAATGCTTATTATAACTACGCATTTGTGTATGCCTTAGATAGAGCAATTTTACCAAAAATAAAAGAAGACTATTCACTGTTTGATTAGGGATTTCATTCGAAATTCGTAGGTCGGGGTGTCCTCTCCCCGACAACAATTGGCATAAAATAATAATCCAATAAAAAAGGAACCTCATGACCTTAGAAGAACTACAAAATACCATAAAAACAGAAGTAGGCGTTCTCCTATACTTTTCAGGTGAAAACTGTAATGTTTGTCATGCCTTAAGACCAAAGTTCAAAGAGCTTTTCGATGCAGAGTTTCCAGCATTAAAACAGATTTATTTGGACGCACATGAAAATGCAGAGATATCTGCCCATTTTCAAGTCTTTTCCGTACCAACCATGATAGTCTTTATGGATGGACGAGAATTTGCCAGAGAAGGGCGTTCTGTGAGCTTACATCAGCTTAAAGAGAAGCTTCAAAGACCTTATGGAATGATGTTAGGTTAGTATTCTAATAAAAAATAATAATTTTAAGTCCTTTTAGATATAATAATCTTTAATTATTTCTATATTATATAGAGTTTTAATATTACTATTTAAAGGTACTTTATGAGCGATTTGTTAGAACAAAATCAAGACATACAAGAGATAAAAATAGAAGAGAGTATGAAAGCTTCGTACTTAGACTACTCTATGTCTGTTATCGTGGGTCGGGCATTACCCGATGCACGTGATGGGCTAAAACCTGTACACAGAAGAATCCTTTTTGCGATGAATGAGTTGAACCTTTCTCATCGAGCTCCCTATAAAAAATCAGCAAGAATCGTCGGTGATGTTATTGGTAAGTATCACCCACATGGTGACAACTCTGTTTATGATGCTTTGGTTCGTATGGCTCAGGATTTCTCACTTAGAGCACCACTTATTGACGGTCAAGGAAACTTTGGTTCTGTCGATGGTGATAACGCTGCTGCGATGAGATATACCGAAGCACGTATGACCAAAATAGCTGAAGAGCTTCTACGTGATATTGACAAAGATACCGTAGACTTTACACCAAACTACGATGATTCTATGAAAGAGCCAGATGTTTTCCCTTCACGTATTCCTAACTTGCTTCTTAATGGTTCGTCTGGTATTGCTGTTGGTATGGCAACAAACATTCCTCCTCACCGTATGGATGAGATTATGGAAGCGTTGCTACATATTATTGATAATCCTGAATGTCCAGATGAAGAGTTACTGGCTATTGTAAAAGGTCCAGACTTCCCTACAGGTGGTATTATTTTTGGTAAAAAAGGGATTACCGATGCCTACACCACAGGGCGTGGGCGAATTAAAGTTCGTGCTAAAACACATATAGAAGAGAACAAAAGTAGAGAAGTGGTTGTTATAGATGAGCTTCCTTACCAAGTAAACAAAGCACGTCTTATCGAGAATATTGCACACCTTGTACGTGACAAGCAGATAGAGGGAATCTCTGAGATTCGTGATGAGTCTGACCGTGAAGGTATGAGAGTTGTTATCGAGCTTAAGCGTGATGCG
>Ga0256827_10002256_pt1 | contig 12436 bp, 9 predicted proteins | sample CV84metaG_FD_185977 | JGI IMG/M metagenome (GOLD analysis project Ga0256827, IMG submission 185977) | Hydrothermal vent microbial communities from East Pacific Rise, Pacific Ocean - CV84 | ecosystem: Environmental > Aquatic > Marine > Hydrothermal vents | place: Pacific Ocean: East Pacific Rise... | reverse complement strand
CCCGCTGAAGACTATCGAAACCAGGAGGAAAAATTTGCTGTGTTTTTTGACATACTCCAGTAGTCCGGCATCGTCAGTTTTGTAGGCTTTATGTTCGAGGGAGACGAGGAACAGCCCGCCACCGACGGCAAAGTGAGAGACGAGGACGTGAACGACGGCGACCAGGGCGATGAGGAAACCGCCACCGTAGGTTGTCAGATCCCAGATTGGATAATTCATTTCGTCACCTCCTTGCGGCAACCAAAGGCAAGTTTAAGCAGGTAGCCAATCATGATGATTCCGACAACAAAGGTGATGAGGAAAAAGATCAGTGGGGAATATTGCGGCTCGACGACCAGGTCGGAGAGCTTGAAATAGGGGGCCAGATAGAATCTGCGCACCAGGTCACGGATGAAAATCATCACCACCAGGGTGACCAGAGCCAGCCATGACGTTGTCATCACCTTTTTTTTGTAGCCAGAATAGAGGGCCGCGAACGCAAGAATAATCCCGCCAACGAGAAGCAGGGTCGCGTAGCTGTCTCCACCCATAAACTCCTTCATAATGGGTCCGGGCAGAGCGATGAAAAACCACACTCCGACAAAGATCTGCACAATCGTTGCGTAGGTGAAATACTCCATGCCGCGACTGATCAGGGTCTCCTTCTCGACGTTGCTTTTGGTGAAATGAAAGTGACCGATCAGGGCGAAAAACAGTCCGGCAATGGCGACCGACCCGACCACAAAATGGAGATAGCGTGGGTAGAGGGTGATATCGCCCAGGTTAAGCAGTGTGCCGTGACCGTTGGCAAAATAGGCGTGCCACTTTTCCGGGTGGAGCATCAGGGTCATATTGTTACTGAACATGAAACCGATAAACAACAGGATTAAAAGAGAAAATTCAAGAATGAAAATCCGCAGATTGCCCAGTGCTTCAAACTTGAAATCGTAGATATAGGCGGCGTAGTAGGCGAGGATCAGCAGACCGAAGATCGAGAACCACCAGACCGCCATCAGCAGCGAACTGCTGTAGATAAATTGTCCGTAGAGAACCTGCATGAATAGCAGCGGCGCAACCCCCATATTGACGGCAAAGGCGATGGTGTAGGGCCACTTGTAGCTGAGTTCTTTGGTCAGCAGGGTGCTCTGCTGATCGTTGCGTAAGGCGCTGATCAGAGCGATGATCCCGCCGCCGAGCATGGCATTCATCACCAGAATATGGAGGAGAAAGGTGACCATCAACAGGATGTAGAACCAGCCCCAGGGGACCGGGATGGCATCGGGAGTGGGGATGAGCGCGGCAGGGTTCATACTTTTTCTCCTGAAAATCAGTTGATTGTGGCAGAAAATATTATCAACGCAAAATCATAACATGAAATTATTTCAGAGTGGTGGTTTTTGGTTCTTGTTGTGATAATTCGAGTCTGCTATTTTGTCTACAGCTTTTTTAAAGGAGTTTACTTTATATGAAAATTGTTTCACTTGACCAGGTTTCTTCTGTGCCGATGCAGATGGAGGGAGCCGTGGGTGTTGATAAGCAGGTTCCGTTGGGGAAGAATGACGGTGCCCCAAACTTTTCTTTCCGGGTTTTTACGGTCGTTCCCGGTGGCCATACTCCCTACCATATCCATGCTTCAGAACATTTAAACTATGTGATTCAGGGGGAGGGGGTGCTGGTTGATGAAGCGGGGGGAGAGCATCCGGTCAAAGCCGGTGAATTTGCTCTGGTGATCCCCAACGAGAAACATCAGTACCGGAACACCTCTACCACTGAAGAGCTGAAGATGATCTGTGCTGTCCCGTCAGATTATGAATAATATTATCTGAAATTGTAATTTCTAAGAGAAAATTCTCGTGTTCGTCAACTTTAATCAGGAATAATCAGGAGGAACCACTGCCATGAAAAAGATTGTCTCGTTGGTTTTAATGTTGTTGGTCTTGTCTTTTGTCTCAACCGGTTGGGCCAAAGATATCAAGGCTGCATTTATCTATGTCGGCCCGGTTGGTGATGGCGGTTGGACTTACGCCCACGATCAGGCGCGTCTCAAGATGGAGAAACTCCCATTTGTGACAAAGACCACTTATGTGGAATCTGTTCCTGAGGGTGCCGAGGCAACCCGCGTCATTATGGGGCTTGCCAGTAAAGGGTACAATTTGATTTTTACCACCAGTTTCGGCTTTATGGATCCGACTCTTGAGGTGGCAAAGCGGTTTAAGGATGTCGCTTTTGAGCACTGCTCCGGCTATAAAATGTCTGATAATATGGGCAATTATTTTGGTCGTTATTATCAGGGCAAATATCTTGCCGGAATTATTGCCGGTTCCATGACCAAATCGAATATTATCGGTTATGTCGGTGCTTTTCCTATTCCGGAAGTCATCCGGGGGATCAATGCCTTTACTTTAGGGGTTCGCGAAGTAAATCCTGAGGCAACGGTAAGAGTCGTCTGGACCCAGACCTGGTTTAATCCCGGCCTTGAAAGAGAAGCTGCCGATTCACTGCTGGATGTCGGTGCCGATGTCCTCTCCATGCATCAGGATACCCCGGCCACTTTGCAGGCAGCAGAGGCTAGAGGGGCGTTTGCTATCGGTAACGACTCTGACATGAGACAGTATGCTCCCAACGCTTTTTTGACCGCCCCGATCTGGGACTGGAGTGTTCTCTATAACTATTTTGCTACAGAAGTGCATGAAGGAACCTGGAAGCCGGAATCAATCTGGTGGGGGATGGAGACTGGAGTTGTCAAGTTGGCTCCGCTGAGCGACAAAGTTCCGGCACAGGTGAAAAAAATGGTTGCTGAAAAGCAGCAGGAAATTATGGACCATAAACTGCAGGTTTTTACCGGGCCGATCAAAGGTCAGGATGGGAAGATCATTCTGGAGGCCGGGAAAAACTATAGTGACAAAGAGTTGCTGAGTATGAACTTTTTTATTGAAGGGGTGCAGGGGACAATTCCAAAATAACTTAAACTGACTCATAGTGATAAGAAGGCTGAAGACGACTGCTTGTGGTTTTCAGCCTTTTTTTTGTTTTAATTCCCGAGTGAAGAATACTCACCTCTGCCGATCGGGCATGAAGTTACTCAGTGGGGTAGCGCTGAGCGTTTTTTCTGCAGAGGAAATATCCATAAAAGAGACAAAATTGGTTGACTGTTCTCAACGCATCGGCATAACATTAAACAAACGTTTGATTCGGAGGGGCGAGGTGGAAGCAATGAGTGAAGAGTCAGGCCATGAATTGCAGTCGAAACAGCGGATTTTATCTGCAGCGGTAACCCTGTTTGCCCGGCAGGGGTTTGGTCGAACCGGAATGCGCGAACTGTCCCGTGAGGCGGATGTCAATTTGGCCATGATTAATTACTTTTTTGGCTCAAAGAAACATTTACTGCTGGAGATTCTGGAGACGTTTTTCTCTGAATATTTGACCATCGCCCGGATTGAATTAACCGCTGATGGTGATCTGGCGAAACGGCTGGAGAAGTTTATTATTCGCTCAATCCGATTTTTCGCTGAGCGTCAGGATTATTTGCTGATTGCACTGACCGATCTGCATCACGATGATGCTGAAATTATCGAATATAAAGCGATGTGGGGACGGCAGATGGTTGAAATTATGGAACAATCAGTCTGCAGCTCAACGGGGCTGAACCTTACTCCAAAATTAATGACCCCATTGCTCACATCAATGATGGCATCACGGTTTTTGTTTTCTCCGGTGATGGAGAGAATTGAATCTGGCGATGCTGAACTTCCCGATATTGAAATTTATGCGCAGGTGATCACGAATATCTTTTTACAGGGAGTGATGAAGAGATGAAGAAGCCCGGTTGTGAACTGCGTCTATTCGGATCAAATATGCTGGCAGGGAGATAAAACAGATGAATATATATCGGCGCTGGTTGCGGCAGGATGGAGCTGGTTGGATCTCCTTGTTCCGATCAGTTTTTCTGACCCTTCTTATCGTTACACTCAGCCTTCTGACCCCGCCACTGGTTTTTTCCATGACCCTTGATGAGGCGGTAGCGATTGCCCTTAAAAATAATCCGGATTTACAGAAACAGGTGTCGAATCGGGATTTGGCGGGTGCAGAGGTCGCCGAGTTGAAATCGCAGAACTATGGTCGATTCGGTATTGCGTCGTCCTATACCCATTTCAATTCACCCCGGACGCTGGTCCCCATGACCCCGGCAGCGATGGCTGGAGGGGCCGCCGGTATTGCAACAACGGAGAACCTTTTTACCGCCGCAGCTGTTTATGAGGTGGAGTTATTCAATGGTTTCAGTCAGACCCGGTCAATAGAAGCATCCCGTTTGCAGCATGAGATAGTAACGACCGCACTGAAGCTAAGTCGGGAACAGCTGATTTATAATGTCAGGTCACTCTATACAAACATCCTCTCCCTGCAGGAACAGAGACGGGCACAGGAGAGTTATGTTGATGCCTTGCGGCAACTGAGCAGTAATATGAGGCTTAAATATAAACTGGGGCAACGGGCCAGAATTGATGTCCTGAAAGCTGAAGCCGATCTGAAAAGTGGCCAGGGGCAAAGAGATCAGATCGATGCCAATATTGAGATTCTGAAGGGGTCTCTGACCAGCTTGCTGGGCGGAACCCGCATCGATAACCTGGAAGAAATTGAGACTCCGGCGGTGTCCCCACTGCCCGTTGATGAGGATTTTGTCAGTCAGATTGACGGTTTGCAGCGGTTTAGGAATGCTCAACTGGCCGTTGAAAAAAATCGTAAAATGGTTGATAAAGCCGCGGCAATTCTCTATCCACGGATTGTACTTTCATCTTCTTACGGGCTGAATTTTGGTCCGAATGATTCAAGTAATACGAATAGTGGGGATTGGGAAGATGAAACAGTCTGGCAGGCTGGTGTCAATTTACAATGGAACCTCTTTGACTTTGGCAGCAGCCGGTCAAAGATCAAAAAAGCCCGGATTGCCGAGAGGCAGAGCCGCTATGAACAGACGAAAGTAGAACTGGAGCTGAGACGTTCTCTTGACGAGGCGGTGACAAAAATAACCAGTGCCCGTTCCGATTATGACACCAGAGAAGCAGAAGTTGCCCTGACCCGCGAAGCGGAAAAGATTGAGCAGGTTCGGTTTGATCAGGGGGCTGCAGATATCAATGATCTCCTCTACACCAAAGCCCGGAATCTAGTGGCAGAGAGTCGGTTTGTCGGTGCCGCATACAACTACAAAATAGCTTGTTTTTACCTCGACTATCTGCTTGAAAGGGGAGAGGATTGATGAAAAAGATCATTCTTGTTTTACTGATTATTGTGCTGATTGCTGCCGGCATTCTGCTCCTTAAGAAACGTCGCGCGGCAGTCGCATCAGTACCAACCGCGGTCCCGGTCGGTTACACCATCAAGACAGTTTCTCCGCAACAGCAGAAGGTTTCCCAGGTCAGCAGTTTTCTGGCACAGCTTGAAGTGACAAATCAGGCATCAATTTCATCAAAACTCAGTGGTCGAATCAGGCAGCTTTTGGTGACAGAAAACCAGGTGGTGAAATCGGGTGAACTCCTGGTTCGGATTGACGATCACGAAGTTCAGGCGAATATTTCCGCATTGATGGCAAAGCTGGACGCGGCACAGCAGCAACGTAATTATCAGCACAGTGTGTTGCAGCGTAACCAGGCGTTGTTGGATGTCGGAGGAATTTCACAGGAAAAATTTGATAGTTCTCTGTTGGCAGATATTGCTGCGGCAGCAAGTGTCAAAGAGTTACAGCAGAATATCAGGGGGTTGAGAAATCAGCTGAGCTATTTTAATCTGCGGGCCCCGTTTCACGGAATTATCGGCACGATTTTGCAACGGCAGGGGAACCTGGCAACCCCGGGGCATCCGGTTTTAACTCTCAACTCTTTAGAGCGAAAATTGACCTTCAGTTTTACCCCCGTGTCAGCTCCGGTAACTGCAGGGCAGGCGGTTCTTTTTGGCGGGGAGAAGATTGGCAAAATTGCCAAGATCTATGTCGATGCAAAAAACGGGCTGTCGGTTGCGGAAGTGACCCTGGAAAAACAGCTTCATCAACCAAACGGGGGCTATTTGACCATTGATGTCGTGACGGCAGCGGCGAGTGGTTGCTCAGTGCCACAGCAGGCATTGTTGCACCGCAAATCGGGGGTAAGTGTCATGGCATACCAGTCTGGCCGTTTTGTTGAAATCCCAGTTTCTATTCAGATTCAGGGGGCGACCGCTGCGATTATTTCTCCCTGTGTGAAGGAGCCGGTTGCGGTCGCAGCTGAGGCTAAACTGAGTCTGCTGCCGAGTTATGGCGATCTCAAGATCTCGGTGGAGCAGTGATATGAAGATCAGCTGGATTGAGCGGCTGCTGGGGCGCCCCTATTTTATCTATTCATTTTTGACTCTGTTCCTGTTCCTCGGGATTATCGGTTACAACAAAGTCGACCGTAAACTGTTTCCTGAATCAAACTATCCCGACATTGCGGTGGTGATTGTGCAGCCGGGAGGTTCAGCAAAAACCATTGCTGCTAATGTTAGTGTCCCGGTTGAGGAAGAGCTTTATACTCTGGATAAAGTCCGGCGGGTCTATTCAACAACCATTGATGAAGTGAGCGTTATCCACGCCGAATTTGAATACAGTAAAAATCTGGAGATGGCTGCGAGCGATGTCAATAATGCCATCACTAAAATCCGCTCAACTCTGCCGGCTAATATCCTTGAGCCGCAAATCCATAAGATCTCTGCCGCCACCGCTCCGGTTCTGGTGATTGCTGTCAGCCCGGTTGTCGGTCAACGGCTGGAAGATGTACGACAATTAGCAGAGAACAGCTTAAAAAAACGCTTTATCAAGCTGCCCGGCGTGGCAAATGTTGATATCTTTGGTGGCTACAGGAAAGAGCTGCAAATTATTGTCGATAAGCAGGAACTCGATCGTTACGGTTTGGGAATCGGCGCCGTTCTGGCCGCTCTCCGCTCAGACAATAAGGATTATGCCGTTGGTTTTATCAGCGGAGATAAGAGCCGCTATCTGCTGAAGTCTCCCGGTCGGGCCACAGATATTGCCGGGATTCAATCCCTCCAGCTCACCCCGACCATCACCCTGGGGGATGTCAGTCGGGTCTACTTTGGCCATTACGAAAACAGTGCTGCCTACTACGGTAATGGCAAGGAATCAATTGCTCTGGCGATTCAGCGTGGTCTCGATGTTGATGTGATCAGAACCATCAAGACCGTTGAGGCCGAGCTTGAAAAAGTGAAGGTGCAATACCCTGAGCTCCATTTTGAGATCACTGATACACAGAAAGATACCATCGTCCAGTCGACAGAAAATATGTTTTCGTCACTGCGTGATGCGATTCTGATGTCGATTTTTGTCGTATTTCTGTTTCTTGCCAGCTTCCGGCAGATGCTTGTCGTCCTGCTGACGATTCCGCTGGTCTACGCCGCGACCGTGGCACTGATGTGGCTGGTGGGGATTGAATTCAATGTTGTCACTCTGACAGGTATTATCCTTGCGCTGGGTCTATTGCTCGATGATGCCGTTGTCGTTATGGAGAATATCGAACGTCACTACAAAGAGCTGGGATCAGAAATTCATCGTGCCGTTATTGATGGAACCAAAGAGATCATGTTTGCCGATTTCTCCGGGACGATCACAACGATGATTGCTCTTGCTCCGATTCTGTTTGTCGGCGGCTACCCGCAGACGGTCTTCCGCCCGCTGACATCGACCCTGCTGCTGGCTCTGGCCGCTTCCTATATTGTTTCGATTACTGCTGTTCCACTGCTGTCGATGAAGATTCTGCAATTGGATCAGCCGTTGTTGTTACGGGCTGAATCATTTTTTCACCGGATGACAAGTGCGGTTCTCAACTCCATTCAGCAGTTTTTTGCGACTGCGGTTGATGCTGCACTTAAGAGGAAAACGGTGGCATTTCTCTACTTTGCGGTCCTGATGATATTGTTTGTTGTCAGCGTGAAAGGGGTTATGCCGACGGTTGGCCGTGAATTAATGCCGCCGATGGATACCGGTGGAGTTAAAATCAATATCACCACCGACCCCAATTTGCCGATCGAAGCCAGCCAGAAAATCATTGTTGAAGTGAACCGGATTATCGCTGAAAGCGGGAAGCTTGATCGCCTTTCAGCTTCAATTGGCAGTGAACCCGGAGTCATGAGCATCGGCAGTGGCTCGGGGATTGATCATATTGCGGTCACGGCAACCTACGTCAACCGCTATGAGCGCAAAGAAACCATCTGGGATATTGAGCATCAGTTGCGTAGAAAACTGGCCAAAATTGAAAACATTAAACAACTTGATGTTGTTGACTACGGTGCGACCGCACTTGCCAGTATCCGTGCCAATATTGATATCAAACTCTCCAGCCCCGATTTTTCCGATCTGGTTCGGGCCGGGGATCAGGTTGAAAAGGCACTCTATAAAACCGGTGGGGTTGTCTCAGTTTCGCGAACCTGGGCTCTGGATAAAACCGTTTATAATCTTGATATTGATAAAAAACGGGCGGCTCTGTATGGCCTGAATAGCGCTGATATTAACGGCCAGCTTCAGACCCTGTTACGCGGAGCTCTGGTTGCAACGTTCCCGGCCGCTAACAGTATCGATTTCGGGGTGCGGGTCTGGCTTCCGGCAAAGCAACGGGATCAGCTGGGGCTACTGTCGACTATGTTGATTGATACTGTCAACGGAGCAAAAATTCCACTGGCCGCGCTGGCCACGATCAGCTGGGATTTCGAGCCTGGCGTCATCAGCCGTGAAGGGTTGAATTATACTCTCAACGTTTACGGTTATCGGGAAAAAGCAGCAATCTCACACATTATGGATAATTTTAATGCCGCATTCTACGGGACAACCCTCCCTGCTTCAGTGACTTTGGAACAGGTTGGTGACATCAAAGAATTTAATAATTCGGCCGGTCGGATGGTTTCGGCAATCGGCTTTGCTGTGATCCTGATCTTCTTCACTTTGATCATATTTTTTGATTCGGTGAAGATCTCAGCAATGATTATCCTCTCGATCCCGCTGACGATTATCGGTGCGGCGTGGACCCTGTTGCTACTCAATTATCACGTGTCGATGCCGGCGATGATGGGTTTTATTCTGCTCTCGGGAATCATTGTCAATAACGCGATTCTGCTGATCCACTTTGCGCAGGAAAAGATAGCTGAAGGGATGGGGAAAAAAGAGGCGATGCTGGAAAGTATCCGGATCCGTACCCGTCCGGTATTGATGACCGCATTTGCCGTTGCCGCCGGGATGTTGCCGGTGGCGATGGGATCTGCCATCGGACTGGAGCGGCTGGCTCCACTGGGTGCTGTGGCGATCGGTGGATTGCTGGTTGGAACGCTGCTGACGTTATTGTTTATTCCACTGGTTTTTATCTGGACAACCAAGGAGCACAGGAGCTGATTGTTTTGACATATCAGGCAGAGTTGAAGGCCAGTTGCTGCTATGAAAATATTGGCTGTCCTGTAGGTTAAGGTAAGTTGACTTCATGAGCAGGGTTGTTGAATTCTTTTCCGTAGTGATTTCTGTCATAGTGGTAAAAAACGCTTGGATAACCAAAGAAAATCTTGATTTGTGAGGAGAAAACCAATAAACTGCAAAATTCTTTTAAATATCTCAAGATTAAATAGGGGCGGGGGGATTAGTGGAAAAACTTAAATATGGGTGCCGGAATTCTCTGGGCACCCTCTTTGTATTTTATACTCTTGCTCACGGGTACTGTCTATGAGTCTTAAAGATCAACTTATGCAGGATATGAAAGTGGCGATGAAGGGGAAACAGACCGATCGCTTGGGAACGATTCGGCAGTTGCGTAGTGCGATTAAAAATAAAGAGATCGAATTACGTCAGGAGCTGGATGATGATGGAATTCTCGGGGTGATTGGTACCGCAGTGAAGCAGCGGCGTGAAGCAGCACAGATGTACCATGATAATGATCGCCCGGAACTGGCCGCTAAAGAAGAAGCTGAAATGGCTGTCTTACAGGAATATCTTCCTGCTCAGCTGAGTGAAGCGGAGATCCGGACTGTTGTCACCACAGTGATTGATGAGCTTGGTGCATCCTCAATGAAGGATATGGGTAAAGTGATGCCGCAGGTGATGGCCAGAACCAAGGGTTGTGCTGATGGTAAATTGGTGAATCAGCTGGTTCGGGAACTGCTGGCAGGATAGGACACCCCTTGGGATTGGTAGATATTGCTATATTGGTGATCCTTTGTTTGTTTTTGCTGAAAGGGGTTTTCCGGGGGTTATTGAAGGAGATCTGTTCGCTGCTTGGGCTGTTGTTGGGGGGGGCTTTCGCTTTTACCTTTCATCTGTCGCTGGCGCACTTTTTACAGAGCTCTTTTAATCTGCCTGAACAGCTCTGTATCTGGGGGGCTTTTCTTGCGATTTTTTTGCTGGTTGTGGTGCTGTTCGGGGTTATCGGTTTTGTCCTGAACCGTTTTTTAAAACTTATTTTTCTCGGTGGCTTTAACCGGTTGGCCGGGGGAATTTTCGGGATTATTCAGGGGGTGGTCATTATCTCAATGATCGTTCTTGCTCTCAACTCTTCGGTTGTTCCGGCGATGGCCAGGGGAAAGCTTAAGCAATCACAGCTGGCTCCCCCCTTTGTCACTCTCGGGGAATCAATATTTACCGGGAGCAGAGGGTTGATTGGTCGTTAAAATCTGCCTGATCTAACCTTGGGTCTGAATCACTCTTTCGTGATCCCCCGCAAAGTTTGATGGTCTCCCGGGAGCTTTTTGATTATTTGTGGTCATCTATGATCTGTAACGAAGCGGCACTGCAAAGACTTGAGTATCCGCGGCTGAGAACTTTGCTGGCCGGACAGACTCAGTCAGAGCCCGGCTATCTGCAGGCAGAGAAATTACTCCCGGTTGCTGACCGGGCGCTTATCGAAACGGCTTTGACCGAGGTTGATGAGGCGCTTCTGTGGCTCCTTGATGGACTCTCTCCTGCCCTGGGTGGATGTTGGAACCTGGCCCCGTTACTGCAAGCGGTTCAGGCTGAGGGGAGTCTGATCGGGGTTGATGATCTGCTGAAAATAGCCCAGTCATTACGGGTTATGGAGGATTGCCGGCTCTGGTTTAAGTCTATGCCGCAACAGTCGCATCTCTGCTGGTTGGCTGCAGAGATGATCCGGTTGCCGGAATTGCAGCAGCGGTTGCAGGATTCGATTGGCTCACGGGGTGAACTGCTCGATACCGCCTCGTTTGAGTTGGGTGATCTGCGGTACCAAATCCGCCAGAGCCGCAGTCGAATTAAACAGCAGCTGGATCAACTCTTAACCGGGGAACACTCTTCAGGTTTGTTTCAGGAGCGGTTGATTACGATCCGCAATAATCGCTATGTGGTTCCGTTAAAAAGTGATTGCCGGGGGCAGATCAAAGGATTTGTTCAGGATGAGTCAGCCAGCGGTCAGACTCTCTACCTGGAACCTTCACAGGTTTTGGAGGGGAATAACCGGCTGCAGCAGTTAGTTCGGGAAGAGCAGCGTGAAGAACGGCGAATTTTATTGCAACTGGCGGCGCTGGTCCGGCGTGATGCAGCTGTTCTGGAGAAAAATCAGCAGTTGCTCGGTCGGATAGATCTCCGTTTCGCTGCGGCCAGATTATCGCGAAACTATCGGGGGTGCCGGCCTGAACTGGTTGATGAATCAGTTGTTGAACTGAAGCAGGTCCGCCATCCTCTACTGATGGAGGTGGAGGGGCGGTTTGATCTTGCCGCAGCGGTTGCTGTCGATATTTTGTTGAACGAGGGTTGTCAGGCTCTGGTGATCAGCGGTCCGAACACCGGGGGGAAATCGGTCGCGCTGAAAACTTTGGGGTTATTGCTGCTGATGGTTCGCTCCGGGCTGCACATCCCCTGTGACCCCGGCAGTCGTCTCCATCTCTATCACCACCTGTATGTTGATATCGGTGATGAACAGAGTATTGAAGAGAGTCTTTCGACCTTCTCCGGTCATCTGTTGAAACTGCGGGAAATTCTCGCACAGGCAGATAAAGGGACTCTGGTGCTGCTTGATGAGGCGGGGACCGGAACCGATCCGGCGGAAGGGGCTGCACTGGTTCAGGCGGTTTTGGATCAGCTCTGCCAGCAGGGGGCCAAAGTGTTACTGACCACCCATCTGGGGCAGCTGAAACATTTTGCCGACGGGCATCCTGCGATCGAAAATGCGGCGGTGGAGTTTGATCCTGAGACTTTGGTGCCGACCTATCGGTTGCGTTATGGCATCCCCGGGGCCAGCAGCGCATTGACCACGGCCCGGCGGTTGGGACTACCGGAGGTGGTGGTACAGCGGGCAATTCAATACCTCGGGACCGAAGAGCATGACCATGGTGTCCTGTTGTCGCGACTCAATGCCCGGCAGCAGAAGCTGGATCAGGAATGGCAGCTGGCGAAGCAATCCCGGGTTGAGGCCGATATCGCGCAACAGTTACGCAAACGGCAGTTAGC
>Ga0256827_10002254_pt1 | contig 12442 bp, 9 predicted proteins | sample CV84metaG_FD_185977 | JGI IMG/M metagenome (GOLD analysis project Ga0256827, IMG submission 185977) | Hydrothermal vent microbial communities from East Pacific Rise, Pacific Ocean - CV84 | ecosystem: Environmental > Aquatic > Marine > Hydrothermal vents | place: Pacific Ocean: East Pacific Rise... | reverse complement strand
AAATCGCAACGCTATATTTTTTACTATTGCTCACGCTTATGCTCAAAAACAGGGGATTGATCATATCATCACAGGGATCAATCAAACTGACTATTCAGGGTATCCTGACTGTAGGATAGAGTTTATAGAGAGCTTGGAGAGGTCTCTAAATCTAGGTAGTGAATCCTCTATACTATTTAAATATCCTCTCATCCACCTCACCAAGGCAGAGACTTTTGCTCTTGCCAAGAAGGAGGGAGTGCTAGATATCGTGTTAGAAGAGTCTCACACCTGTTACAATGGAGATCGCTCTACTCACCACGCTTGGGGCTATGGGTGCGATTTGTGTCCTGCTTGTCAGTTGCGTAAGCAGGGGTGGGAGGAGTATCTACAGTTGCAGGAGATAGCTCCTGCTTCAAAAACTCTATAACTGTTTTTGAGGTATTGTTATCAGCAGAGATCTCTTGATATAGTTCAAGAGACTCTCTAAACTTCTCTTTTGCACTTTCCATATCAATCTCTTGATAAAATTTTCCATACATCAGTAGAATCTTGGCTCTTTGGCTCTTGTTTTTGTATTGTTTTAGCATAATATCAAAAAACTTTTTTGCTTTTAGGTATCGATCTCTCTCTACCAAAAGGATTACATAAGATTGTGCCGTATCAAACCGTTTATCGAGATTGAAAGATTTTAGATAATACTCCATCCCCTCATCTATATGATTCTCCAAGATAGAGATGTATCCTAGATAGAAGTTACTCTTGGCTTCTGCTTCTGTAGCATTATGCTCTTGGGACAAAAGAAGAGAGCTTTCTATGTTCTTTTTTGCCTCTTTGAGCTTTACCTGAGCAATATCCACCTGTGCCAAACTATTGTAGACCTCTGCTTTAAATATAGGAAGTCTCTTTTTTTCTAACTTATCACTAAGCAAAAGAGCTTTTTGATACTTCTCCTCTGCCAACTTATACCTCTTTGAGAGAGTATATGATTTTGCCAAACTATTAAATGTCTGAAAAAGTTCTAAGGTAAACTCTTTTGGACTCTCTTTGGCTAATTTTTGATAGATATAGAGTGCTTCTCTTCTCGTTTTAATTGATTTTTTGAAATCTGCTTTTTCATTATGATAAAAGTTAGAGAGCATATTTAGAGACCAAGCCAACTGTTTTTGAAACTTTTTTGGGTATTTTTTGGATAGATTACGATAGATAGATACAACTTTGAGGTATCTACTCTCTGCCTCACCTATCTTCTCTACGGCTAATGTACTTCGATTGCTATCTCTATATATATGAGCTAGTTTAGTAAGAGTATGTGCAGTATAAGTTCCATATTTGGAGGGATTTTGTATCTCTAATTTTTCACTCAATTTTAGAGATTTATTATAAGATAGTTCTGCTTTTTTATCCATATTGGTATCTCGATATAGATCTCCCATATCACTATATGCTTCAGCTAAATCCTCTTTTTTTGCAGATTTATCAGATAAGATTGCACTACTATATCCCTTTAATAGCTCTGAACTGTTGTTATCTTTTAAGAATTTTGAAACATAACTATTGAGATCTTTTACGCTTAGATTAAAATCTTCACTACTCATATTGGTATCTTTGAGAACAAATTTTATACCACTTTTCCCTTTGAAGTTTTTTACAAGATCTTCACTTCTATATTTCTCTTTTTCAGAATCTGATACCATAGAGGAGATCACCGTCACACTCATCTCCATACTCTTTTTGATAGCCTTCTCTACAGGCTCCTCTTGATGCTTTTCAAAATTCTCCTTTAACATCCTAAGCTTTTTAACATCAATCTCTATATTCTCTGTCTCAAACTCATCTCTAGATGACTCTATAGAAAAGATAGTTCTATGTGCAAAAATCTTATCTTTGTAGATATATACAAAATAACTCCCCAAGGAAGATAGCAGAATAATTGACAAAATAGTAACAAGACGAGCAACCCCTTTTTTGGGCTTAAATACTATAACTTTTGTGAGAAGCAAAACATTGGAAATATCATGAAAACCTTTTAACTTCTCTCTTCCCTCTTTTAACATAAATTTATCTTCGTGATGCATGATTATAACTGTCTTATGAAGAGATATATTTGCCGTAAAGTAGAAGCCAAATAACTCTTCACGATCCAGCTCTTTAATCATGTCCCAAATAATATGATTGGTTCTTATCGATACTGCATGTATATCTGACCCATACTCTTTTCCACCGTTTCTATCAACCTTTGTACTATCATAAAAATTCTTTTTATTTCTAAACAATACCCTATTCCTTAATTTTTATTTAATTTTAATATGTAAAATAATATTTTATTTTAACTTAAATAAACAAGATATACACTTAAAAAGGGTCTAAAAATAGTTATGGAAAAGAGAGTTTTTTCTTAATATCAAAATAGTCTAAATAGGCATCGATACTATCTAGTAGTAGAGTATCATTTAGATCAACCATATCTTTGGAAGGAAATTTCAAAAAAAACTGCTTGGGCATAATCGAATCTCTTTTTTGTGGATTTTTTAGATAACTGAATAGAACCTCTCTAATTGATTTATGGGTGCTATACTGCATCAAGTAGCGTCTATATATAAGCTCACTAGGAATCTTCTGTTGTATATGACAATCCAGACAGTTTTTTTGGATTAGAGGAGATGGAGTCTGAGCAGATAGAGTAAAAGTGATCAAAAAGAGTAAAAAAAACTTTACCATCGAACTATAACCTCTGTACCACTATTATATATAGAGATAATATCAAACTCAAAGCCATATCTCTCTACCACTTGTCCTACAATATCCAGCCCAATTCCAAATCCTCCTTCACTTCTATTAGCCCGTCTAAAACGACCACGCACCAACTCTATATTCTCTTTTTTTATCCCTATTCCACTATCTTGGATTGAGAGGTACTCCTCTGTCAACACAATATTCAACTCTCCTCCTTTTTTATTATATTTAATAGCATTTGAGAGCAAATTATCTACCATTCTAATCGCATCATTATTATCTATCTCCAAAAACAGTTTTGTTTTGATTTTGATAGCAAGAGTCAATCTTTTTGCCTCGATAAGAGTATTGAAATACTCTACCCTCTCCTCTATCAACCTAGCCATATCCAAAGTCTTGATCTGACGATGGTAGTTGTGGTTGAGCTTAAGGTAGCTTAGATCTTCATATAGACGACTCAGAGTTTTTGATGCAATCTCAATACGTTTCCTCTCCTCTTTGCCATCACAATCATATAGTGCATCGAGCAGTTCAATATTGGTCAAAATTGTACTAATTGGAGTATTGAACTCATGTGTTGTATCCTCTATAAATCGATTCATACTCTCCATAGACTCTTTCATAGGAGCAATAAAAAGCCTACCCAAAAAGAGTCCCAATAGAGTAAAAAAAATACCTGCTATCATTAAAAACAAAATAGAGACCCGAAACAGATGATCTATAGGTTTTTGATTTAGTATCTTTGAGACAACTAAATGAGAAGTTCCCAAATAGTATGGCTGAATAGCATAGATATAAAAAAGTCTATCATTTTGTTGAAAATACTCACTCTGCCATAATATATTTTGGGGATGAAATGAACCAAAGATATACTCTCTATCCAGATTGTATATAGCTGAATCCAAAGGCTCTTTGTAGGGATAGATCAAAGGGGTAGAGAATGTCTGAGATAGCTCTCTTAGACGTTTAGTTATCCGTTCTGCCTCATGTTTCAGCTCACTATTTTGAGTATCTATAATATGATGCTTTTGAAAATTGTAAAAGATAAAAGTTGCCAACAGAAAGAGTAGAAGAGTAGAGCTTAGGTAGATAGAGAGAAAACGAACAAAAGAACGCCTCTCACTACGCAACATAACGATAACCCATATGCTTGATAGTCTCTATCCTACTCTTGCCTAAAGCGTGTCTTAGAGTATTGATATAGGCTCTAAGACTACCTTGACTTGGAGTCTCATCATAATCCCAAAGTATCTCAAAAATTTTCTCATAACTCAAAAGTTCATTGGGCTTTTTTAAAAAAAAAGCCAAGAGTTTTGCCTCTTTGGTTTTTAGAGCAACTCGGCTATTATTATGACTCAAAAAGAGTCCTTTGGTATCAAAAGTATACCCATCTCCTAGATCCACTTGACTATCATGAGTTCCAAAGTTTCTCTTAAAGAGGGATTCAACTCTAACACGAAGCTCTTTGAGTGCAAAGGGCTTTCTAATATAATCATCACACCCTATATCAAATCCCCTTGTAACATCATCTACAGCGTTCAAAGAGGTGATAAAGATTGCAGGAGTCTTATCACCCTCCTCTCGAACCTCTGCAAGAAGATCAAAACCACTCTGATGAGGCACTTTGACATCCAAAAGCATTAGATCAATAGATCTCTCATAGAGAATATCTTTGGCTTGGAGGGCATCATAAGCAGGGTAGACCCGATATCCAGAATACTCCAAAAACTGCTTGACTGTATCGCTTAATTGAATATCATCCTCAAGCAGTAGAATATTTTGCTGTGCCATTATCTATCCTATAGATCCCAAAATGGCAACATAAGTTCTACTTGATTCTCTGTCAAGATAGCGATACTATCTTTGAGGCATTTGAGATGGATCATTGTAGCTTCTGCTTTGAGTTTAGCTACCTCATCCACTTTTGGTTGCATACTCTTAAGCTCCTCCTCATCTACTAGAGCCTCAATAATCTCTGACTCCAATGGAGCAAGAGCTTTTTTGATCTTTTTAACTCCTGCCATAGTCTCTTTTCTGACAACCAAAAGCTTAGTTTTCTGCTCATCTGTCAACCCAAGTGTCGCCTTATCCCAATTTTCAATCAAGATCTTTGTCAAGTGAGGTAGAGCGTCTTGATTCATCAAAAATGGAGATCCTTTGAGAGAATTCATCTTGCCATTTGTCAACATTGCGTTAATCATCTTGACAAACTTATCACTAGGATAGTTATTAATCATATGATCAGCAATTGTTGATAAATCATCAGTAGAGACTTTTCCTTTTTGCGAAGGCATAACACCAAATTTTGCTACTTTATTCGATTCACAAACCGATTTTGCAACATCTGGATTCTGTACATAGTCTAAGATAAATGCTTTAGCTTTTTTGTTATCATTGTTCATCGCACCTTTGAGATGAAAAACTACAGCCTCCATAGCGGGAGCTTTGAGAGTAGGTATCATCTCAGGAGTAGGAACAGTCAAGATATGACAAGAGGCACACTTTGCTTTGATTAGCTCTTCTCCATTTTTAGAGGCATGAGCTAGAGGAGAGAGTGCAACAAGTGTCATTGTCAAAAGCATAGATTTGGTAAACTTCATATTGTTATCCTTTTTTGATAATTAATTTTTTATGAGTAATTTTTTACTAATTATAGTATCTATAGATGAATCGGAAGTGAATTAACAAGGTTCAGTCGGAATTTTAATCACAAAGATAGCTCCTTCATTTCCATTGGAGCAAGAGACCTTCCCGTTTAGACTATCTTCAACAATCAATTTCAAAATATAGAGTCCCAAACCTGTACCATGAGGCTTTTGTTTGGTTGTAAAATAGGGATCAAATATTTTTTTAAAATTTTTGCTATCTATTCCTCCTCCATTATCTTCAATAGATATAAAAAGGTGATCATTTAGAGAATACGTATCGATAATAATTCTACCTTGTCCAGTATTTAATAAGTTACTTTTTGATGCATAGATAGCATTATTTAAGATAATAAGAATAGATTGAAGTAATTCAGATTTATAACTAGAGACCTTAAAATTTATACTTTTTTTATAAAATATTTCAATATTTTCTTGTTCAGAAGCGACAAGTAACTGCTTGGATTGTTCAATAATATCAATAATATAAAATTGATCTTTTACTTTACTCTTTGAAAAAAACTCCGTAAAATCACTAATTGTATTAGATAGATACTCTGTTGTATCTTCTATTTTATTTAGATAATTATTGAGTTTTTGACTATCAAGTTTACCTTTGTGATAATCCATATCCATACCAAGTACAATACCATTGATTGCTGAGAGAGGTTGTCTCCACTGATGAGAGATCAAAGAGATCATCTCTCCCATAGATGCCAATTTACTCTGTCTAACTAAGAAATTCTCCTGCTTCTCTCTCTCTATATGCACAACACCAAGATGATAGATCAACATAAATATAGAAAAATATACAAAAGGAATCCATAGATAACCAATAGAGATATAGACTCCATGAATATAAGAGTTTAGTAACCATAATGTACTACTAATAGCAACCGTGAAAAATAGACCAATAATATAGAGATACCATTTATAAGAAAAAAATAAAATAATAATAATAGAGAGAATAAATGAGATAAAAATATTCATCTGTTTATACTCTTTTGGTTGCACTAAAAAAGCATCACTCAAAATATTGTCAATAACAGAAGCATGGATCATATTATTGGATACTTTTTCACCACTAGGTATGGTAAATACTGGATTTAAACCAACTACAGATGATCCTAAAATCACAATTTTACCTCGAATCTCATCAATCGGAACTTCACCATCTAGGAGTTCTATAGCAGAGAATACTCTAGGTTTTTTTTTTAAAAATTTGACTAAAACAGTATCATGTTCTCTATCTATTTCTAGATCTTCATCGATACTCAAAAGTGTAGCTAAAGCAAGAGAGGGAAAGATTTGTTCGTTGAAATTAAAAAATAGAGGTATCCTGCGAAAAACCCCATCATTATCTGTCCAAGCATTCAAAAAACCAAAATTTTCAATGCCATTCTGTATCGTCTCATGATTACAAAGCATAGCAGAGGCATCATTTTCAGTCTTGATTTCAGAAAATATATTATTTTTATATGAGATATCTTTACAATAAGAGGCAGTATTCATACTATTTCTAAAATAGGTCGCTATTGTAGCCCCTGACCTATCTATAGCCCTGAATAGCAGTTTATCATTATTTTTAAGCTCTTCAGGAAAAGCACAAAACTCAACCTCTAAATCAAATTTGTTCTTATAAAAATCTTGAATATAAGAGGGAGAGAACCTATCCTCTTCAGGAAACATTATATTTACTCCTATAGCAGAGGGGTTCAACTCATTGAGCATATTTATAAGCTGTGCATCAATAATCCTAGGCCAAGGCCACTGACCTAACTGACCAATACTCTTGTCATCAATATCAATAATAACTGAATAAAAAGAATCATCATGGTTCTCAACAGAGTTAGAGAAGATAGTGATAAAATCATAAAACTCATAGTCAAATTTTTTGATATGATCACTAGCATAAAAATAGAGATGAAGTAACAGTGATAACGCTACAAGACCTATATTTTTAAATATTCTAGACATAAGCTATTTTATAAATATCTCTACATTTCGATTCTTTTCCTCTGCAATATTATCAGGAGTAGGAACCAATAGATCCTCTTCTCCATAACCTTTTGCTACTAAAGAAACCACATTAATCCCTTTACTCTTTATCAAAGATTCAACACGCTTAGCTCTTTTCAATGAGACTTTGATATTTATCTCATTTGAGCCAACTGAGTCAGTATGACCTATAATATCCACCATACAAGGAGAGTGTTCAGCTATCGATTTTACAGCTTCATCCAAAACGCTATTTGATGAATCGACTAGCTCCATAGAGTTTGGTTTGAAATATAAGATAAAACTAACAGGTTTTTTGGGAGAGATCGCCAACACTTTAGAAAAACGATCCTGTAGCTCCTCTTTTGACATCTCTTTTGGCTCTGAGGGAGCTTTCTCTTTGTCTTTCAAATCAACAAAATTTCCCACTTTATCAAGCTTACTACTCCCTTTGTTAGTAGAGACAATCACGGCATTTTGAGTTTTTCCATTATCCAATAAAACAACTGTTGTTTTAGAACATCCAACAGACAAAAGAGCAACTATAAAAAGAAAAAACTTAAATTTAAACTTCATCTACTTCACCTCAACTGCAAAACTTGTGCCACGAATACCGATAATACCTTCAGGAATATGAAATTTTACCGACTCAGGAGCTAGTTTTCCAACTTTTCCTGAATGAAAAACAGCTTTTCCTTTTTTTAATCTCAAATTCACGTCATACTCTTTTTTGCTAGGATCAACTTTAAATTTTTTGATAACAAAGATAGATTTTTCTCCAAGAGATAGACGACTACCATCATCAAAAACAATCCCTATAGAGCTATCGGACCTACTAATGATAATATCACCATTTTCCAACCCACTCCCAACTTTGAGAGGAATCATCTTCTTATTTCGTTTAACTTTTACTTTTCCCTCTATCGTCTTAACAATAGCAACACCACCAAACAGTAAGCCACTTACAATAGATAATAATATAATTATTTTTCCCATAAAAAACACTCCTTAATATAAATACCTAGTATAGTAACATAAATAATTATTATAAAAAGATATATATTAAGCAAAACAGCTATCTTTTGATATGAAATATCTATTTATGGGCAAAAATAAAAATAATATGAAATAAAAAAAGAAAAATTTAAGTTGTGGATAAACATACCCACAAGGGGAAGAGACTACCACTCAACCTGAGCAGTTAACATAATAGCATCTCTAGTTTTGCTATCATCGAGTGCATCTCCACCCTCTTTTAGGTAGTTGGCTATGAACTCAACATTGTGATTATACTCATAAGTTACACCACCGATAGCTCTCTTTTTCTCTGTAGAGTCTGCGTCCATCTCAAAGTAGTCATATCTACCAATTAGATTCCATTTTGGAGCTACTCTATACTCACCATTGACAGAGTATCCTGTACCTTTATATTTTGGGTTTGCCTCAGCTACATCAATATATTGTGCAGAGACCAAAAACTCTGGTTGGTTATAGACAGCGTGAAGCCCCATCCAGTTTAGATCTTCATTTTTGTGCTTATTACTCTCTTTGTTCTGCTGACCAAAGAAAGATACATTTGCATAAGTTCCACTTTTTTTAGCCTTTTTCTTACCAGTTCCAAGGATATGACCTGTCAGTCTCCACTCTCCACTTAGACTTGAACCATCCTCTTCATTGTGATAACCCTCACCGTTGAAGACTCCTAATTCACTAGAGAAATACTCAGTTTTTGTCTTGAAGTTGATACCTCTATCTGCTGAGTTAGTTAGGTGACCTGCATTTTTCTCTTCTACCATAACTTTTGAGATAGAACGGTAGTTCCATGAGTTATGCTCTTCATAATCGATCCAAGGTCTGTGTGCTTGACCAATCTCTACACCTGTGTTTGGAAGAACTTCATCAAGGTATAAAAAAGCATACTTTAGTCGAACATTGGTTTCACCCTCTTTACCATCAATACTCTCATCATGAGTATCCATTGTGATTCTCATATAATCTTTGGGATTCTCTTTGAAATATGCTTTTGCTTGAAAGTAGTTTCTTCTTGTCTCAAACTTATTAGTAGCAGTCCCCTCTTCTGGAGTACTATTTACAAATCCTAGATAGTGTGTTCCTGAAAATTTGATAACAGGGACTTTTGATTTAACAACAGACTCTCCTGCGTTTGATGTTGTAATTAATGTTGCGATTGTCAATGCTGATAGTGCAATTTTTTTCATACCCTTTGTACTCCGTTTCTGTTTTGATTGAATGATTATATTATAAAATGATTACAATTTGGTTACAAAATAATTATAATTAGTTTGTTGAATATTTTTTGACATAAGGCAACATTAAAAAATACCCAATAAAAATCCATTGCGTTACAAAAATCAACAAGTGCGATAACAAATTAATCTTTAATTTTAGCAAAATCATGGGTGTTACCAACCTTATATAAAATAAAGAGATATAACTATAATCCATGATGAGTATTAGCCAAATTTATATATAATAGAAAAAAATAAAAAAGGAACAAAAAATGCAAGTAACGGCATTAATAGCATTTACGCTAATAGGCATTATGTTTTTATTTCAAGAGTGCGGAAATAAAGATGTGGAGAAGCCTTCAACGCCCTCAATGGTAAAACATGTTCAAGAAGATGAGCCTACAAAAAATGATATTTCGTATGTAGAGAGAGATAGTGAGATCTCCTTGGCTTCATATAAAGAGGGAGACAATCAAAGAGAGGAACTTCATACTATATATCAGGGAGTCACAAAACAGAAGAGTCCAGAGCATCATAGCTCTTCTAGCAAAGTGGTAGAAGCTATTTCAGTAAAAGAAGTTGAGACAACCACTCCTACACCAGTAAAAGCTCCTGAAGTATCTAAAAAAACAGTAGTCGAAGCTCCAAAGGTTACTGAAGCTCCTAAAGTTTCTGAAAACGTAAAAGTAGAGACTACCAAAGTTGCTAATACGCCAAAAGTAATAGATACTCCTCAAAAGCCTAAAGAGGTGACTACCGAAGTTTCAAAAGTAGTGGAAGCTCCTAAAGTTGTAGAGAAAACAGTTGTTCAAAAACCTATAGAGGTAACTGCTAAGGTAGCAAAACCTATTGAAGTAAAAGCAATTATAGCAAAAGTTCCTTCTGTACCAAAAGTAGAGGGATCAGCATCTTCTATTGTGGTACCTCAAGCAATCAAAGCTATTAATATGGACGAAGAGGCACTCAAACAAGCACTCAAAAGAAAAGCCAAAGCAGAGAAGATTGCAAAAGAGAAAGTAGCTATTCTTGAAGAGGAAAAGAGCAAATTAGAAAATAAAATCTCAAAGTTACAGACTTTTGCAAAAAAGGCAAGAGATAGTGCTATAAAAGAGGATGGAGTTAAAGCCCAAAAGATACAAGTACTTTCATCTAAATATAAAAGCATTAAAGATAGATTGAATAGCGAAATTGAAAAAAGAAATTTTCTAAAAGAAGAGAATATTCAACTACAAGAAAAAGTAACTGCTCTATCTAAAGTGGATGGTAAAAAACAAGAAAGTAATAGTAGTAATAATAATGATAGTAGTAGCGATAATAGAAAAGAGCTTGAGGGCAAGATAAGCAGTCTATTAAGTATTGCAGAGAAGGCTACAGCAGAAGTAACCAAAGCTCAAGAGATAGAAAAAAAGAAGCTACAATCTCATATTGAACAAGAGAAAGGGCTTGAGAGTAAAATTAGTAGTCTATTAAGTATTGCCGAGAAAGCTACAGCAGAGGTAACCAAAGCACAAGAGGAGGAGAAGCAAGAACTAGCATCTCATATCACTCATGAAAAAGAGCTTGAAGGTAAAATTGCTAATCTCTTAAGTATCGCAAAGAAGGCTACAGTAGAAGCAACAAAAGCTCAAGATAGTGAAAAACAGAAACTTACATCTAAATCTATACAAGAGGATGAACTTAAAGGTAAGATCGCCAATCTACTAAGTATTGCAAAGAGAGCTACAGCAGAAGTAACAAAAGCACAAGAGGCAGAAGAACAAAAACTAGCATCTCATATTGCACATGAAAAAGAGCTTGATGGTAAGATTACTAATCTATTAAGTATAGCAGAGAAAGCCACTATAGAGGCGACTAAAGCCCAAGAGTCTGAAGAGAAAAAACTATCATCTCATATCGCACATGAAAAAGATCTTGAGAGTAAAATCACTAATCTACTAAGCATTGCAGAGAAAGCTACAATAGAAGCAACCAACGCACAAAATACAGATAACAAAGAGCTATCAGCACACATAGCACATGAAAAAGAGCTTGAAGGTAAAATCGCTCAACTACTATCTATTGCTGAAAAAGCAACAGCAGATATAGCAAAAGCTCAAGAGGACGAAGAGAAAGAGTTACTCTCTCATACAGCACAAGAGAAAGAGCTTGAAACTAAAGTTACTTCTCTTATGAGTGTGGCAGATCAGGCAAAAGCTGAAATTGCTAAAGTTCAAGATGCAGATAAAAAAGAGCTAGAGATTCACATAGCAAAAGAGAAAGAGCTTGAAGCTAAAATAGTTGCTCTTCAAAGTAATGTAGAAGAGGCAAAAGCTAAAAGTGTAGATCCTAAAGAGTTAGAGGCTCATATCGCTAAAGAGAATGAACTAAAAAGCAAAATCACTACTCTTTTGAGTATTGCAGAGAGAGCTACAAAACAAGCAACTAAAGCCCAAGAGGAAGAGAAACAAGAACTAACATCTCATGTCACACATGAAAAAGAGCTTGAGACCAAAGTTGCCTCTCTTATGGGTGTTGCAGATAAAGCAAAGGCTGAGATTGCTAAAGTCCAAGAGACAGACAAGAAAGAGCTTGATACTCATATGGCTAAAGAGAAAGAGCTTCAAACTCAAATAGCTACACTTCAAGCAAATATAGAAGAAGCAAAAGCTAAGAGTATAGACCCTAAAGAGCTAGAGACTCATGTTGTGCATGAGAAAGAGCTTCAGGCTAAAGTTGCCTCTCTTATGGGTGTTGCAGATAAAGCAAAGGCTGAGATTGCTAAAGTCCAAGAGACAGACAAGAAAGAGCTTGATACTCATATGGCTAAAGAGAAAGAGCTTCAAACTCAAATAGCTA
>Ga0256827_10002253_pt1 | contig 12443 bp, 10 predicted proteins | sample CV84metaG_FD_185977 | JGI IMG/M metagenome (GOLD analysis project Ga0256827, IMG submission 185977) | Hydrothermal vent microbial communities from East Pacific Rise, Pacific Ocean - CV84 | ecosystem: Environmental > Aquatic > Marine > Hydrothermal vents | place: Pacific Ocean: East Pacific Rise... | reverse complement strand
ATACAAAATATACACTACCGTCCGGTGATTCCTGTTCGTTAAACTTTACTTAGGGATAAAGCAAATATTTGCTGCGTATTTTTTTAAATTTTTCAAGATCTTTTTTCCAACTTTTTCGAATATTTTCTGCAGACATTCCGGAGCCTATCTGCTTGCGTAATTTGTCACTGCCTGCAAGTCTGTCTATAAATCTATTTTTGAGAAAAAAGTGTTTTTTATCCGGGTAGTGTGTATAGGCATCTTGAAGGTATGAGAGGTCTATGTACTGTTTTGCACGCTCTTTTTTCAAGTCTGTTCTACTCAAGTCCACCCCATAGCATCGTTTACCTTTAAATTTAGGGTATTTGGCTCCCGGTCTGGATTTTGGTGTAAAGGAGAATTTTTGTATTTGATACTTTGGGTCTCCATAAAGCTGAAAAGGTTTTGTTGTACCTCTTCCTGCAGAAATAACCGTTCCTTCAAAAAATGCCAGAGAAGGGTAAAGAACAATACTTCTGTCATTTGGTAAATTCGGTGAAGGTTTTACCGGAAGAGAATAGATACTTTTATGTGTGTAGTTTGCTATGGGTATAACCGTAAGTTTTACCTGCTTCCTACCTTTAAGCCATCTTTCCCCGTTGATCATTCCGGCATACTCTCCAATGGTCATACCATAAACAATGGGTACAGGGTGCAGACCGACAAAAGAGCGATACTTCTTTTGCAGTACCGGACCGTCAATGTAATGTGCATTGGGATTGGGACGGTCAAGTACGATCACAGGGATCTGCTGTTCTGCTCCGGCTTCCATAATATAGTGTAAGGTGGAAAGATAAGTGTAAAATCGAACACCTACATCCTGAATGTCAAAGAGTATCAAATCTATACCTTTGAGATCTCTTCTTGTCGGCTTTTTATGTTTTCCATATAGAGAAATGATAGGAAGTCCTGTCTTTCTGTCATGGCTGCTCTTCACATGTGCACCAGCATCTGATTTACCGCGAAAACCATGTTCCGGAGCAAAGATCTTTTTTACTTTGATACCATGTTTTAAAAGTGTATCGACTAAATGGCCTTGGGCTGTCAAAGAAGAGTGGTTGACAACCAAAGCAACATGTTTGTTCTTAAGTAAAGGCAGATACCTATTGAGTTGTTCTGCAGCAGGAGTGATCTTCCCCGCAAAAAGCATTGAAGAGAAAAGCAGTATGCTCATTAAAATACCTGTGATCATTGAACGAGAGTATTTTGTTCTTACCGTCATCATATTATTCCTATGTTAAACTATTGTAACAATACCACAGAATACTTGTAATTTTGATAGTGAAGGATCTTTATGTTTGATTTAATTATAATGGCTGTTGTTGCTTATGTGCTCTACAGAGTATTTAAGAATTATGTAGCCTATAAAATATACTCTTCGGAAGCGTTTAAAAACTTTTCTGTTTCACATGATGCCATAGCCAAGAGTGATCTTGGACTTTTTGTTGCTTTGGTGGCAAAAGTTGCGAAGGCAGATGGTCGTGTGGATGCACTGGAAGCTGAACTTATCAGCATGATGTTTGATGACATCTCTAAAGTATTTCCTGAACCAACAAAAACCAGACAAATATTAAAAGATATATTTAATACGGAAAAGCAAAGATCTGACAACACAGAACAGATTGCTCTGGCTTTTGCACAGTCTCTTAGAAGAAAAAAAGCACAGCAGATACAATTTATGACCTTTTTGATCCAACTTGCCTTTGTTGATGGTGAAGTTTCGGAAGGTGAAGATGCAGTATTGCAAACGATTGCAGAAGCACTGGCTTTTGACTCTAAGCTTTACCATGAGATTTTTGACAGATTTGAAAGTATGATGCAAAATGTAGAGCCAAAAGCCAGTATTGAAGATGCGTATGCACTGTTGGGTGTGAGTGCCAATGATGATATGAATACCATTAAAAATGTATATAGAAAACTTGTACGTAAATACCACCCTGATATTATTGCTTCACAGGGTAAAAGTGAAGCCTATATGGAAGAGGCAACGGCTAAAACACAGGAGTTGAATCAGGCGTATGAGATGATAAAAAAGGCTAGAAACTAGTATTGCTATTATTTCTAGCCATAGCATTCTATTTGATATCTGCTGCATCAGAAGAGGGTAGATCAGTAAATTCTTTTCTCTCATTATTTCAATCACCTTTACTGGATAATCATAATCCTTTCATAACAATTTCAAAGAGATGATCTACTTCATGGTCTTCTAAAAAGACAGTTTTTTTTGTTTGAAAAAAGTCCAATATCTTTTTAGTGGGCAGAGCAGGGCTGTAGATACAGGAGGGGTGTGCCGGTTTGAAGGATTGCATGAGTGCAATATCCTCTTCTATGCGTTGTTCACAAATATAGCACTTCTCTTCAGGGTAAAGTCTTCCTTCATAGTCTAAAAGTTCAATGTAGCTTTCACAGACAATACGTTTTGGGTTTTGTCTATCCCATTTTTTTGCTGCACTCAGGAGTAGATCATAATAGAATGCTTCTAACTCTTCGGTATCTTTAAGATGGGGTTCAAAACGTTTGATGAAATTGTGCCAGAGCAGAAGTTTATTTCTGTCAAAGAGCCAGGGGAACCCTATGTGTGAAAGAGAACGCAGTCTAGGTAAAAAAGAGGAGCCTTCGCCTTCAATTTCAAAATCTATCAAGTTGCCCAGTTGTAGAATGGAGTGCCGTGCACCAAAAAAGCGGTAGTATGTTCTAATATCTTTTGAAGAAAGTACTAGGGCAATGGTATCTTCATTCTTTGCTTTACGAAGACCCAGTACGAAACCTTTCATTAAACTTTAACCACCTTTTTAGTATAATCATCCCCATTTATAGGGTGTTTTGCATAACCCTAGCGAAATTAAATTAAAGGTTAGCTTATGAGAGACTTATTTACCTCGTTTAAGGATAACTGTGGATTCGGATTACTTGCTTCCATAGATAATACTCCTTCCCATAGAAATTTAGAAGATGCTGTAACGTCACTGTCACGTATGATGCACAGAGGTGCAGTAGCTGCAGATGGTAAGACTGGAGACGGTTCAGGATTACTTCTTTCTATACCTAAAAGATTTTTTGCAAAAGAAGCTAAAAAAGAGGGAATTACACTTCCTGATGTTTTTGCGGTTGCAATGGTCTTCTCTAAAAATGAAGATGATTTTGACATCATTAAAGAAGTATGTGAGAATAATGACCTGAAAGTGATCTATACACGTACGGTACCTGTTGATAGATCTGCATTGGGTGAGCAGGCTCTTGTTTCTCTTCCTATGATTAAACAAGTATTTATAGCACCATATTCACTCATGGGTGCAAGAAGATTTGATGCACTGGTCTACCTTTCACGTAAAGAGATAGAAGCAAAGATCTCTGAAGACAGAGACTTTTATATTCCATCATTCTCTACCTCTGTGGTTTCGTATAAGGGACTTGTGATGCCTACGCATATTAGAGCGTTCTATCAGGATCTTGCCAATGAAAATTTTGAAATTTCATTTTGTCTTTTCCACCAGAGATTCTCTACCAATACACTTCCTGAGTGGAGACTTGCTCAGCCATTCAGAACCATTGCCCACAATGGCGAGATAAACTCTGTAACCGCAAACAGATTTAACGTTGCTGCTAAAATGGAAGCACTTGAATCAAATGTATTCTCTGAAGAAGAGATGAAAAAACTGATACCGATCATACAAAAACAGATGTCTGATTCTGCATCTTTAGACAACTTCTTTGAATTTTTACGTATCAATGGTATGGATTTCTTTAAAGCAGCAAGATCGATCTTGCCTGCACCTTGGCAAAATGCACCACATATGGATGCTCAGCTTAGAGCATTCTATGAGTATGCATCTACCTGTTTTGAACCATGGGATGGTCCGGCAGCGGTAAGTATGACAGATGGACGTTATATCGGATGTGTACTTGACCGAAATGGTTTGAGACCTTCAAAATATATCATTACTACAGATAATAGATTGCTTATCTCTTCTGAGTATGGTGTACTTGAAACACCTGAAGATGAAATTTTAGAGCGTGGAAGACTTCAGTCAGGCGAAATGATGGGTATTGACCTTAAGTATGGAAAAGTACTTAAAAATGATGATATCAATAACTATCTTAAAAATATAGATCCATATGATAAATGGCTGAATGATAACATGGTTTATCTTCAAGAGCATATGGATGATCCATTCTCTAACGTGGATATTCCTGAGAAAGTAGAAATGGAAGCTAGACAGCGTTTCTTTAACATTACACTTGAAGTGATAGAACAGGTTTTTGAGCCTATGGTTAAAGAGGGTAAAGAGGCAACAGCATCTATGGGTGATGATGCACCATTGGCTGCTTTTTCAACAAAACAGAGAAACTTCTCTGACTTCTTTAAACAAAAATTTGCACAGGTTACAAACCCACCGATAGATCCTATTCGTGAAAAAGTGGTAATGTCTTTGAATACCGGTTTTGGTGAAACCAGAAATATACTTTCAGATGATGCGGAACATGCAAAAAGACTTAAAACAGTCTCTCCTATTTTATCTCTTGAAAAGTTGGAACTTCTTAAAGCATTTGGTAATGAGAAAGATCCGAAATATGATGCAAGTTACAAAGCAAGATGTTACGATACAACATTTAATACTGATCTGAAAGGTACACTTGATACTTTGATTGCCGGGATTATTGCAGATGTGAAAAATGATGGCATCAGAACTGTGGTATTGGATGACAGATCATTAAACAGTTCTACGAATGTAATGCCTATGCTAATGGTAGTCGGTCGTTTAAATCAGGCACTGCTTGAAGAGGGTGAACGTCATCTGGTAAGTATTATTGCTGCTACAGGTGAAGTCTATGACTCACACATGGCTGCATGTATGTTAGGTTTTGGTGTAGCGGCGATCTATCCGCATATGCTTTATCAGACAGTTGCAATGATCGAACACAGAAAAAACAAAGATGTGAATCTTGCACCGGTGCTTAAAAAAGTACGAAAAGCTATTAACTCCGGACTTCTTAAGATCATGTCTAAAATGGGTATTGCAACAGTTTCAAGTTACAGAAACTCAAAACTGTTTGATGTTCTTGGCCTGAGTGAAGAGATCGTAAATGACTGCTTTGTCGGAGCACATGCTTTCCTTTCCGGATTAACGTATGCAGATATCGAAGAGCGTATTACAAAAGCACATAACGATGCCTATGCGAAAGAGACATGTAACCGTATGTTCCCGCTTAATATTGGTGGATTCTACAAATATTTGGATGGAGCAGAATTTCATGACTACTCTCCTGCAACGGTACATGCAATGCATGAACTTTCCAAATCCGGTAAAAAAGAGGACTTTGAGAATCTCAAAGTCCTTGTAGATGAAAGAGATAAAAAATTCATCCGTGACTTCTTTGAGCTTAAAAGTGACAGAGCTGCTATTTCAGTCAATGAAGTAGAACCTCTTTCTGAAGTATTTAAACGTTTCTCTACAGCAGCGATGTCTTTGGGGTCTATCTCTCCTGAAGCACACGAATGTCTTGCAGAAGCGATGAATACGATCGGGGGTAGTTCAAACTCCGGTGAAGGTGGAGAAGATGAAGTACGTTTTGGTACGATCAAAAACTCTAAGATCAAACAGGTCGCTTCAGGACGTTTCGGTGTGACGCCCCAGTATCTACGTTCAGCAGAAGAGCTTCAAATTAAAGTAGCACAAGGTGCTAAACCGGGTGAAGGTGGTCAGCTACCGGGACATAAAGTTAGCCCATTGATCGCAAGACTTAGACATACAATGCCGGGAGTGACACTGATCTCACCTCCGCCACATCACGATATTTACTCTATTGAAGATCTTGCACAGCTTATCTTTGACTTGAAACAAATTAACCCGGAAGCAAAAATTGCGGTTAAACTTGTATCAACAGCCGGTGTTGGTACGATCGCGGCAGGTGTTGCAAAATGTTATGCCGACAAGATCATTATCTCTGGTGCAGACGGTGGTACCGGTGCAGCACCTATCGGGTCAATTAAATTTGCAGGTAACCCTTGGGAATTAGGACTCATTGAAGCACATAATGCTTTGAAAGCCAACAACCTTAGAGGTCAGGTAGAGCTTGAAACAGATGGTGGACTTAAAACTGGTCTGGATGTGGTAAAAGCAGCTATCTTGGGTGCAGAGTCTTATGCCTTTGGTACAGGTGCTTTGACAGTCATCGGATGTAAGATCCTTCGTATCTGTCATATGAATAGATGTTCTGTAGGTATTGCAACACAGGAAGAGAAACTGAGAGAGTATTATGAGGGTTCAGTTGAGAGAGTAATTAATTACTTTACACTGTTGGCAGAAGATGTACGTGAGATCTTGGCATCTTTAGGATACACATCACTTGAAGAGATCATTGGTAAAAATGATCTTTTACAAGTAATAGATGATGAATTTGCTAAAAAATTCTCGTTTGAAAATCTTATCTATAAATTGGATGGTGATAATACTTGTCAAGTTGAGTCAAATGAACCTCTTGATAAAAATGAGTATGAGAAAGAGATACTTCAGGAGTTAATGCCTGCGATCAAGAATCCAAATGATCCTATTGTTCTTGAGAAGCAGATCACAAATCTGAACAGAAGTTTCGGTACACGTATTTCAGGAGAGATTGCTAAGTATTATGGTGATAAAGGTTTGCCTGATGGAACTATTGATTTAAGATTAACAGGAACAACAGGACAATCACTTGGTGCGTTCCTTAGTTCTGGTATCAGATTGCATGTAAATGGTGCAGGGAATGACTACATCGGTAAAGGTATGTCCGGTGGGCGTATCATTATTACAGCGAAAAAGAATGGACCTGAGTTTGCATTAGGCGGTAATACTTGTCTTTATGGTGCAACGGGCGGTAAACTGTATGTCAACGGTCAGGTTGGTGAGCGTTTTGGTGTACGTAATTCCGGTGCTATTGCCATTGTTGAAGGAACAGGGGATCACCCTTGTGAATATATGACCGGTGGAGCTGTGGTTATTCTTGGTAAAACCGGTGTGAACTTTGGTGCCGGAATGACTGGCGGTGTCGCTTTTGTTTATGACTTGGAACATGAATTTGTAGAAAATATTAACCAGGAACTTGTTGAAGCAAGACGTATCGATACAGAAGATACAGATATTGAAAGATATTACCTCAAAAAACTTCTTAAAGATTATTACAATGAGACAAAAAGTACGCAGGCTAAAAAGATACTGGATAACTTTAGAGTTGAAATAAGAAACTTCTGGACTGTCAGACCAAAAGACATGAAGGGTCCGCTACAGATTGAGGAGGGAGAATAAGATGTTAAGATTTTTTGATTTAGAGCGTATTGACGCCAAAAAAAGAGATGTGGTAGAAAGAACTAAAGATTTTGATGAGATTTATGAAGTGTTTAAACCGGCAAAAGGTTCTGAACAGTCAGACAGATGTATCCAGTGTGGTGATCCATACTGTCACAACGGATGTCCTTTGCATAACCTTATTCCTCAATGGCTGAAAGCAACTGCTGGAAAAGATTTGGAATTTGCCTTTGATCTTTCAAACGAAACATCACCTTTTCCTGAAGTAATGGGGCGTATCTGTCCTCATGACAGACTGTGTGAAGGTGCTTGTACACTTAATGACGGACACGGTGCGATCACTATTGGTTCTGTGGAAACTTTTGTAAGTGAAGAGGGATTTAAAAAAGGGTTAAAACCTAAATTTTCTCAAAATAAAATAGGCAAAAAAGTAGCAATTATCGGTGCCGGACCTGCTGGGCTTTCTGCTGCGACATTCCTTTTGAGAGAAGGTGTTGATGTAGAGATCTTTGACAAGCAGACTAGAGCAGGAGGATTACTTACCTATGGAATCCCCGGGTTTAAACTCGATAAGCATGTTGTTGCAAGAAGAGTAAAACTTCTTAAAGAAGCAGGTGCAGTATTTCATCAAAATGTAGAGATCGGAAAAGATAAAACATTTGAAGACTTAAGTTCAAATTTTGATGCAGTCTTCATTGGTGTCGGTGCTGTAAAAGGTAGAAGATCAGGACTTGCAGGAGATGATGCATTGAATTGTTATATTGCTATGGAATTCCTTGTAGATATTCAGAAAAAGATCTTTGATGAGCCTAGAGAAAAGAAAATTGAAGTAAAAGAGAAAAATGTTGTGGTCATCGGTGGTGGTGATACAGCAATGGATTGTGTTCGTACCTCTTTACGAGAAAAAGCAAAATCTGTAAAATGTCTTTACAGACGTGATGCTCACAATATGCCAGGTTCAAGAAAAGAGTATATCAATGCTAAAGAAGAGGGTGTAGATTTTGAATTCTATGTTTCTCCAAAGTCACTGATCACAAATGATAACAATGAAGTGATCGCTGTTGAAATGATCAAGACAAAACTTGGTGAAGCTGATGCTTCAGGCAGACAGCGTGTTGAAGAAATTGCCGGAAGTGAATATAAAGTAGATGCTGATGTTGTGATCTTTGCATTAGGATTTGACAATGTCGAGTATCCGTTCTTTGCAAGTAACGGGATAGAAACAGACAAATGGGGTGGTGTATTGGTAAATGAAAATTATCAGACAACACATGCAGGTATTTATGCCGGTGGTGACTGTCACCGTGGTGCAGACCTTGTTGTAACGGCTGCAAGAGACGGTCGAGATGCAGCTAAAGCAATGGTGAAAATGCTTACATCATAGAACGCAAAATGAGCAAAGTACATCTTTGCTGCGTTAACACTGGGTTCACTTCAGCAGTGGGCTCATACGACTGGTCGTATTGAAGGAAATAAAATTATGACGGATTTTATAAAAGCCTGTATCAAAGCCAATGAAGAGATCGCTTTAGCGTTAAAAGATGGTTTTGAAGCATCCTGGTTTGAAAAAACAGAAGTGGGTGCAGGTGGGGATATCTCTTCAAAACTTGATCTTTTTGCAGAAGAGGTCTTTGTGAAGCATCTCAGTACTTTTGGGCAGATAGAGTCAGAAGAGTCCGGTATCATAGGTGAGGGAGTCTCAAAGATCATTATTGATCCTATAGACGGTTCTTCCAATGCTCTCTCACTGTTTCCTTATTATGGTACTTCTGTTGCAAAAGTAAATGCACAAGGCATTTTGGATGCAGCAGTGGTGTGTAACCTTTCATCAGAAGATATTTTTTTAAAATATGAGGGTTTGGATGTACAGCAGGGCAAACTTTTTTCTACTTCTTTTCATACACCACATACTTCTCCTCATGCAGAAATAGGACTTTTTGAAAAGGCTTATGCACATCCTGAACTGGTAGCAGTCTTGGATGAACAAAGGTTGAAATTCAGGGCTCCCGGAGCCATAGCACTCTCCTTGGCTTATGCAAGAACTGTCAACTATGTACTCTTTGTAGGTGCGTTCCGTATATATGATTTTGCAGCCGGTTTGGCACTTTGTGAAGGTCTTGAAGTGATTGTTGAGGCGGATTATGTTATAGTATCGAAAGATAAAGCTATCGCTGACAAGATAGAAATGTTAATTATAAATAATAAAATATAGGAGTATGCATGTTTGGAAGTCTTTTTGATAATATATTAAAAGAAACAAAAGAAGAACAGCCTAATCAGTGGATAAAATGTCCTAAATGTACTTCACTGATGTACTATAAAGAGGTTGAAGCAAAACAGAATGTTTGCCCAAAGTGTAATCACCATTTCAGGATCAATGCTGAAAAACGTATTGCATCTATTGCAGATGAAGGTTCTTTTGTTGAACAGGATACAACGCTTGCACCGGTAGATCCGTTAAAATTTTCAGATAAAAAGTCTTATAAAAAGCGTTTGGAAGAAGCCAAAGCCAAAACAGGTAAAACATCGTCTGTAATGAGTGGTCCATGTACTATAGGTGGAAATCCGGTAGAGCTTGTTGTTTTTGATTTCTCTTTCATGGGTGGATCTTTAGGGTCTGTTGAAGGTGAAAAGATCGTTCGTGCCGTTGACAGAGCTATTGAAAATGAGTGTGGTGTCATTATTGTATCTGCTTCAGGTGGGGCAAGAATGCAGGAAAGTACTTATGCTCTTTTACAGATGAGTAAAACATCTGCTGCACTTAACAGACTGCACCATAAAGGTTTGCCGTTCATTTCTATTTTGACAGATCCTACGATGGGTGGTGTTTCAGCATCATTTGCAATGCTGGGTGATATCATTATGGCTGAGCCGGATGCGCTTATTGGTTTTGCAGGTCAAAGGGTTATTAAACAGACTGTCGGGGTTGACCTTCCGGAAGGTTTCCAGCGTTCAGAATTTCTGCTTGAACACGGGCTCATTGATATGATCGTAGATCGTGGTGACATGCATCAGACCCTGACAGACTTGTTAATACTTTTCAAAAAAGATGACAAGGTTGCAGCAGCTGTATCTACAGAGGAAGTAGCGGAAGAAGAATAAACTTTTGCACTTCCGTACTGTGCCTATCATATTGATGGAAATTGCTCTCCTTTATATATTAGGTCATTAAGATTCTTTCCCTTTTAGCATAGCAAGATATACTTTTTCTATTTTCTCTCTTGCCCAGGGTGTTTTACGTAAAAATTTAAGACAGGAATTAATAGATGGATCATACTGAAGACAGTTGATATTGACAAATTCAGCCAATGTCTCCCATCCGTAGTGATCTACCAATTCATTCATAATGATCTTCAAAGTTTTTCCATGCAGGGGATTATTTTTATGCTCTTCACTCATTTATTACTCCTTTTAAATTATTTTATCCAAAATAGCACTAAAATAGAGTAAGCCATCAAGGATGAAATAGATTTATTTCATCTGTTTTAGTTCGACTTCCCATAAAAACTAAAGTGGGATTTTCCTATAGATTTTATATCATACATAGCAAGGTCAGCAAAATGAAGAAGTTCCTCTTTGCAGGTTGTATCTTGTGGATATTTACTAATACCAATGCTGCATGATATAGATATAGTCTCATTTTTATAATAAATAGGAGCAGAAGTTACAGAAATAATTTTTTTTGCCAATGTTTCTATATGCCTATGGTTACTCATATTTTCTACAATAAGTGCAAACTCATCTCCTCCTATACGTGCAAGTGTATCCTCTTTTCTAATGACTTCATTGATACGGTTTGTTAAGCTAACAAGGACATGATCTCCTGTTTTATGACCATAGGTATCATTGATAAGTTTGAAATCATCAAGATCAATAAAAAAAAGTGTAAACTGCATAGGTAGTTCATGCTTTGCTTTGGAAATGGCCTGATCCAGTTTCACATTAAAAAGATAGCGATTGGGGATATGGGTAAGCACATCATAATGTGCCAAATTATACAAGTTTAACATCTCTTCTTTTTGTTTTTTCTCCAGGGCTTTTACTCTGCTCTTTTCAGTATCTATTTTATTTTGTAAATTTTGGGCAATTTGATTTAATCTATGATTCAACTGTGTCATTTCAACAGGTTTTACAATAAACCCATCTATTCCAATATTAATAGCATTGAGAAGTATATCTTTTTCATCAAATGCTGACATCATTAAAAGTGGTTGATCTTTATCTATTTTTTTTATTTTTTCAGCCATATCCAAACCACTCAGTATAGGTATATTTATATCGGTAAGGATGATATCCGGTTTTTTATTTTTGTAGATTTTCAGACCTGTAGCACCATCATAAGCCTGATAAATATTTTTTACTTCATCTTTAAGCATTATTCCTATTTGCTCCTGTGTACCAGGATCATCTTCTACAAATAATAGAGTAAAGTTTTTTAGCATTCATTTTCCCCTTTAGATATTTTTACAGTAGGTAAATAGATTTTAAAACAAGCACCATTTTTTTTATTTGATGTAAGTATTTTTCCATTCATATGATCTTCCACAATGATCTTTGACATATACAGTCCTAAACCTGTTCCGTTTTTCTTACTTTTGGTAGAGAAATAGGGATCAAAGATTTGATCTATAATCTCTTCGGGTATGCCTCCGGCATTATCATAAATAGAGAGTATGATTGTATCCGCATTTTTAAATAGAAGTATCTCTATATATTTATCGGCTATCTCTTTTTCATTTAACGCATCTTGAGCATTATAGACAATATTTAAAATGCTTTGCCCCAGTTCATTTGGGAAGCCATAAGCATCACAGTCTCCTTCGTGTTTAAAGAACACTTTTATTGATTTATGTTTTAACATGGGGGAGACTATATCCAATACATGTGTGATAACATCATTTACACAAAAAATAGTTTTGCTTTTCTCCGGGCTGAAAAAGTTTCTAAAATCATCTATGGTTGAAGACATTTGTTGAATGGTCATATTTGATTTTTTCTTAAATGCTTCTATTTTGTCATTATCAAGCTTATGATTGATATATTGATAATAGAGTGTTTGATTTATAAGAGAGAGATGGTTGAGTGGCTATCTCCACTGATAAAACAGAAAAATAAAACCGTAAGCAGAGAGAGATTGATCTC
>Ga0256827_10002252_pt1 | contig 12445 bp, 6 predicted proteins | sample CV84metaG_FD_185977 | JGI IMG/M metagenome (GOLD analysis project Ga0256827, IMG submission 185977) | Hydrothermal vent microbial communities from East Pacific Rise, Pacific Ocean - CV84 | ecosystem: Environmental > Aquatic > Marine > Hydrothermal vents | place: Pacific Ocean: East Pacific Rise... | reverse complement strand
TGGAAACACTCGGTCAAAAACTGAAACAGCGCTGCGACGAACTGGCGATCCCGCGAACCGACCGGGAAGCGATCATGACCGAGCTGCGTGAGGGGATTCTTTCTCCCGGCCGGGCTTTCCTGTTGCCATTTAACTACCCGGAACTCGATCCCCTGCAACATTATCTCGACAACTTCCAGCTGGTTATGATCGATCCCCCGGCGATTGAGCAGGAGATCGACCTGTTTCACCGTGATATTCGTGATGGAGAAAAGCGGATGTTGGAGCAGGGGTTGCCCCATGCGCAGCGCCAGACGTTATACCTTGAACCTGACGAACTGCGACCGTTACTCCACAATCCGCTACGGATTGAAATATCCCGGTTACAGGTCATCCAACTGGATGACGAGCGGCAGCGCTACCATTTTAACTGCCAGGGAAATGGGTCCCTGCGGGCAAAACCTGATGCAGATCATGACGGTCTTGAACCACTTTTGCAGCGGCTAGAGCAAATCAAAAATAGTCATGGCAGAACTTTGCTGGTCTGCCATCAGCAGAGTCAAGCTGAACGATTGCAGGAACTGTTTACCGCTCATGGAGTCGATCTCAATATAGAAATCGGGCAAAACTTGCCTGATCTGACAGAGACTAAGCTTAAATTAACAATAGGTGAGCTAAGTTGTGGGTTTTATCTTCCTGACGAAAAACTGAATATTATCAGTGAAGAAGAAATTTTTGGTCGCCGAAGCCATCGGCAGAAAAAAACTGGTCGACAACGGATCCGCAAGTTGATGACCAGTCTGGCAGAATTAAAAAATGGTGATTTCATCGTCCATACCGATCACGGTATCGGCCGTTACCTGGGGTTGACACACCTACAGACTGGAACTGTCGAAGGCGACTTTTTAAACCTTGAATATGCTGGAAACGATAAACTTTATCTCCCTATTGAGCGTATTGAGAAGGTTCAGAAATATATTGGTGGTGAAGGCTACACCCCCAAACTTGATAAAATGGGGGGACAGGGGTGGCAGAAAGCCCATCTCAAAGCCCGTGCCGCTGTTGAGGAGCTGGCACGGCAACTGCTGGAACTTTATGCGAAACGGGAGCTGCGGCAGGGGTTTTCCTACTCACCCCCGGATCAGCTGTTCCGGGAATTTGAAGCGACTTTCCCCTACGAAGAAACTGCTGATCAGCAGCAGGCGATTGATGACATTCTCGAAGATATGCAATCGACCAAACCGATGGATCGACTGATCTGTGGTGATGTTGGCTATGGAAAAACCGAGGTGGCGCTACGTGCTGCAGTCAAGGCAGTTCTGGACGGTAAACAGGTGGCGGTTCTGGTTCCAACAACTGTTTTGGCCAGTCAGCACTGGGAAAGTTTTCAGCAACGACTGCATGATTTTCCGATCCGGGTTGAAATGGTTTCCCGGTTCCGTACCACTGCCCAGAACAAAACCACCCTGGAGGATGCCGCTGCTGGAAAAATTGACATACTGATCGGAACCCACCGGTTGCTGCAGCGGGACGTTCGCTTTAAGGATTTGGGGTTACTGGTGGTTGACGAAGAGCAGCGTTTTGGTGTCAGTCATAAAGAGAAGCTGAAACAACTACGGGCTGAAGTGGATATTCTCACTCTGACCGCTACCCCGATCCCCCGTACCCTCCACATGAGTCTGTCCGGGATGCGGGATCTGTCGGTCATAGAAACCGCTCCGGTTGACCGGTTGGCAATCCGCACCTATGTAAGTCGTTTTGATGATGAACTGATCCGTCAGGCGATTCTGCGCGAACTGCGGCGGGGTGGCCAGGTCTACTTTGTTCATAACCGGGTACAGACAATTGAGGCGATGGCGGAACAGCTCCATCAGCTGGTTCCCGAAGCAACTATCGCCATCGGCCATGGACAGATGGCAGAAAAAGATCTGGAACAGGTGATGCTCGACTTTATTGCCGGCAAAAGTAACCTGCTGGTCGCTTCAACAATTATTGAAAACGGCCTGGATATTCCCCGTGCGAATACCATCATTATCAACCGCGCCGATCGTTTTGGTCTCTCTCAACTTTACCAGTTGCGTGGCCGGGTTGGACGGAGTGATCGGCGCGCTTATGCCTACCTGTTAATTCCGGGAGAAGCAGCTCTGACCCGTGATGCCCGTAAACGGTTGCAGATTCTCCAGGAGTTGACCGAATTAGGCGCCGGATTTCGGATTGCCAGTCACGATCTGGAACTCCGTGGCGCCGGAGATCTGCTGGGAGGAAAACAATCGGGGCCGATTGCTGCCATCGGTTTTGAACTCTATACGGAACTGCTTGAAGAGACGATCGATCGCCTTCGTGGCAAAGAGCGGGAGGAGCGGATCGACCCGGAAATCCGCCTGGGATTATCGGCCTTTTTCCCGGAAAAATATTTACCTGACCCCAATCAACGGCTGCAATTCTATCAACGGCTGGCCGGAGCTGAAAATGATGAGGAACTGTTTGACCTGGTCGAAGAGCTCCGTGATCGCTATGGAGAACCACCCCTTGCCGGAGAGGTTCTGATTGCAACCATGCGGCTGCGTATTTTACTGAAAAAACTCTGTGTGGAGTTACTTGAATACGATGGGAAACGACTCAGTTTATCGTTTCATTCATCAACCAAGATCTCCCCCAATCTGATCCGACAACTCATCACTGACCAGCCAGATAAATATCGTCTTGGTGCCGATTTTAAACTCAATATTGAGCTTGGTCGCATACCAGCAGGAGAGCTACTGGTCAGAGTGAGAAAAGAATTGCAACTCTTTTTCTGACCATGGTAATTTTAGCGATATTGTAAAAAATCTGTCTTGCAAATATTGACTGGGCAGATAAAGCCTATGAGGACATCGGTATTTTTCCAGTTGTTTTGATGAGAACATTTTTACTGTTATTTCTGTTGGGGCTGTTATCCTGTCAACAACAGGAGCCGCAACCACAGCCACCACTGTTGGAAGTTGGACAGCGGCAACTGACACTACAGCAATTTGACCGCGAGCTGCAGGAAACTTACCCGGACATCTCTTCTCTGACCGATCAGGAGCAGCTGCAGCTGAAAGAGCAACTGCTTAAGCAACTGATTGATCGTGAATTGATTCTTGGAGAAGCAAACCGCTTGAATGTCCAGTTGACCCCGGACGAACTTGATGCCGCACTGGAAAAAGTTCGTGGTGGTTACAGTAAAGAGGATTTTGCCAAAGTTCTGGAACAGACCGGAAAGAGCTGGCAGCACTGGATCGCAGCATTAAAACTGCACCTGTTGACTGCCAAAGTGAGTGCTGCTGCGTTGACGTCTCAGGTAGAAGTTAGTGACAAGGAGACAGTAAAGTACTACAAAAACCACCGAGAAGAGTTTCGGCGGCCGGTTGAAATAAGAGCCCGGCAGATGCTTTTCAATTCTCGTGATGAAGCAAATAAAGTTCTGCAACTGCTAAAAGAGGGGGGCGATTTTGCCACTCTGGCGGCTCAATATTCCCAGTCTCCTGATCGGGAAAATGGCGGGGCTCTCGGTTATTTTTCTGCCGGTCAGCTTCCTGCAGCATTTGATGCAGTATTATTTAAACTTCCGGTTCATCAGGTGAGTACTCCGATTAAAAGCCCGTATGGCTTTCACCTTTTCCTGGTTGAACGGCGGCGGAAGGCTGGTCTTCGTCCCTATGCAGCAGTTAAAGATGAAATAGCAGAAAAACTTTATCAGCAGAAGGAAGAAACTGCTTTTCATTTGTGGCTGGAAAACTTAAAGAAAACGACAGCAATCCATATTAACCGGGATCTGCTGCAACCGAAATCTGAACCATGATGGTCGTATCGTTAAGATACAACAGGTTTTATTATTTACATATTAGCAATAAATCTCTTTGACGTTATAAGGATTCATTTTTATGCAACGGCTTCTATTTTTGTTCTTTTTCTTTCTCATTTTTGCCACCACTCCGGTAGGGGCGAAAACCCTCAGTAAAATTGCTGCCATTGTCAATAATGACATTATTACAACCCATCAGCTTGATCAGGCGGTCATCAAGGACCTGACGGCTAATTCCAATAAAAACCAACTTGATATTACCCAGTTCAGCCAGATGAAAGTTCAGACTCTCAACAAGTTGATTGATGAAAAGCTCATGGAGCAGCAGATTGAAAAATTGGAGTTGCGGGTTTCTGATGAAGAGTTAAGCAGTGCGATTGCTGATGTAGAACTCAAAAACGGTCTGACCGATGAAACCCTCAAGCAGGCCCTAACTTCCCAGGGCGTGACAATGGAGCAATATCGGGAGAAAGTGAAAAAAGAGATTCTTCACTACAAATTATTAAGCCGGGAAGTCAATTATAAGGTCCTGGTGACCAGTAAAGAAGTCCGTGACTACTTTGATAGACATATCGCCGAATATGCCGGTGGTGCAAAACTCCACCTCAACCAGATCACCTACGACCTTCCAGATGGGGATGAAAAGCAGATCGCTAAACGTCGAAAGCGGGCTAATGCTTGTCGGGAACAACTCATCAGCGGTAAAGATTTCAGCGAAGTTCTTGCCGATCAAAAAGATCTGGCTTCCGGTGGTGATATGGGAGAACTGGCTGAAGCAGATCTGTCACCACCATTACAGGAAGCCCTCGCCGGGTTAAAGCCCGGAGATGTCTGTGAGCCTCTCGAGCTGGATGGAAAACTCTACATGTTTCAGGTCACCAGTAGAGATTCCAATAATGACGCCCTGTTTGAACAGGTCAAAGATCAAATCAAAAGTAAGTTGAAACGGGAAAAAACTGACCTCCGTTTTAAAGAATGGCAAAAAGAGCTCCACGAGAACGCCCGGATTGAAATACGTATTTAGCCGACCGTTAGAGCTGTCGCTATTCCGATCTCGCATAACTCATTATCTCCTTTTTGGTGAGACCACAACTTAAAATGCAACCACTTCTTCTGACTATGGGTGATCCCACCGGGATCGGCCCTGAATTGATCATTAAATCCCTGCTGGAACAATCCTTCGAGCAGATTCAACACCCCATCCAGATTATCGGGGATGTTGCTGTTCTCAGTCGTGCCGGGGAAATTTTTGACCGTAAAGGGATTCCTGAACCGTTGAGGGAGAATCTTTACTCAGTTCACTTTGGTGACAAAAAGCTGCTGGTTCATTCCTGCTCTGAACTGGATCTTGCATCCGTTCACTATGGAAATCCCGGTCATGATTGCGGCAAGGCGATGGCAGCCTATGTGGACTATGCGATCTCCCAGTGCCTTGAAGAGAGCGCCGCAGGAATAGTAACCTGCCCGATCAATAAGGCAGCGATCAATGCAGCGGGATATCACTTCCCCGGCCATACGGAACTGCTGGCAGAGCGATGTGGAGTTGAGAAAGTGGTGATGATGCTGGCGGGGGAAAGGTTGAAAGTGTGCCTAGTGACAACCCACCTCCCTTATCGGGACGTCCCCACACAGCTGAGCCACAGGGAAATATTGCGCACCATCAAAATTACAGCGCAGGCGTTCCGGCAGCAGTTCGGCATTGAACAACCCCGGCTGGCAGTTCTTGCCCTGAATCCCCATGCCAGCGAAAATGGGTTGTTTGGGGATGAAGAGGAGAAGATCATTACCCCGGCAATCAAAGCAGCTCAGGCAGCAGGGATTGCCGCCAGTGGTCCCCACAGTGCCGATACTCTATTTCACTTTGCTGCAAAAGGGGCCTATGATGCTGTCATCTGTATGTATCACGATCAGGGGTTGATTCCCCTCAAACTGCTCCATTTTGATGATGCCGTCAATGTCACTCTGGGGTTGCCGATCATCAGAACCAGTGTTGATCACGGCACCGCCTACGACCTGGCCGGAACCGGAAAAGCCAATACTGCCAGTTTGATTGCGGCACTGAAAATGGCCGAGCAGATGGCGGGTAATTGAAAATATGCATAACCACAGAGACACTGAGTCCCAGAGAAAATCTCTTTTTTTGTTTAGAATCAAAACAAAGAGCTATTTTTTCTGGGATGGATCAAGGGGATAATCAGATTTTTTTATTTGAACTTCTCTGAGACTCCATACCTCTGTGGTAAAAAATAAAGGATTAATATTCAAAACTATGATTGATAAAATTAAAATTCGCGGTGCGCGGGAACATAATCTGAAAAATCTGGATATTGATATCCCCCGCGATCAACTGGTGGTCATCACCGGGGTTTCCGGTTCGGGGAAAAGTACCTTGGCATTTGATACCATCTACGCCGAAGGACAACGCCGCTATGTAGAAAGTCTCTCCGCCTATGCCCGGCAATTTCTGGAGCAGATGGAAAAACCGGATGTCGATCAGATTGACGGTCTCTCCCCGGCAATCTCAATCGAGCAGAAGACCACCTCTAAAAATCCCCGTTCAACGGTGGGAACCGTCACTGAAATCTACGACTATCTCCGCCTCCTCTATGCCCGGGTGGGACAGATTCTCTGCCACCGTTGCGGTAGCCCGATCCGTTCCCAGACCGTTGAGCAGATGGTTGACCAGGTGATGGAGTTCCCGGAAAAAACCAAACTCATGGTAATGGCTCCCATCGTTCGGAGCCGTAAGGGGGAATACCGGAAAGAGCTGTTGCAGCTACAGGCAGACGGCTTTGTCCGGATTCGGGTTGATGGAGAGATGTTTGAACTGGGGGACAAAATTGAACTGGATAAACAGAAACAGCATACTCTGGAGGTTGTGGTTGATCGCCTGGTGATGAAACCGGAGATTAAATCGCGCCTTGCCGATTCAATTGAAACAGCACTACGCTTGGCCGACGGGATGGTAAGGATTGAAATTCCGGACGGAGAGAGTCGACTCTTCTCGGCCAACCACGCCTGTATCGCCTGTGGTCTCTCCTATCCCGAAGTTTCGCCACGGATGTTTTCCTTCAACAATCCCCACGGTGCCTGTTCCGATTGCAGCGGGCTCGGAACTAAGATGTATTTTGATCACGAACAGGTGATCCCCAATCCCGAATTTTCCCTTCGCGATGGGGCGATTGTCCCCTGGGACAGCCGAACCGGCTACTATTATCAGGCATTGTTGGAAGCTCTGGCAATTCACTACCAGTTTGATATTCGCAGCCCCTTCTCCAAACTTCCGGAACGGTTGCAGAAAATAATTCTCTATGGCTCCGGCGAAGAACCGGTGCAGTTTTTTTACGATCAGGGAGAACGGCGGCACTTCTATGAGAAACCGTTCGAGGGGGTGATCCCCAATCTGCAACGCCGCTATCATGAAACCGATTCCGATTCGGTCCGGGAAAATTTGGAACGCTTTATGAGTATTCTCCCCTGCCCAACCTGTGAAGGGGGGCGGCTACGCCCGGAAGCGCTCCACATTACCGTCGGGGGGAAGAATATTCAGCAGGTGACAGATCTCTCCATTGGGGATGCTGAGACCTTCTTCCGTGATCTGAAACTCTCTGATAAAGAGATGGAGATTGCCCGGAGGGTTCTCAAAGAGATTCGGGAGCGGCTCTCCTTTCTCTCCCATGTCGGCCTTGATTATTTAACTCTGGGGCGCAGTGCCGGAACCCTGAGCGGTGGCGAAGGACAGCGAATCCGTCTGGCAACGCAAATCGGTTCTTCCCTCACCGGGGTTCTCTATATTCTTGATGAACCCTCGATCGGATTGCACCAACGTGACAATCAGCGCCTGCTACTCACTCTGAAGCGGCTCCGCGATCTGGGGAACAGTGTGCTGGTGGTGGAGCATGATGAAGAGACAATTCTGGAAGCGGATCATGTGATAGATATGGGCCCCGCAGCGGGGATTCATGGTGGAGAAATCGTCGCTCAGGGGACACCCAAGGAAATTCTGGAAAACAGTGATTCACTGACTGGTGATTATCTGTCGGGAAAACGGAGTATTCAGGTTCCAGAACAGCGCCGTATCACTGAACGCTGGCTGGAAATTGTCGGTGCCCGGGCTAATAACCTGAAAGATGTCAATGTAAAGATTCCCCTCGGCCTGTTCACCTGTATCACCGGGGTATCTGGATCGGGGAAATCTTCTCTGGTGATTGAAACTCTCTACAAGGCGTTGGCACAAAAACTTCATCGGGCCAGAGAAAAATCGGGAGAGGTCAAAGAGATCCGCGGATTAGAACTGCTTGACAAGGTGATTGATATTGACCAATCCCCGATTGGCCGAACACCGCGCTCCAACCCGGCAACGTACACCGGGGTTTTTACCGATATTCGGGATCTGTTTGCCCAGCTGCCAGAGGCAAAAATCCGCGGCTACAAACCGGGCCGCTTCTCTTTTAATGTCAAAGGGGGGCGTTGTGAAGCCTGTGGAGGTGACGGAACCATCAAAATAGAGATGCACTTTCTCCCCGATGTTTACGTTCAGTGTGAAGTCTGCAAAGGGGCTCGCTATAATCGTGAAACCCTGGAAGTGAAATACAAGGGGAAAAGTATCGCTGATGTTCTTGATATGACAGTTAATCAAGCCAGCCGTTTTCTGGAAAATATTCCCAGAATCAGCAGTAAACTGCAGACGGTCCGCGATGTTGGTCTCGGCTATATCAAACTGGGACAGAGTGCCACAACCCTCTCCGGGGGGGAAGCACAACGGGTTAAATTGTCCCGCGAACTGAGTAAACGGGCTACCGGGAAAACCATCTATATTCTTGATGAACCCACCACCGGACTCCATTTTGCTGATATTCACAAGTTACTTGAGGTGTTGAATCGACTGGTTGAAACAGGGAATACCGTCGTGGTTATTGAACACAATCTGGATGTCATAAAAACGGCCGATTACGTCATTGATCTGGGGCCAGAAGGGGGAGCGTTAGGGGGGGCTGTGGTCGCTGCGGGAACTCCAGAGCAGGTTGCTCAGATTGCAGAATCCTATACCGGACATTTTTTAAAGCCCTATCTCAGCAAGAAATAAAGTAGTTCTAGGGGAACACTCCAGTATTTTAATTATACGAGGGTGGATCTATTTAGCAAGGTTGTGAACTATTAAAGCACTAAACTAAAGCAACAATGTTACCCTCCCTTTCTCCCGTTCCCTCACACTGTAGTGGCTCATCCCTCTGTAAGGTTGGGGAGTATTTGCTCCTGAGCTGGCAACATTCCCTTATTGAAAATTATAGCCAATCAGAGCAGAATTCTATCCGACAAAGCTTTCAGAACTTCGCTGGCTTTGCCCTGCAGAAATACGTCGGTAATTGTGTCGGTGTAATTAGATGGGTGCAGATTGACCTCAATGATCAGTGCACCGTTTTTTTGGGCTTCGATGGGCATCATGGAGGCGGGCATAATTTCACCGGTTGTCCCGATGACCAACCAGATATCTGCCAATTGGGTCTCTTCCAGAGAGCGTTGATAGGCTTGCGGTGGGATCCCTTCACCAAAAAAGATAAAATCTGGTTTGAGCAATCCGCCACAATCGGGGCAGCTTGGCGGCATACGAGAAAACAGTTCAGGTTGGAATTCCCAAGTTTTTCGGCAGGTCAGGCAGGTCAGACGACGACTGGTACCGTGGAACTCGATCACGTCCTGACTGCCTGCTTCCTGATGGAGGTTGTCAATATTCTGGGTGATTATCCCGTGTAGAATTTTGGCTGATTCCAGTCGGGCCAGAGCCTCATGAGCCGGGTTTGGTCTGGCTGCACCAAAGAAATCATAAAATATTTCTTTGATGACTTGCCACGAATCAGCTGGATGGTGCTGAAAATAGGTTAAATCCAGCACCTGAGGGTTGTAGCGGCTCCAGAGTCCCTCCGGTCCACGAAAAGGGGGGATACCACTTTCAACGGAGATGCCAGCACCGGTAAAGGCAATCATGCGCTGGGCGGTTTTGATTTTTTGCGCAGCTTGGCTGATAAGTACTTTGTCCATTTTTATTGTGTTTCCAAAATTTCAGGTTGAATAATTTCCAGAACCTCTTTGGCATCCAGAATCTCTTTCTCCAGTAAAGCATGAGCCAATTTATCCAACGCATTACGGTTTTTCATGAGTATCTCATGGGTTGTTTGTTCCTGGTTACACACCATGCTTCGCACTTCATCGTCAATCAGCCGGGCGGTATGTTCACTGAAATCACGTTGCTGGGCCATCTCACGTCCCAGAAATATGTGTTCTTCGCCCCGTCGGAACGCTACCGGGCCCAGTTTTTTACTCATCCCCCACTGACTCACCATATGGCGGGCCAGCCGGGTTGCCTGCTTGATATCTTCTTCTGCACCGCTGCTGAATTCATCAAAAACAAGTTTCTCTGCGACCCTGCCACCCAGCATGACCGCAATCCGATCCAGCAGATAACTTTGGGGTAAATTGGCCCGCTCCTCTTCCGGCAACTGTTCTGTTACGCCAAGGGATCGCCCTCGGGGGATGATTGTTACCTTCGATACCGGATCGGCATGATCAAGCAGACAGGCCATTAAAGCGTGTCCTGCTTCATGAAAGGCAACCCGCTCCTTCTCTTTATCATTGAGGATATTGTCCCGTTCTGCACCAAGGACAATTTTGTCCCGGGCTTTATCCAAAATAGCAGCAGTCACCTGGTCTTTTTTTTCACGACCCGTCAGCAAAGCCGCTTCATTGATAAGATTTTCCAGATCAGCGCCGGAAAAACCGGCAGTGCGGGCAGCCAAACTCTCAAGATCAACGTCATCCGCAAGGGGGACATCCCGGGAGTGTACCTCCAATACTTTGCGGCGTGCATCTTTCAAGGGAAGTTCTAGGGTAATTTTTCGATCAAAACGTCCCGGTCGCAATAGCGCGGGATCGAGGACATCCGGTCGATTGGTCGCAGCAATGACCACAACGGTATGTTCCGCTGCAAAACCATCCATCTCCGATAAAATCTGGTTGAGGGTTTGCTCACGTTCGTCATGGCCACCACCCACACCGCTGCCCCGGGTGCGCCCGACAGAATCAATTTCATCGATAAAAATAATGGCGGGTGACTCTTTTTTAGCTGCTTCAAACATATCCCGAACCCGGGATGCCCCTACCCCGACGAACATTTCAATAAATTCGGAGCCACTGATGCTGTAGAAGGGGACCTCCGCCTCCCCTGCGACCGCCTTGGCCAACAATGTTTTGCCGGTCCCCGGAGGTCCCATCAGCAAGACCCCTCTGGGGATTTTAGCACCGACCCGAAGATAATCTTCCGGCTGTTTCAGGAAATCGATAATCTCGTGCAGATCGCGCTTGGCATTTTCCAATCCGGCAACATCAGCAAAACTCAGGTTTATGCTCCCTTTGCGAAAACGTCGGGCCTTGGACTTGCCATAATTGAAGACCCCAAGGTCGCCACCACCTAATCTTTTGCGCAGGGTCTGGCTGCTGTAATAAAAAAATCCGAAGATCAGTAACAAAGGGAGAAAGGAAACCAGCAGCGTTTGCCACGAACTGGTCTGGGTTGTCTCGGCGCTGATATCAACCTGGTGCGCCTCCAGTAAAAGTATAAGTTCAGGATCGTCGGCAGAAGGCAAGGTGGCGAAAAAGGCATTTGCCGGTCGAGCTCCTTGTGCATCCAGCTGAGCGTTATCGGTCTTGAATATCCCGGTAACTGTCTGCCCTTTGAGGGTGACTCGAGCAATTTCATTGTTGCGAACGCGCTCCTTAAACTGGCTGTAGGAAAGCGTTTCATAGTGACTCATTTGTGCTTGCCCGAACCAATACGAAGAGAATAGAATGATGACAAATATCCAAACCAGCTGTCTCCAACCGGGAGAGAAGAATGAAAACTTAGTACCTCCGGAATCTTGGTTAGATGTTGGTTGGCTTTTTTGCGTCATTGGCTCAAATCCTGAGTATAGAACGACCCCTATTTAATTTTATCATTAACTCACGATCCTTCAATTGAGGAGCTCAGGATTTATTGCGGGAGGGGGTATTGCGGTGATAAAAAAATAGGGTCACTAATTCTGATCAGGTTTTAAACGAAACAGGTAGAGCCCACTTAATACCATCAATCCGGCACAGATAAACAGTACCGTAAATCCGGCCAGTTCACCGATTGTCCCCAGAATCAGTGCTCCACAGAAAATACCGGCATCAATTCCCCCAGTGAAAATTCCAGTTACTTTGCCACGCACCACATAGGGTTCATCGCGTACCGCCATGGCATTGAGCGCGGGGAACAGCAGCCCATGACCGATACCGAAAATAAAACCAACTACCAACAGCAGTAAATCGCCATGAACCAGTGGAACCAGCAGTAATCCGCTGGCGGCAAGAATTAATCCCCAGGGGATGATCTGATTTTCACCGAGCCGATCGGCCATTTTCCCGGCGATAAAACGGACTCCGACAGCTGCCGTGGAGTAGGCAAGATAGTAGAGTGAAATGTAGCTGAGGTGGCGGGCCTGGGCAAACGGAGCAATAAAACTGCCGGTTGCGGCGAGACCAAAGCCAAACAGCATCGCTAATCCACCACAAACCAATTGTTTCCGGGTTTTCAGTAGGGTGAAAAATGAAGACGAAGGTTTG
>Ga0256827_10002251_pt1 | contig 12450 bp, 12 predicted proteins | sample CV84metaG_FD_185977 | JGI IMG/M metagenome (GOLD analysis project Ga0256827, IMG submission 185977) | Hydrothermal vent microbial communities from East Pacific Rise, Pacific Ocean - CV84 | ecosystem: Environmental > Aquatic > Marine > Hydrothermal vents | place: Pacific Ocean: East Pacific Rise... | reverse complement strand
AATATTTTTCCAAAGAGAGTATTGCAGGACACCAGAGTAAGTTTAGTGATTCCCATTATGAAGTGCATGTCAAACCGCTTTTTGAAACCACACTGTACAGTTCTGTGGGTAAAGCAGCCAATCTTATGAGTTACTGGGTCTATCGTCTTTCACATTTTGAACAGACCCGATACGCGGCAATGATCTTTAACCTGATGCTGACCGTACTTTTCAGTTACCGTATCTTCGCACATGATTTTTCCTGGGCAACACTGGTACTTGAAGGGGTGGTGATGATCATCTCGATTAAAGTACTGATCATAGGAGACAAGAAATGATCATGTATCTTTTGACTATCGTGGTACTATTGCTGCTTGCCCCGATCTTACCGGATTTTATAAAAGCACTTAAAATGCTGCTTTTGTATAAAAAACCTGTTTCTCTTTTTCAGGGATATCGAAATTTTGCCAAACTGATACAAAAAGAGACGGTGATCTCTTCTGAAACCAGTGCTATTACCAGAGTGGCACCTTTTTTGATACTTTCTCCTCTACTGTTAATTCTTTTCTTTTTACCACCAGTGGTACAGGGTGCTTTTTATGTTAGTTTTGTGGATGCTTTCACTATTACGGGTCTTATTGCTCTTTCTACGTTTTTTTTGATGCTGTTGGGTTTGGACAGTGCCTCTGCTTTTGGTGGTATGGGGAGTTCACGTGAAGCCTTTATAGCCGCACTTGTTGAACCTGCTATGGTTTTAACGGTTTTTTCTGTCTCTATGATGTCTGGTGATCTTGGTGTGGGACAGGCAGGTGTCAATCTGGCTGCCCATTTTCCCAAAGAACATATGGCAAGTTTTCTCTTTGCTGCCATTAGTTTTTTCATTTTGCTGCTTGCAGAGAATGGGCGTATTCCCGTGGATAATCCTGAAACACATTTAGAGCTGACTATGGTACATGAAGCAATGATCCTTGATTTGACCGGTGTCTATCTGGCGATTATCGAATCGGCAGCTTCTGTAAAGTTTGTTATCTTTGCTTCTCTGTTTGCCTCACTTTTTATGCCTTTTGGCTTGCAGTATACGGCTCCGGTAGCTTTTGGGATTTTTATTGTTAAACTTTTTCTCATCGCTACTGCTGTGGCATTGATTGAAATTAATACTGCCAAGCTGAGACTCTTTAAAGTACCCAATCTGCTGGGTATTGCCATTGTCTTTGCTTTTTTGTCACTGATCACATTTTATGTACTGGGGGCGTAGAAGATATGGTTGACTTTTTGATTGGACTTTTTTTAGCAACACTGATTGTTGCATTATTTACTACCAGACTCTACCGACTGATCTTTTGGTATTCAATGAATTCACTTATACTGGGGTTTTTGGCACTTTCTATAGGTAGTGCACTAGACGACAGGTCGATGCTCATTACCGGGATCGCCACTATTCTTATCAAAGCAATAGGTATTCCCTATCTGCTTAAGAACCTGGGTTCCAAATTTCATTTTGTACGTCAAATCCAGCCTGAGATCAAAGTACAGTATTCCATTATACTGATCCCGGCAATCCTGGTCTTTACTTTTTACCTTGCTGAACCGATCACCCATATGATACACGGTAATGCCAATTATATTGCTATCAGTATCTCTTCTCTTTTTCTTTCACTGCTTCTTATGATGGAACATCATAATGTGGCACCGAAGATTATTGGTTTTTTGAGTATGGAAAATGCACTGTTTTTATTGGGTGTGACCGCAACAGATGGTATGCCGATGCTAGTGGAACTGGGTATTTTCTTTGACTTGCTGATGGCGATCGTGGTTATCAACCTGCTTTTCCATAATGAGGAGGCAAACTTATGATGCTTACTCTACTTGTGCTCCCTGCACTCATCATGTTCATTGTCAGCTTTTTTAAAAATAAAAAAGTGAAGTTTCTTTTGCCTGTCAGCTCTTTTGCTATACTTTTACCTATTATTAAACTGTTTGTATTGCCTAAACCTTATGCTATTGTAGGGTCTTATCTGGTTGCAGACAAACTTGATACCTATATTTTACTGGTATCATCTATTGTTGGTATAGGGGTAACGCTGGCACTCTTGACACTAGATAAACACGTGAAGGTTTCTGCCAATGCCTATCGACGTTTTTATAGGTTTTTTGCCATTTTCTGGATAGGTCTGAGTATTTCAATCCTTTCAAATCATATGGGTCTCTACTGGATAGGACTGGAACTTGCTACACTTTCCACCGTCTATATGATCAAAACCAACCATACCCGTGCAGCCCATAAAGAGGCGTGGAACTACATGATCGTCGGTGCTATTGCTATTTCGCTGGTACTGTTCGGGATCATTTTGATGTATGCGAGTGCCAAACCGATCCTTGGGGAGGAGGCAATGCAGTTTGATTTGCTTCTTTCTCATGCCAAAGAGATCCCGTCCCCTTTTCTTTTTGAAATGGGATTTGCCATTGCTACTGTGGGTATGTTCGTAAAAATGGGCTTTTTCCCTATGAATCTCTGGCTGGCAAACATCGAACGTGCCTCTTTTTACCCGGTGGCAGCACTTTTCAGCGGTATTCTGGAATCGGCAGTACTCATTGGCTTTTTTCGTTTCAGCCAAATTGCCATGGAAGTCAACTATGCACATCTCTTTGGCTTTGTATTTGTCTATACACTTCTCACCATTTTCATTGTCTCTTTTCTGATCTTCAGGTCAAAAGACTTTATGCGACTCTTCTCGCTTTCCGGGATTGAACATATGGCACTCATCGTGCTGTTTTGGGTGAGTGGTGGTACTTTTGCGGCACTGCTGCATTTTGGTGCACATGCCTTTTTAAAACCGGCACTGTTTCTCTCAACGGGTGTCCTGGAATCCAATGGAAAATATCGTATTGCAGGTGCGTTACAGGGCTACAGGGGTAAAAAAGGAACACTTTTCTGGTTTCTGGTCTCTCTCTTTCTTCTGGCGATCATCTCTCTGCCTCCTTCTCCCATGTTCTTCAGTGAACTCTACGGATTTGGTGCCATGATAGAAACTGCCAAACACAGTGACCATATGCTGGCAATGATTGCTGCTATACTACTTCTGCTCATACTGCTTTCTGTCATCTTCTACCGTTTTGTGGCGATTTACCAGTCCATGAAATATGAGGGTCAAGAGGAAGAGAAAAAAGTGTATGCCAGTGAATTGTTTGCCCTGGTCATCTTTGCACTTTGTCTTGTTGCACTGATGCTTCCGGCATCGCTTGACTATCTGAGGAGTATCGCATGAGACTGATCGCCCGTTATGCCAAAGCACTTGAAAGTGGTTTTGAAATTGTGACTGTGTGGGATGATAAAGTAGAAAAAGAGCAGGTTCCCCAAAATGATCCGCGTATCAAAACACTGACCAAAAGTCATCCTGCTGCCATCTGGTCTGAGCGTAAGATGCATGATGATTTTGGCATACTCATCGAAGATGCATTTGATAACCGGCCCCTTGTACATCAGGAACGTTTTCCAAAAGGCATCCACCCAATGCAAAAGAGTTTTCAGGAAACAAGTCTGCCATTTGATGACTACAAAGCTTATAAGTATGAAGTCATAGGTGGTGACGGAGTGTTTGAAGTCTCTGTTGGTCCCATTCATGCAGGGATCATTGAACCCGGGCATTTTCATTTTTCACAGGCAGGAGAAGAGATGCTGCATCAGGAGGTTAGGCATTTCTACAAATACCGTGCCATTGAAAAGATGCTGGAGGGAAAAACACTTTGGGAAGCTAAACCTATCATAGAACGTATCAGTGGCAATGAAAGCATTGCTTACCAGATCGCATGGAGAGATATTGTTTTGCAGGCAACACAAAGTATACTTCCTGAGACAAACCGTAAGTACCATGCCTTGCTATTGGAACTTGAACGTACGATCCATCACCTGACCGATCTTGGGTTCATCCCCAATGATGCCGGTTTTTCTGCAGCACTGGCTTTTGCCTCTAAACTTTCAGAAGAGGCAAGACGGGAACTTAAAAGAGTGACCGGACACCGTTTCGGTTTTGCTTCCATAGACTTTGAAGCGCATACCCTTGATATAGAGGCGATAATGAAGTATCTTGATACCCTGGAGGAAGCTATGACTTTCTTTGAATCATGGATTATTGATATTCCTTCACTCTGGGATCGCTTTGATACTACCGGGATTCTTAAAATGGAAAAAGCAATCAAGTACGATACCGTAGGTATTGTTGCCCGTGCTTCCGGTCTTGTTCTTGACCGAAGAGATGAACCGTTCTATCGTGAACATGGCTTTGAAATACAAACGCAAAAAAGTGCTGATGTGGCTGCCCGCTTTAAATTAAGACTTGAAGAAGTCAAAAATGCACTGGTAATGATGCGAAATTTCAGAGTAGAATCCTGTGAAGCTGTAAACTTAGGTGAAATAGAAGATGGAGAGTATTTCAGCTTTGTTGAAAGTTCCATCGGTGAACTCTTTATGAGCATCGAGATCAATGAAGGTGTAATCGGACGTTTTTTTGTCCGTGACCCGAGCTTTGTCAACTGGCAGGCACTTCACCTGATGATGCCGGGAAATATCATTGCCGATTTTCCTCTCATTAATAAAAGCTGTGATCTCAGCTATGCAGGCAATGATTTGTGATGAAAAATGACTTATGATGGGAAATGACTTATGATACGATTTTGGAACAGACGGGCAAAAACAGGTCTCTTGACTGAAAATCCTGAAATAGACAGGGAACTCAAAGCCATTCAAAAAGAGATTAAAAGTCTAGTAAATAAAAAATTTGCCGGTTCTCTGGCAATTCGTATGGTGGACAGCGGCAGCTGCAATGCCTGTGAAGCTGAGTGTAATGCACTTTCCAATCCTTATTATGATCTGGAGAGACTGGGTATCTATTTTGTTGCCAGTCCGAGACATGCGGATGTTATGCTGCTCAGTGGTTTGATGACCTTCAATATGACAGCACATGTACTGGATGCCTTCAAACAAATGCCAGAACCCAAATGGGTTATTACTTTGGGTGCCTGTCCGGTCATGGAAGCCCCTTTTGAACAGACCTTTGCCATAAAAGCACCGGCAGAAGCACATTTACCCATCGCCCACCATATCCCTGGCTGCCCTCCGGAGCCAAAAAAGATCATTAAAGAATTGTTAGTGTTTCTGAGGAAGATCTAATTTTTTTAACTCTTCACAAATATCTTTAATTATATCAATATATTCAGAATCTTCTCTATATAATAGATAGAGTTTTCTTATAATAGGAGTATTGTTTATGGAAGATTGATATAGATGATCATATTGCAATTCATATTCAATAGCAATTTTAGAGACAATGGCTACAGCAGTGATTAGGGCATTTGGATTTGACCATTTTATGCTTTGGATAATAGCAGTTGGGTTATCTACTTCTGATATGGAATTAAAATTATCATAGAATAGTCCTTGATCTTTAAGAAAGTCCTCAATAAAGATTCTACTAAATGAACCTCTTTCACTACTGACCAGTCGGTACTTGTTTAAATCATTTTTATCCAGAGAGTCTGGCAGTTTCTTTTTAGAACAGATAACCAACTCATCATCTATCCATTCTCTGTAAACCAAGCTAGTATCAAAGATAGGTGATTCTATAAATCCTAAATCAAGTTTTTTCTCTCTGATTGCTTTGACTATCTCATTGGAGGGAGCAAGAATTAATTTAATTTTACGATCTGCCTTTTGATGAATAGTATTAATGATCTCACCGGGAAGTATATATGAGCCAATAGTATGTGAAGCACCAAGCCTAAATTTGTTGTCAGTCTGTGTTGACATTATATTTCTTTTTTTATCTCTATATCTGTATGAAATGCCATAGCCAGGTAGTTTAGAGAGGTGAAAAACTGTTTCTCATCAAGGGGTTTCATAATATACGCATCTATATTTAGGGCTAAAGCTTTCTCTTTGAATTCCGGTTCATTATATGCAGTAAACAGAGAGATGATCTGCTTTGGGTTGAGTTTTCTTATCGCTTCACTCATTTTTATCCCATTCATATTTGGCATCACTATATCAGAAAGTACAATATTGGGATGTATCTTTTTATACAGGGCTAAGCCCTCTACACCATCATTGGCAACAAATACCTTTTTGCAGTGTCTATTAAGAATTTTCTCTATTAGTTTTTGGGTAGGTAGATCGTCTTCAACATACATGATAGTTGTATCATTTAAATACATACTGCTACCTTTAATTTTTATTTATTTGATATAATAACAAAAAATTATTTAAACTATATGGTAAATTTTATTTTATTGGAATTAAATAATCATCAGATATAATTATTAGAATACTGACTAATATAAAAATAGGTAAATACCATGAAAGAGTTACTTTTGGAAAGAAACAGTGAATATATACAATTTATTCTTGACTCACAAGAGAATATTTTACTTCTTACGGATGGGCATGAGTTAAAAAAAGCAAATCAGGCAATGTTGAATTTTTTGGGTTTTAAAAATATAGATGATTTTTCCAATAGTCATGAGTGTATTTGTGACTTCTTTATAGAAGAGAATGGTTATTTACAAAAAAAGATGAAGGGTGTTCTCTGGATAGACGCAATGTTAAATGATAAAGAGAATACACCAAATGTTTCTAAAATAGAAGGAAAAGATGGAAAAATCCATCTTTTTCGGGTAAACATCAATGAGAAGCGGACAGATGAAAACCTATACTCCATTACTCTTACGGATATTACGGAAATAGAAGAGTATAAAAGTGAACTTCAGGAGAAGATAAAAAAAATAAAAGAGAAACAACAGATACTCATTCAAAATAGTAAAATGGCATCCATGGGAGAGATGATAGCAAATATAGCTCACCAGTGGAGACAACCGCTCAATTCACTCTCTGCATTACATACAGTTTTAATGATGGATTATGAGGATAATGGAAAACTGACACAAGAGGAGATATCTCAATTTAAAGAGGAGTCAAGACAATATATACATAAAATGAGCAGTACTATCGATGACTTTAGAAATTTTTTCTCTCCTACCAAAGAGAAGGAACAATTTGTAGTTTCTGATGCGATAAAAGAGTCTATAAAGTTTGTTAAAGACTCCTACTTGGATAGCAATGTGGAATTAATAGACAGAACACAGGATGGAGATACTCAAGTATGCAGCTATAAAAATGAGTTGATGCAGGTGATCATGATTTTACTTAATAACTCAAGAGATGCAGTTGTGGGTAACAGGATAGAAAAGCCGCGAGTGACTGTAGATCTTGTTCATAAAGATAAAAAGATAGAAATACATGTCAAAGATAATGGTGGAGGTATAGATGATGATATTATGGATAGGATCTTTGAGCCTTATTTTACGACGAAGTTTAAAAGTGATGGAACAGGAGTTGGACTATATATGTCTAAGATGATCATAGAAGACTCTATAGGAGGAGAGTTAATACTTGAAAATGAAAATGATGGTGTTCTGGCAATCTTGATCTTATCTTTAACTTAATTTTTTTTCTTTATCATCCATTTTTTAAAAGGTTGCAGTGAATCTATATAATCAGCAACATCTTTAAATTCTTCATCTTCTAAGGGAAGTGTTGGCATGGCATTGGCACTGTATCCAAATTTTTTATAGAGAGAGTAAGGGTCTTTTGCATATTGTGCAATATCTTCTTTTTTTCTTGTATAAGAAACTATATTCATATCTGGTCCTAGAGCATTTCCTCCATTTACTGTATGACATGTGGCACAGTTTGCAGCAAAAACTGTTTTTCCTTTTTCTATATCTGCCAGTAAAGTTGTCCCTATTAAGACTGTGAGTGAAATGATCATCTGTTTCATTGGTATATTCCTTATGTAAAATCTAATTAGGATAAAATCTCTCCTAATTTATTTTAAAAATGAAATATAACTTAATAAAGCAGTGCTATTCTTGACCGGGATCAATAATAAGAGGAAATTACTCTTATTTAGTTTATTATGTGAAAAATAGCGTTGATACTTATCAATTTTATAGTCATATTTTTTGAATATAATAGATTATAATTAAATTTCAATGGAGTTGAGGTTACACAATGTCTATGTTTAAAAAATTGCTTCATCCTGTTATGATCACGTTGTATGTAGTGGTATTGATCATTGCATTACCTTATTTCATAAAACATTCGGAGTTAAAACTTAGTGATACCCAGTTGAGAAAGCAGGCACTTTCAACAACCATGAAACCTGTTCCTGAAACTTATGAAGGACTTTTAAAAGTAGTGGATAATCCTGAAAATACACTTTCCAAAGAGAAGATTGCTCTTGGAAAAGAGCTTTTTTTTGATACTGTACTTTCACGTGATAAAACTATTAATTGTGCATCGTGTCATATTTTAGAACAGGGAGGAGATGATAATCTGCCTACTGCCATTGGATTTCATGGAAGGAAAAATCCATCTCATTTGAACTCTCCTACGGTGCTTAATGCAGCTTTGGCAAAAGCACAGTTTTGGGATGGTCGTGCGAAAGATGTTGAAGAGCAGGCAGGTGGACCGATCCAGGCAACATTTGAAATGAATTTAACTCCTAAAGAAGTAGAAAACAGATTAAATAAAAACAGTGAGTATATCAGTAAATTTAATAAAGTATTTGGTGAAGGAAAGATTACTTTTGAAAAAGTACGTAAAGCAATTGGTGCTTATGAAAGAACCTTATTGACCAGAGGATCATATGACAGGTTTTTGGAGGGAGATGATAAAGCGATATCTGTAGAGGCAAAACGGGGAATGACACTTTTTCTTACAAAAGGATGTAAAGGTTGTCATGCCGGAATGAGTGTTGGTGGACAAAGTATTCAAAAATTTCCTTTACGTCGTTATTTTTCAGAATATATTGGTTTGATGTTCGAACCTGATCTTAAGCTCAGAGAGAGCCCTTTCCCTTTTATTAATGAGGGAGGTTTCCTTGGGAAAGATGAGTTGCAGAGATTCCGTGTACCTATTTTACGTAATGTGACAAAAACCGCACCCTATTTTCATAATGGAGCAGTTGATAAGATTGAAGAAGTAGTACGTATCATGAGTAAATATCAAGTAGGAAATGAGTTTACTCCGGAGCAGATAGATGATATGGTGGCGTTTTTAAAAACACTTGAGGGTGAGTTGGTGGAGTATGATATAAAATAAAGAGTAAGGCTATTGCACGTGTTCATCCAGATTCACGACCCCTTGAAGTTTCAACAATACTCTTTTTCTTCAGGTCACTCTACTGGGAGATAATTTACCCCTCATGATGACACAAGGGTAATGCAAAAATAGTAGATAAAATGGTTAAATTAAAAATCTCTTTTTAGTCAGGATAATAAATTCTGTTACACTCTTATCTGCAATATCAAGCTTTTTGGCAGCTTTTGAATTTACAATATAATATCCAAATTCAACGACTAGAGTATCCCCTTTCTGAAGTGTAGTATCATAAGAGACTTTGCGTGTTTCAAGTGCTTTAATAGAAGTATCTGAGATGATTGCATTAGCTAACCATGGCATAGATGGTTTCCCGTCTGCTCCAATGACTCTTGCAAAAGATTCAGTTTTAAGTTCTATGATTTTACCGTCTCTCTCTATGCTTACTCTTAACTGGTTCAGTCTTAAAGGTTGAGGAAAAAGAGTATGTGTTGCTTCATTTTTAATACTTATATCAAATCCATTAGTATTTTTTTCTAAAGAAAGTTTGATATATTTTGAAAGTAGTATTGGTGTAACTTTATGAATATTGATACCATGGTAGGCATGTGACTTGCTTTGTTTCTGGTTTGCAAGAGAACCCTGTACTTTAGGCATATGGCAGGATATACAAGTTTCTTTCGAATCACCCTGTTTAACTTCCATGTCGCAAACGGTAAAACCTATGCCACTTTGCTTATGGGAGTGACACCCCATACACATATTACTATTGTAAAAATTCTCATTGCTGTAATCGATGGTATGGTAAGGAGAACCACTGACTTTTGTCATCATACCAAACATGTAATTCTCTTCTTTAAATTTTACAATTGTACCTTTCTTCTCTTTATTAGCTGAGAAAAAGTATTTATCTTTGGAAGTAAGAATATTTTTATTGGCTTTTTTATGTTTTTCAACACTCTCTATTTTGTGACACTGTTGACAAGATATAGGTTCAGTCTGCTGAATGTCATTGTTTTCTAATTTGCTTTTACCAGATATCAAATCATGATCTGATGGAGTATGGCACTTGGCACACTTATAATTGTTTTTAGGTTTTGCCGGGTGTTTGTCCCATACAGCTTTATGTACAGGATCTTTATATACAGATGCTTTACTGTGCATGGAATTTTGGTACTCAGCAAAAATAATAGGGTGACACTTTTTACAAGTAGTATTTTCCTGTGCAGCATTTATTTGTGTTGTAAAGAGTAATAAAAGTATAAAAGAGAGAAATTTTTTCATATATAAGTCCTATTTTTAATAATTATAATTATATTTAAATCGGAGTAATTTACTCTTGATTTGAATCAAGTCTAAATAAATGATTTATTTTTAATCAATAATGACTTTTATATGATACCTTTATAATAAAAACTGATTAAGAAATAAGCAATTTTTTGTACAATAAATTGATTTAAATCAATTTTTAAGAATAATCTAATACTATAATAAACATAAGATAAACAAAAGGAGAAAAGATGACATTTACTAACTCACTTGAGTTATTGGCGTTTCATGAAGTAGCTTATACTCTCTATGCTTTAATGATCATTTCAGTCATTGCATGGTTTGGGTATAACCTGACAAGAAAAGAAGCGAAATCTGTTGTACGTATACCGTTTTATACGTATATGGCATTTTTAGTTGCGGGTGGAGTAGGGCACCATATATTTACATATAACACGATTCCATGGGTTTCAGAAGATATAACAAGACATGATATTAAACCTGATGCAAGTTATACTTTTGAGATAGAAAAACATAAATGGATAGGGTTACCGGAGAAGGTGACGATCCAATGCGGAGAGACCGTAGAATTTGATGTAAAAAGCCGTGACCTGGTTTATGGTTTTGGACTGTTTAGACAGGATGGAACATTAGTTACCCAGATGCAGGTCAATCCGGGAGTGGATGTGAACGGTATCTTGGATTCAAACGATATGCTCTGGACTTTCCATCATAATGGTGTATTTGATTTGACATCTACAGAGTATTCCGGTCCTGCACAATATTCTGAAGATGGGAAAAAGGATTTAATGTTGGTTAAGAATTTTGTTGAAGTTGTAGGTTGTAAAAATGGAGGTGCTAAATGAGTATAATGAAAAATTTAATACATGGTACAAACTTTGATCATACAAGTTTGAATGCATTGCAGAAAGTGACACTTCGTGCAGTGGTCATGTCATTCTTGTTTTATGGTCTTGTTGCTATTGAAGGGATGATCATGAGACTGGTTGTAACGGGACCATCAAATCCGTTACCGCCGATGTTCTCTCATCCGGAACATTACTTTTCGATCATGACTGTTCACCCGATCGTTGGTATTTTTGGTTCAACATATCAATTGGTATTTGCGGCATTTATGTTCCTGGTACCGTTCTTGACCAAAAAACCACTCTACTCTGTAAAACTTGCCAATGCAGTTTGGCTTTTGATTACGATCGGTACAGTGTTGGCATGGCTTGCCGCTTTTTTCTGGCAGTATGCTCCGCTTTACACACTTTACTGGCCGCTTCCTGCAGATACTGAGCAGTTTCATGTGATCGGCGGTATTGTCTTTATTGTGGGTGTAGCACTTATTATGGTCGGTACATTAGGTTTCATCTATAATATCTATGCAACGATCTTTGCACGTGTCGGAATACATAAAGACAAAACGACCAAAGAACTTTTGATCTCTGGTTTCGGTATTGACGGTATGTTGAACCTTTGGCATAAACTTACAGGTAAACCGCCTTACTCAAAAGAGCCGGCACTGGCACTTCCTGTAGTTGCGATCTTCCGTGGTACGGTCGATACTTTCCTGGATGCTATTGTTATTCTAGGTGCCGGTATTCTTGTTCTGGTATTCCTGCTTGCTGATCTGAGCGGAGCCCATTGGGATGTTGCTGCGGTAGATGCCCTTTTATACAAGAACTTCTTCTGGTGGGGTCTTGACCTTGTTGCAGATGGTTTGGTACTGATCTATGTTGCGGGTTCATGGTATTTGCTTGCTACATTGATCACCGGACAGAAGCTGTTCATGGAAAATGTTGCCAGAGCTGCATTGATGCTTGAACTTCTTGTCTCCTGGATGGTATGGTCTCACCACCTTTTGGCAGATCAAGGTCAGCCTGAAATGATGAAACTGATCTCAGGAGAAATGGTAACTGCATTTGAATTGTTGACTCAGGGACTTGCATTGTTTATTACTTTGGTAACGTTATGGAAAGCAAGACCTTTGAAAATGACTATGGAACTGAAGTATCTTCTTGGTGGTCTGGTTGGATTTAGACTGG
>Ga0256827_10002250_pt1 | contig 12451 bp, 13 predicted proteins | sample CV84metaG_FD_185977 | JGI IMG/M metagenome (GOLD analysis project Ga0256827, IMG submission 185977) | Hydrothermal vent microbial communities from East Pacific Rise, Pacific Ocean - CV84 | ecosystem: Environmental > Aquatic > Marine > Hydrothermal vents | place: Pacific Ocean: East Pacific Rise... | reverse complement strand
AAGATCAATGATGACCTCGAAGGGGTCTTAAGCAGAGAGAAGGAGGAGCTCGAGAGGCTCTTTAGAGAGTGTGAAAAGCTTGAGGTCTCTGCCGAACAGGCTCTGCTCAAACATACGGCAAGGATCACCTCATACACCAACACAGCGATGTTCTACGCAAAAAGAGAGACCTCTTCTTAAGTGATTGAACGTCTCATCAAGCAGATCTCGTGGGGTAATGCGTCATGTTGACAGATTATCTTACACTTCTGCATAAAAGGGATACACTGATGTCATGCAAGAAAAAATCGAAAGACTCAGTGCCAAGCTCTATGTCAACGCCACACCGTACCGTTTTAAAAAAGAGCAGGGGCGTTTTGAAAAAGGCTATATCAAGGTCAACTTCTGGATCGATGCGCTCTGCCTCGAATCACTCAAAAAAGACAGAGAGATACAAAAGCGCTTTGATGAGAAGGTAGAGAAGCTCAGACGATGGCTGGAGACGCTCCCTGAGTCAGAATATAAGGCAGGGATGACCAAAGCCCTGCAAGACATAGGCTACTGAGCGTTTAAGACCTCTCTAATAAGGGTATTAAAGGTCGCATCACAACAGAGCCCTGTCGGGTTGTTGATCTCACACTTACAAGGCGGTGGTCCGACCAGCTCTTTCATGATGTCCTGCATACCGGTCAACTTCTTCGTCTTGATAGTCTCGATGACCTGAGACCTGGTGATCTTGAGACAGTAACAGATGTAGTGCTCTTTAGCATCTTCTTTAAAGTGGATGTCACGTTTAAGCTGCGAAGTTGTGATGTTCATCGTCTCATTATAATACGCCGTATGACAAGCAGGGTCCATACAGAGTGCAAGACCATCATCACCATCTTTAGCGATGTCTGGTTTTTCACCCTTTTTGCATAGGGAGTAGACCGTCAAGTTACTGACACCTTCACCAAACACACCACAACTCGGGCAGGGGAGCTTTGCCGGCGGGTTGGAGGTCTTACAGGCACAACCGCCGTCACAACACCCCTGTTCTTTAAAGGGTGGCATCGCTGAGAAGGCAAACATCATCGTACACTACAGGTGTCAGGGACGACCGAAGAGAAGAGGTAGACCTCACTGATATGAAAGATACCTGCATAGTCAGAGACAGGCGGCAGACTCTCTTCATGATGAAAATGACCACGTACCGTCGTATAGAGCGGTTGACCAGGCTCTTTGATCTCATCTTTATAGAAGGTCTTAAGAGGCTTGATCACCAGTCGGCTTGCATCTGCCCAAAAGGTCTCACCCCCACAAGGGGTAAAAGTACGGACATCACCACTTTGGACATAGAGACCGGAGTATGTCTTGTCATCAGCTGACAGGTTATTGCTTGTCAATAACAGTAAAGATATAAAAAAAAGGTTTTTCATTACGCATCCATAGTAAGACAGATATATGGAGAATAATAACATAAATGTAAGGGAAGTAAAGTGTCTATTTTTATTTTAGCAAGATTTAAAAGTGATTGGTGACCCCAAGGAGATTTGAACTCCTATGGCATGGATGAAAACCATGAATCCTAACCATTAGATGATGGGGCCGTTTTGTAAGTATCAATTGCTTGATGGGCGGAAGTATACAGGTCTATTTCTTAAATTTCAATAAAACCGATACACTTTTTAAACACTGTCTTTTTTGCTATATCTCCTGGCTTTGTGATACAATGTATGATTATCAGTTTTTGCGATATAAGATGTTGCATACAGACGCATTACAGAACCTAAAGAACACTCTATGGATCACTTTACTTACGACTATACGACACTTGCCGAATTCAAGACCTATTATAAGACGAACATCGCTCCCGACATCAAGATCATCATACAGCTCCACAGTGCTCTGGAGTCTGACATACATGACATCTGTACCTATTTGGAAGAGCGCGAGCAGGTACTGCAGATCGTACCTGTCATAGAAGAGGGCATACCCACCACACTCTACATCTCACGCTATGCCGGCAAGGCCAGGACAGCCCTCAAAGAGAACTTCTTTGAAGATGACATCTACAAAGCGATCATCGACTCGACCAGAGAGGGGTTCTGGCTCCTGGACGAAGAGCTGAACATCATCAGTATCAACAACGCCTTTGCCAACATGTTGGGGTATGAGAAAAGTGAGCTCTTAGGCAAGAAACCCTATGAGCTCTTTGCCCTTGTCGATGAGCAGCAGACCTTTTGTGAAGAGCAGGCCGATGAGGCCTTCAACAGTGTTCAGCGCAGCTATGAGCTGACGTTTGTCAGTAAAGATGGCAACTCCATCCACACCATCGTCAACGCGACGACGATGCATCTGCCCGACCAGCTCGTACGTACCTTCGCCTTCATCACAGACATCTCTGCCCAAAAAGAGCTTGAGCAGACGCTCAAAGAGCAGCAACGCAGTATCAACATGATGAACGAAAGTCTGGCACAGCGTGTAGAACGTGAAGTACAGGCCAACCGCAAGAAAGACCATATCATGTATCAGCAGGCCCGTCTGGCCTCGATGGGTGAGATGGTCGCCAACATCGCACACCAGTGGCGACAACCGCTTAACATCATCGCACTGATCATCCAGGAGTTCTACATCTCCGGACAACTGGGGACACTGGACCGAGAGAAGCTTGAAAAAGAGTATACAAGAGCAAACTCAGTCTTACAGTACATGTCCAACACCATCGATGACTTCAGGACCTTCTTCAAACATAACGATGCAGGAGAACCTTTTCAGGTCAAAGCAGCTGTAGACTCGGTCTTTACCCTTGTCTCCAAAGCCCTTGAACACAACAACATCGAAGTGATCATAGATGTGGATGAGGGACTGTACATATTTGGCCATAAGAACGAGTTCGTACAGGCCCTGATCAACCTGATCAACAATGCACGCGAAGCGATGATGGTACAGGCAGATCAGGGTACGCTCAAGATAACAGCCTACCGTGAAGAGGGTGAAGTCAAACTAACAGTACAAGATAGTGGTGGGGGTATAAAGAGCGATGATATAGAGAAGATCTTCGAACCTTACTTTACGACAAAGCACCAGACACAGGGGACCGGTCTCGGACTCTATATGTCGCACCAGATCATCGTCAACAACATGGGTGGTTCTATCTATGCCAAGAACAGAGACAATGGGACATGTTTTTATATTACGTTACCGGAGAACATAGAGGAGCAAGAGAGAGTAGGGTGACTCAGGAGACCTGAGTCATATAAGTCGATCAGTCGTTGTAGAAGTCGCGCAGTGCACGGATGATGACTGCGTTCTTAGAGATACTCTCAGATTTTGCGTTCTCATCTACCAGCTCATAAAGGTCAAGTGGAAGAGAGATAGAGAAGGTCTTCGTCTCGATCTTTTTCTTCTTAGAGATCAAAGCTGTGACGTTTGTCAAAAGCTCGATGATCTTCTTAGTGTCGATAGGCTTTTGGATAAAGCTGTTGACACCGATCTCGATAGACTCAGAGATCTTCTGGATGTCATTCGATGCAGAGATCACGATGATGATCTGTGCCGGGTTGATCTCACGAATACGACGTGCAAGCTCAATACCGTCCATCTCTGGCATGATGATGTCTACAAAGACGATGTCCGGTGCAGATTTTGCATACATCTCAAGTGCTTCTTTACCATTAAACGCAGAGCTTACCTCTGAAAAGAAGTTCTTAAATGTCGAACTTAAAAGCTCATTCGCTACTTTCTCGTCTTCGACGACCATCGCTGTCATCTTTTTTGTCTGTTCTGTCAATTGTACTAAGTCTACGTTTGCCATAATTACTCACTTTCTTAATCTTGTTAGTCTTCTAACAATGTTTTTTGTTGTTGTAATTATAAAATGTTAATGTTATTTTTAACTTAAGTAACAGCTTTAGATCCTGTTAACGTTGTTAATGTTTAAATTGGTTTGGAGGGCACCTTGCAAAGTACCTGTTTTAGGGGAATATCACGATTTCTGATTTGTATACTATTATTAATGATGATTATAATTATAAGTTCATTGAAAGGTGTGTTTTTAGAAAGTAAACGAACAGACTACTTTTATAAATATACCATATATCAATCGTATTTTTTAAACTGCTCTAACCACTCAAGGCTCTCTTCATTGACCCGGTCCTTTTGACGTAAGAGTGAGTCGATGATATTTTTAAGTGTCATCTCGTCCATAAAGCTTAAAAGAGCAGGGTTTATCTCCGTCGTCGGGACATCACTGCCATAACTGTTCAACAGTGTCTCTATATCTTGTATGAGGACCTCTTTAGTACTACTCATCTACAGACTCCTTTCTTTCTCACCGGTATAAAGCTGACGCGGACGGGCGATCTTCATCTCACTGTCATGCTTGAGTTCACTCCATTGTGCGATCCAACCTGCGGTACGTCCGATCACGAAGATGTTGGTAAACATGTTCTTAGGGATCTTCAATGCCGTCAAGATGAGCCCCGAATAGAAGTCGATGTTTGGGTAGAGCTTGCGTGTGACGAAGTAGTCATCGTTAAGCGCCACCTCTTCGATCTTCGCTGCGATCGCCAACAGCTCACTGTCAACACCCAGCTCCTCTTCAAGCTCATCGAGCAGCGCTTTTAAGATGCGTGCACGCGGGTCAAAGTTCTTATAGACACGGTGACCAAAGCCCATGAGCTTAAAGTCGTCTTTCGGGTCCTTGGCCCGTTCTATGAAGGCATCGACGTTCTCTAACGAACCGATATGCTCAAGCTGTGCGATGACAGACTCGTTGGCACCACCGTGCGCACGTCCCCAAAGAGCATCGATACCCGCAGAGATAGCCGCGTAAGGGTGTGCACCGGTAGATGCGACACCACGGACCGTCGAGGTAGAGGCGTTTTGTTCATGGTCAGCATGCAAGGTGAAGATCGTGTCCAGTGCACGTACTTCGACCTCAGGGATCTCAAGGTCCTCACCAGGGTAGGCCCGCATCATATAAAGGAAGTTCTCCGTAAAAGAGCGCTCGATGTCAGGGTAGATAAAAGGTATGCCCAAGGTACGTCGGTAAGAGAAGGCTGCAAGAGTAGGGATCTTGGCGATCAGACGACGTGACATGATCTGGTAGTCACAGTCATCTTTCATGTTGAGATGCTCAAAATGGAAGGCGGAGAGGGCAGAGACAGCTGACGCCATCATCGCCATAGGGTGTGCCTGGTCAGGAAAGGCATAAAAGAGGTTCTTAAGACCTTCATGGATAAAAGCACGTTTACGGATCTCCATGTCAAAGGCTATAAGCTCGTCTTGATGCGGAAGCCGCCCTTCAAGAAGCAAGAAACAGGTGTCGAGATAGCTCTTTTTGTTGGCAAGGTCCTCTATGGCGTAACCGCGGTAGCGTAACTCCCCCTTGTCTCCGTCAATAAAGGTGATGTCAGAACGACAACTTGCCGTCGACGTAAACCCCGGGTCATACGTAAACATACCTGTCGCCCCATAAAGTGTACGAATGTCGATAACATCCGGACCTTTGGACGGGCTCAAAACGGGAAACTCATACTGCTTGCCATCACGGTTGTCTATGAGTGTTACAGTCTGATCTTTCATCACCTCTCCTTTTCTCTGTTTAATGTAACAAATTAACATAGATAGCGTAATATTAGTATAAAAGATCACAAGAACACTCAAGAATGAAGAGAGAACTTAGATGAGCACCCGAAGCAGGGTGGTCATGTACACTTCTTAGTTATGTTAGTATACAGAAGAGTGTTAAGTCCTGAGAAAAAGGTGTAAAGATGAGCAAACGATACGAGTATATGGTTCTAGAGACGAAAAAAGGTGCAGATGGAGCATGGGTCATCCGTTATATGGATGAGAACTATCCAAAGACGACCTATATGACAGCGATGCTGGACTATCTTGGACTTGACGGATGGGAACTTGTCAGCAGTACCCATTACCGGAGAGAAGAGGGCGAAGCAGAAAGTCTCTACTTCAAACGTGAGTCCGAACGCGTTGCACAGGCCCCTAAACTACAGGCTCTCATCAACGAGATAGACCAGAAGTCCAACAACCGCTTTGTAGAGTCTGCTCTCGAGAGCGAACAGGACAGAGAGACCAACAGGGCGCTTATAAAGCAAAAAGTACTCAAGCATCTCTACGACTGGCTTGCCAAACACAGTTTTGAGTGGGGAGAGCCGGGTTCAGGTGTACGAGAGAGCCACTACCTCAATAAGATGGAAGATGTCACTGATGACGCGCTCTTTCCAGACTACCATGGTCTGCAAAAGGTCTCCACACGTATCGACATCTTTAAAGAGCCTCATGAGCTGCGCATCGCCTTAAAACGACGTATTCAAGGAAAGTGGATCGACTACAGCCACTTTACCTTTACCTATGACAAAGAGGGACTGCTTTCGATCCAAAAAGAGCTGAGTATGCAGTTCTATAAGCTCTTAAGTAATTAAAGCGACAGTGCAACGTCAAAACTGCTTGATCAAGGCAGTTTCGGCAGAAGAAGATATGTATTGGTTAACATAATGTATATTCTCTTGAAATATAATATCTCTCTTTCATACCCTCTTACCTTATTACTTCTGTATATAGCACTTATGAAAGATCTTGGCCTGCTGGTCATAACGACAGCGTATCTTGTAGTGTCCGCGTCGTTTGGGTTTGTACAGCTTGGCCTGCTTGCGTGTGATGAAGAGCTTCTGACCGTCAGCCATCAAGAAACAGGTCTGGTCGACGCCGTGACGTACATAACGTTTGTCATGACATACCGGTGTCAATAACTTCTTCTCAAACACACCAAAGATCGTCGACTTGGACATCAGGGTCAACGAACCCGCCTCAAGTGAACTAAGACCGATGATTAAAAGAGTTAAATATCGCATGCATACATTTTACTCAAACTTTCTTCTGCTTGACTGTGAATCTGCACTTATATGTCAAAATGACATATAGAAGTTAAAATATATTGTTTTACATTATTATATATTTAAACAACCAAGGAGAAGACCATGTTCAAGACGATGACACAAATAGGTAAAGCATACGACATAGATGCAAAGGAGGTCGGTAAAGCACTTTATCGACTCAAGATCCGTGATGCGGACCACCCTGTCCAAAAAGGCTTTCCCTTTGAACAGGCCATCACCCATGGTATTGCCAAACTTTATGAAGGTCGCAGTGGCGAAGCATACTATCGTTACAACATCGAACCTGTCAAAGAGGAGTTTGAAAGGCTTATAGCTGATGTCAGGAACCAAAAAGAGACCACAGACAAGGGAGTATCCAGTACCCTTCCCCAGATGAGTATCCCTGCGACCTCTATAGAAACAAAGTTAAAAGAGATGCTTGCGACCCTCGACCAGGCTATCGTCAGCGGAGAGACCCAATGGCTCTACAGACTTAAAGCAGATATAGCGGACATCTACGCCCTGCTCCCGCATACCGGCAGATAAAGAAGCTTTTTGTATAATGCTCCTATCATACATCTGAAAGGCAACGCTGCTCTCTTGTACAAGAGAGTTAAGAGCAGAAGACACCTTTCACATTAAGAAGTCAATCCATTATGTTTATAAAAGCAATAAAGTATCTTTTACTCTCACTTGTGATGCTCCTCCTCATAGCTGTGGCCCTGCTTACCTATGAGCCCGTCACAAAGGCACTGTTACAGAAGAGCTTAAGCCATCTCCTTAAGGTCGATGCCTCCGTAGAAGAGGCAAAACTCTCTATACACGGTTTACAGAGCTCCGGACATCTTAATGGTGACACTTTTATACTTAGAGCCAAGATGTACACTTATGACAGTGCGACCGTCACCCTGCACTATGATGGAGATGTCAACACCTTCTCTTCTGTAGCTACCGTCGAGCTTCCTCACATCAAGACCCTCCTGGATGCGACCTTTAGCACCGACACACGCTACCTTGAGTTAAATGCTTCACTCCTTAAAGGCAGCCTTTGGGCTGACTTGAGCCTGGAGAGATGGGACTACCACTACAGACTCGATGCCTTAGACATCACTGATTTCAACAGCCAACAAAAAGGTGAGAGCAACGTCACTTATTATCGTCCGGCCGACTACTTTGAGGGTCAATTGACCACAGAAGGTAAAGGTATCATAGAGGCACCCTACACTGTCACGTTCCACCTTACAGGAGAAGAGCTGTTTCTTGACAAGAACCTCACACACAACATATCTACTGAGCTGGAGACACCCTTCCCTTTTTTACTCGACCTTAACGGAAGTGTAGATGTGAACAGGCTCAAAGCTGATGTAGCCCTGGTCTCTCCTTTCATAGAGACCAATATCTCTAACCTCCTTTATGATTTTAATCGAAGTGCGTTTAACCTCCTTCTCTCACTTAGTAATAAAAGAGAGGACATCGTGCCTGTAAAAGCTGTATCTTTGGACTTTAACAGCTCAATTGGCAACGAACTCAATGCCAGTTATCTACTCACTGTCGACGACTACAGCATCAATACCAGACATCTGATACTCGACTTCAACACCAGTGACATTACACTCGACTACAGACTCTCATCACTGCAGACCAGACCTGTAAACCTGCAAGGTAAGAACGTGCTTTTTGGTGACATCAGCTATGGCAATGACAATCTCTCGCTCAAAGTAGACTCAAAATCAATAAACAGCCCTACTCTGATCACTTTAAAAGACAACCAACTACATATCATATCAAATAATATCTCTCTTGAGGCACTACAAGACATAGGCAATCAAGAGGTTATCGCCAAAGGCGGTCTCTTTGTTGAGGTCGATGCCAACTTGAGCAGTAAACCCCCGCTCTGGAGCAGCAAACTGCAGAGTAAGGACCTCAAACTCCCCTGGAAGTATCGCAAAGATATCGGGCTCAAGAACAGTCTCAACCTAACACTAAAGGCATACAACACACTCGATGGAGAGATCGTCATACGGCCCACGCTCTGGAGTAATATTGGGATGCTTAACTACAGTGCCCTGCGTTACAAGCCTCGACAGGGGCTTCTCTTTTTCAACCTCAATGTCAAAAAGCTTAAGACCAGCTACTACCGCTCACCCAAGCTTAACGTCAGAGGTTCAATCAACCTTAAGAAAGAACGCCTGAATAAAACTCGTATTATCGGCAGTTATGACAACATGGTCATACAACCTCTTTACTACGCCAAAAAAACGTTTAACAGTGATATTGAGCTTAAGATATCACGTCTTGACCGTTTTGCCCATTTAAACCCAAACTATACACTCAAAGCACTGTTATCACTCCAGCACTATCAAAAAAAGACACATATCACGCTAGAGACTGAACAGTTAGGTACTCTGCAAGTAGACCAGAAAAACAGTGTCATAAAAGTCACTGGAAAAGAACTCCCTTTCGAAGCAGTCGATACTTTGACCAACCAACCTCGCCTTCTACAAGGAGACCTTCAGTACACTGTATACTATAATGGTACTACTATCGAAGCGAATATCACATCAGAGAAGATCAACGGTTATGGTGATCTAAACCGCTCTATCCGGCCTTTTGCCCTTCACTTTGCCAGCAAACTTCATCATGACAAAGAACATTACCGAGGCAGTGCGACGCTCAAGACCGACAATGAAACCTTCAAGATCACAGACATCGACCTCGACCCTGTACAAAAAAAGTTGGTAAGTCACTACCAACTCGACATTGCAGCACTTGAGAAAAACAGCATCATCTTACCTCAAGAGCTCAAAGGACCGCTACATCTTCATGGTGACTTTGAACAGAACAAGTACCAATATCTCTCGTTTTACCTTGTCGACTTTCAGCTTCCGACGACTTGGCACCAGATGCTAGACAAGAATGCGACACTTCCGCTAGAGACCAATGTCACTGTACAACTCTATAACGACAAGGGAATAATAGACCTCAGTGGTACTATCGACAACACCCTGCTCGACCTAACCCTGCACAAAGGTCGTTATGACATCAGAAAAGGTGATTTTGACCTCCATGCCAGACTAAAGACAAGAAGGTGGCTCAAAACAACGCAGTTCGACCTCAGAGGAAACTATAATAAACAACGTCTCAATATCGCACCAGCTGATATCGCCACACAATATTACCAGGCGACGATAGATACCCTCAACTACCGTTTTGATGACCAAGACCTTAGCTTGCACTATCAACTGAATATTCAACCTTATGAAGGTGCTCCATATCATTCAGATGCAAGGATCTATGGAGATCTACATACAAAACCTGCGCTTTCTGCCACTATGAGAAGTGACTCTCTGGGTGGTACATTCGAAGCCAACGTCACCCAAAACGATTTACACGTGATCGCTCATGATGTCTCCATGCCCAAACTGCTTGCCTTTAGTGGAGAGAAAACACCCATATCAGCAGGAACACTTGACGCCAAGATCGACCTCTATGCTCCGAACCTGCCAGACATGAACCTTTCGACCTTCCATGGCCGCAGTGATATCAACATCTCACAGATGCTGCTCGAAGGAGTCAGGCTCGATAAACAGCTCAAGACCTTACGAGAGTCTCAAGACCTAAACCTGTTTCAAGGAAGTTTCTCTGAACTTCCAATCGTACGCTCAGTCAAAGAGATCCCATCAAACCTGAGCAAAGAAAAGAGTAATGAGACCAGTTTTGGCACTATCCATCTACTGACAGACATCAATGCTACAGGTCTGCACTGCAGTGATTGTGCTATCACGACAGAAGAGAACCTGATCGCACTTAAAGGTGGTATCAACCTCGATAACATGATGTTTGATGACTTCTATGTAGGGTTGCTACTGCCTAACAACTGTGCATACTTTATTCAACAGATCGAAGGTAATGTCACAGAACCAAAGGTCCAATTGGCAGCAGCAGGTTTTCATGTTGTTGGTGGTGCCGCAAAATCATTGATAGGAAATGTTGGTACTGTCCTTGATTTCGGCGCAGGTGTTATCAAAGGGACAGGTCATGTGGTAGGTGGTGCCGCCAGCCATGTACCTATAGTAGGTAAAAAGACCGACAAAGCGCTTACAACCGTGACAGATGTACCTAAAGACGGTACATCCTCGATGACAAGCTGTATACCGTTCTATACAGGGCGTGTACAACATCCCAAAAACCTTCTAAGCACAGACTGATCATCACTGTCTGTTCTAACAGATTATTGACCGATACGGAGACCACCACCTTTTTTAACGATGAGGTTGTCAAGTATCAGCAGTCTAGGCTGCCAGAGACTTTTGATACAGTGGTCTCTTCGCGCACTTTTAAAAGAAAGGTCAGAGTAGATGACTGTACTGTTATGCTCAAGGTCCTTCTCTATCTTTGTACGACGCTCATCATCAAACCCATAGACTAACTTTAGAGACTGCTTTGACGCTGTCAGTGCTAAAAGGTTGAGTGTCGAGCGCTCTTTGTCTCGTAAGGTAAGACGGTATAAGGTCAGGTCTCCGTACCTTTTGATGGTATCTACACGGTAGGCATCAAAGATGAGGTCGATCGAACGTTTGTACGAGTAGTTAAAACGATAACCGTTTGCGGTCCTGATATCTTCATAGACGATGCAACGTTCATCATCAGCAGACAGGACCATCTGATCGACATAGACCTTCCCCAGGTTGATACGCTCTCTTTCTACACGCTTCGTCGTAAGCTTGATCTTACTTTCATCATCAGAGATGACCAGCTGTCGTTCATCATCTAACGACATATTCGAATAAGAGCAACTTACACTCAAAAGTACCACTGTAAACAGTAAAAGAGTCGTTAACGGTCGTTTCATGATCTTCTCCAATAAATGAACAGTCGTTATTGTAACGTAGATGCATTTTCATTTTTGTTCACCTCATTTTCAGAGTATATTCCCGGGCTTGATTTTACTAAATATACGTATAAATAAATCTACACAACTCCCTATTATAGGGCCATATCTATATGAACAGTTGTTCATATAGATGATAGGTGCAATATGCCTAGGTGAACAGTTGTTCATATAATATTAAGCATAGGTTAACAACTGTTCATATATAGTTATGGGACATATTAACAACTGTTCACCTGAGGAATATATGCAAGAAAGCGGTAGTGGTAACAACACCAAACAATTGATCTTAAAAGCCAGCATGGAGCTCTTTAGTGAGTATGGATACAAGGCTGCATCCGTACGTAAGATCGCTGCAAAAGTCGGTATTAGAGAGAGTGCGCTCTACAACCACTTCACCAATAAAGAGGAGATCTTTACTGCCGTAGCAGCCACCCTTTTTGCCACCCCTACTTCTGCAAAACAGAGTGAACTGAGCATCGCAGAACGTGCCAAAGCCGGCAAGAAGTTCCTCTTTAGCTTCATCGTCGGGTATAAGCTGATGACCTTTGACGCCAAGAACGAACGCCTCTTCCGCATCTTGATGATAGAGCTGCTTCAGAACAAGAGCATCAGAGAGAGTTTTAAGAGCGAGTTCCATAACAACAACATCAAGATGCTCTCCGAGGCCTTCTTTGTGATGATGCAAGAGGACCTCATA